>Ga0326726_10000386_pt1 | contig 42107 bp, 33 predicted proteins | sample MHFenrmetagenome_2_FD_207603 | JGI IMG/M metagenome (GOLD analysis project Ga0326726, IMG submission 207603) | Lab enriched peat soil microbial communities from Michigan Hollow, Ithaca, NY, United States - MHF15MN | ecosystem: Environmental > Terrestrial > Soil > Wetlands > Peat | place: USA... | reverse complement strand
ATCCGATGACGGATCGACTGGTTTTGGCCCGCGCTTCGTATCGAAGATTCCGGGAGCGTTCTCAAGCAGTTCCCGTTTCCACAGGCCGATCTGAGACGGATGTACCTCGAATTCCTTGCCGATTTCGTTCAGCGTCTTGTCGCTCCGGATTGCCTCCAGCGCGACCTTGGCCTTGAACTGTGCCGTGAATTTGTTGCGTTTCTTCTCGCTCATAACTTGACCCTCTTTTCGGGCAAGTTACCACCTTAATCCGCTGTCCGAAAAACGGGGGCCACTATAAACTTCTTCGGCTTGCAGAGATTTTTCTTCTTTTTCGATACTCTGGCACATTTCTGGCAAATGTACTTTGGCTTTGAAACCACCTCCGCGATAGCAGCAAGGTTTTCCTCTATTTCCTTCTTGCCGAGCTGGCAGAGTTTATGATCTGGTTTCATGTAGATGTGAATAAATTTTGCCCCAATAAACTTATACAATAACGGCACTCAAAATATAAAGACCTTATTTTACAACCTCATATTAACCATAATTTTTATATAATTATTTATTCATAGACAACCCCGAAATTTGTCCAAAAAAGATCAGGCAAATCATCACCAACAAATTTATTTTTCCATAAAATCCTAGTCACATCAATACTATCACCATCAGATGAAGCACTTTCTAATCCAACAATACCAATAGCATGAACAATAGTCTCATTATTTATATAAGTAGCCATAAATGAATTAACATCTCGATCTATCATATCAAATAAACCTTCTTTTGTCTCATCATCATATGAATCTATGTGTTCATATGAATCAAATAAAAAATGAAAAGAATTATCCTGTACTCCCTCCTGTATATGATTCTCATGATCACAAACTGAACACACCTCTACTACATCACCCCATGCTTCATTGTATTTTGTTGGGGTTTTACTAAAAACTAAAACATTATAAAGAAAACCATCGCAATTAGGGTCTTTGCATTTTACTTTTTTCTGTAAACATTTAATCGGACCTGATTCAAGATTTCGTAGCTTCTCAAATTCAGCATCAAATTGAGTAACAATTTTTGGCTCTCCAGAAACAACCATAATATTCTCAAAACTCTTCATAGCATTAGGAGACCAATTAAATGAGCCATTGATAATGGTAGCGCCATCAATCAATGCAAATTTATGGTGCATATAATTACTCACCGATGGCATTTTTAATAATTTTATCTTTACTCCAATATCCTCCAGCTTTTCAATCTCTGTTTGATGCGATCTATTTGCCCTATTATCTGAACAGATAATTTCTAGTTCTACTCCATTATTTCTAAGAAACTCAAAAACGTTGAAATAAGTTTTAAAATTAATCCAAGCAACAGCTATTTTTAAACTCGTTTTGGCTGACATTAACCTACGGTCAATTTCGGCTTTATGATTTTCAAAATAAACTTCAATCCCCATTTTTTTCTGCCTGTTAAAAATGATCAAGTAGCATACAAGAAAAAAAGAAACAACGATTTAAATATATCAAAATATCAGCATACAGGTCTAACTTTGCAGAATGTCCAAAAATAAATCGCATGCCCGATTCGTCGCATTCGATAGACAGTTGATGCGTTGCGAAACAACAACTCACGCCCAATCCCCGACCTCGCGCCAGCCAATGACCTTTACGCCGCTGCGAGCATAGGATTCGTCGCCTCCGTAGATCAGCCAGGGCGGTTCGGCTTCGCCGTTTGCGAAACGTCCCGCTCGCTGACCGGCATTGATGTAATCGGTCGTGACCGTGCTTCCTGACTTGATCTCGACTGGCTGAAGCTTTGCGCCGGTTTCAAAAACCAGATCGGCTTCAACGCCGTTGTTGTCGCGCCAGAAGTAGAAATCAGCCGGTACCCCCCTGTTATACCGCGCCTTGATGAATTCACTGACGACAAGCGACTCGAACAGAGCGCCACGGAGCGGGTGCAGGGCGAGCGTCTCGGCGGAGCGGATGCCGAGCAGCCAGCAGGCAAGACCGACATCAAGAAAGTAGAGCTTCGGAGACTTGACCAGCCGTTTGCCGAAGTTTCGATAATAGGGCGGCAGCAGATGCACCAGATAACTCGACTCAAGCACGGAAAGCCAGGAACGCGCCGTTGAGTGTGAAATTCCAGCCTCCCCCGCCAGAGCGCTGAGATTGAGCAACTGGCCGTTTCTACCGGCGCACAGGCGCAGGAATCGCTGGAATGCCGACAAATCCTGAATTTTCAGCACCTGCCGGACATCACGCTCCACGTAGGTCGCCACATAGCTGGCGAACCAGTCCTCCGGTGCAAGCGGACGTGAATAGAGGGCCGGGTAGCCTCCGGTGATCATCAACGTATCGAGAGAGCAACGTTGCTCCTTCAATCCCGGAATTTCAGACAGTGACAACGGCAAAAGGTGTGTCATTCCGGCCCTACCGGCCAGCGACTGGCTCACGCCTGCCAACAGGCCGAATTGCTGGGAACCTGTAATGACAAACCTGCCAGCAACAGGGTTTTCATCGACCATGCCCTGCAACCATGAAAACAGCTCCGGCCAGCGCTGAGCCTCATCGAATACGGCTCCGTTTTCAAAACGCTTGAGAAATCCTTTCGGGTCTTCGATGGCAAAAGCCTGTTCATCCGGATTTTCGAGACTGACGTACGGCTTATCCGAAAAGACCGCTCTGGCTAAAGTAGTTTTCCCCGACTGACGAGGCCCGGTCATGACGATAACCGGAAACGAACCGGCCAACCGTAAAAGAGTTGATGTTAAACGACGTTCGATCATGAGAGAAAATATACAATCTGAAGATCAAATCGTCAATTTGTATAAAAAATCCCAGCCATCACCACGACAATTCCGACGGCGAAATCATTCCGGAGCTTCGTCGATCCTCGACCACGTCCACTCTTCATCGTCGTTTTCGTGACAAAATCCGCAACGCTCCGCTATTTCCGTACGGGAGGTTCTCAAAAGCAAATAACCGCGTTCACTGTCATTCTGAGTCCGTCACGACCGCTGTCGGAGCGAGTGAAGAATCCAGAAAGTCACGTAGAATATTCTCAATCGAGAACTTATCAGAATTTCCATCAAAGCAACTGGATTCTTCACTTCGCGCGGCTCCGTTCAGAATGACAGAAAGAATCAAGGTTCATCCAGAACTATCCTGTTTGCCCGCTTCGTCTCACTCGATATTCATCAGCGGCTGGGTGGCGGTTAACATGTCGCCGGGTTTGGCGAGGAGGACCGTGACGATACCGGAGACCGGCGCTTTGAGCGGCAACTCCATCTTCATAGCTTCCATCACCGCGACCTCCTAACCTTCCTCGACTTTCTGGCCAACCTCGACCTCCAGCGGAAAAACTACCTGAAATACACCGAAACACATGACGATTTTGCAGTTAGCATTGTGTATGATTACATTTACGTGCTTACCTTTGAGGTAAACTCGTCAACCAGCCTTTTCAGGACATGCGGGATTTACAGCAGCAACACTTCTTACGCTACTCGGCTATCCGGCAGTCCGTCTCTCCCTTACCTTCATTAACCTCATAGTTTCAAGGGGGCTTGCAGCATGTCACCTACCTACAGCGACGTCCATCGCCAATCGATTGAAAACCCGGAAGAGTTCTGGGGATCGCTCGCCGAAAACCTTCACTGGTACACCAAGTGGGACAAGGTTCTCGACGATTCGAATCCGCCTTTTTACCGATGGTTCCCCGGCGGCGTGACCAACACCTGCTACAATGCCCTCGACAGGCATGTCGATGAAGGACGTGGCAACCAGACGGCCGTCATCTACGACAGCCCGGTGACCGGTATCATCGAGAAATACACCTACCGCGAATTCCGCGACAAGGTGGCGCTCTTCGCCGGTGCTCTCCAGGCTCGCGGCGTGCGCAAAGGCGACCGCGTCATCATCTATATGCCGATGATTCCCGAGGCGGTCATCGCGATGCTGGCCTGCGCAAGGCTCGGCGCGATCCATTCGGTGGTCTTCGGCGGCTTCGCTTCGCACGAGCTGGCCGTTCGCATCGACGACTGCAAGCCAAAGGTGATTGTCTCGGCCTCCTGCGGCGTGGAACATGGAAAGATCATCGACTACTACCGCCTGCTTGACTTCGCCGTCGAACTGGCCCACTTCAAGCCTGAAATCTGCATCGTCCTTCAGCGCCCGCAGATGAGAGCGATGCTGAATGAAGATCGCGACATGACCTGGAAGCAGGCGCTGCTCGGCGTCGCTCCGGCGCAGTGCGTGCCGGTCGAATCGACCGATCCGCTCTACATCCTCTACACCTCCGGCACCACCGGCCAGCCGAAAGGTATCGTGCGCGACAACGGCGGTCACATGGCAGCCCTGAAATGGACCATGGAGAGCGTCTACAACGTCAAACCGGGCGAAGTGTTCTGGGCGGCCAGCGACGTCGGCTGGGTCGTGGGACACTCCTACATCGTCTACGCTCCCCTGCTGCACGGCTGCACGACGATCATCTTCGAGGGCAAGCCGGTCGGCACCCCCGATCCCGGCACCTTCTGGCGCATCATCAGCGAGCACGACGTTTCGGTGCTCTTCACCGCTCCGACCGCCTTCCGGGCCATCAAAAAAGAGGATCCCGAAGGCAACTACATCCGCCGCTACAACTTCTCGAAGTTCAGAACGCTGTTCCTCGCGGGCGAACGCGCTGATCCCGATACGGTACGGTGGGCGGAGAAGCAGCTGCAGGTGCCGGTAATCGACCATTGGTGGCAGACCGAAACCGGCTGGGCTATCGCGGCTAACTGCCAGGGAATCGAACCCGGCCCGGTCAAGTACGGCTCCGCATCCAAGGCCGTGCCCGGCTACGATGTCAAAGTGGTCAACGAAGCGCTCGAAGAGCTTCCCCACGGGACGATGGGAGACATTGTCGTGAAGCTGCCGCTTCCTCCGGGCACCATGATGACCCTCTGGAAGCAGGATAACCGCTTCAACGAAAGTTACATGAAGCACTTCCCCGGCTACTACCAGACCAGCGACGCCGGGTATATCGACGAGGATGGCTACATCTACATCATGTCGCGCACGGATGACATCATCAACGTCGCCGGGCACAGGCTCTCCACCGGCGCCATCGAGGCCGAGCTGTGCGAGCATCCGGACGTCGCCGAAAGCGCGGTCATCGGCGTGCATGACGACCTGAAGGGCGAGATTCCGCTCGGCTTCCTTGTGCTGAAGTCGGGCGTCGATACTCCGCCGGAACTGATCATCAAGCATGTGATCGAGTATGTGCGCGAGAACATCGGGCCGGTCGCTTCGTTCAAAACGGCTGTCGTCGTCAACCGGCTGCCGAAAACCCGCTCCGGCAAGATTCTGAGAAGCACGATGCGCAAGATCGCCAACTCGGAGGCCTTTACCATGCCGCCGACCATTGACGATCCGGCCATCCTCGACGAGATCACGGAGGCCCTGCAAACTATCGGCTATGCCAAAACTTCGTAAATCACGTTAACCGTCACCATGATCGACAGAATCGACCATATCGCCATAGCGGTGGAGCATCTCGACAGCGCCATCGACACCTTCGTTAACCTCCTCGGATGCGACCGCTCGTCGGTCGCCATCCACGAGGTGCCAGCGGAAAAGGTGCGTGCGGCATTTATACTTGTAGGTCAGACAAAAATCGAGCTGCTCGAACCGCTTGGCGATGACGGCCCGATTGCTAAATTCCTTTCGAAAAATGGCGAGGGGATGCATCACATCGCGCTTGCGACCGATGGCATCGAGAAGGAGGTCGAACGGGTTGCTGCTGCTGGCCTGACTCCTCTTGGTGAACCATCCACGGGTGCGGGAGGCAAGAAGATCGTTTTCCTTCATCCCCGCCAGACCAACCGTGTTCTTGTCGAGCTCGTTGAACCCAAACCAGATCATTAATTCATCCATTGACTGTGAAACACTTCTTCCTGCCTTTCGAGAAAAAAGAGGGATTCAGCTATTCGTCCGAGGTTGTCGAAAACCTGTCGGAATACGAAAAATACCAGCTCTCGTTTCACCCGGAACGCCCCAAGTATCTCGACTACATCAACGTCTTCGACAATGTCGAAGAGTGTCTCCAGAATGACCTCCACGGAAGCTGCCTGATCCAGACCCACCGCGCCAACATCCGCTACAACGACTCAAGCCACCCGGTCATGCTGATCGGCCAGCAATCCGGCCCGACCACCAATTTCGGTGAACTCCAGCGCGTGATGAAGGAGCACTCAGAGGTAGTGAAATGGAACCAGGGGATGCCTACCCCGGCTGCATTCCAGAAAGCCATCGACGCCATTGCCATCGCGGAGAAGGAAAACCGCCTCGTCATCACGATGATCGATACGGCCGGCGCTGACCCGACCGAAGAGTCGGAAGCGGGCGGCATCGCCTGGAAAATTGGCCGCTGCATGCAGGCGCTCGCCGAATCGAAAGTTCCGACCATCTCGGTGATCATCAATCGCGGATGCAGCGGAGGCGCCATCGCGCTGACCGGCTGCGACGCCGTGCTTGCCATGCAGTACGCGACCTATCTGGTCATCGCGCCTGAAGCATGTTCGTCGATTCTTTTCCGCACGAGGGACAAGGCAAACCTCGCCGCCGAAATCTCGCAGATCACGGCCAGGGAGGCTCTGCAAAACGGTATCGTGGATGAGCTGATACCGGAACACGCCGGGCCTGCCCATCGCTTCCGCAATGAGGCGCTCGAATCGTTCCGCGACGTCGTTTCGCGCTGGGCAGGCAAGCTGGCCAGCGAACATTCGAAGGGCGTGTTCGAACGTCGCGTAGATCGCTGGCAGCGAATCGGCCAGTGGGATCTGACCACCGAAGAGGCTATCAAGGCCTACGAGAAACCGGTGCATGCGTTCATCCCGAAACCGGAGAAGAACTATTTCATCCACCGCCACAAGCGATGCCGCAACGATGCCGGCAAACATATGGCTGACCCGGTGCTGTACAGCAAACTGGTTGCGGACAACTTCGTCTGCGACATCTGCGGCCATCGTTACGTCAGGCTTTCAGCTCACGATTACATCGACCTGTTGCTCGACAAGGGTTCGTTTGTCGAACACAACGAGACGCGCTACATCGTTGACCGTGACATCCTGAACTTCCCGGATTACAGCGACAAGATCGAGGAGGCCCGGGCGAAAACCGGTATGTCGTCGGCCATGATCACCGGCAACGGCAAGATCGACAACCACGGCGTGGTGTTCTGCGGAACCAGCTTCAACTTCCTCGGCGGCTCGTTCTGCATGTCGACCGGCGAAAAGATGTGGCAGGCCGCGCAGATCGCGCTCGACAGGAAGTCTCCTCTCATCATCCAGGCGGCTGGAGGCGGAGCGCGTATGCATGAAGGATGTTCGTCGATGGTCAGCATTCCGAAAATCCATGTCGCGCTTTCACGAATCGAAAAGGCCGGTTTACCGCTGATCACCATCGTCACCGACCCAACGCTCGGTGGCGTCGCCATCGGCTTCGGATCGAGAGGATTCAGGATCTTCGAGCACAACGCGGGCAACATTGGCTTCTCCGGCAAGCGCGTGATCGAGCAGTACACCGGCAAGAAGACCTCGAAGGATTTCCAGACAACCGGCTGGCTTCAGTCGAAGGGATTCGTCGATATGGTGGCTCATCCGCTCGAACTCAAACGCCGCATTGGCGAGATCATTCAAAACCGGACACTCCGTTGAACCGCAGCATCATTCGCTTATTATCAAAGCGTGAACCAGCAAAATACCCTGCCGATGTCCCGGACTGAATCGCTTTTCTCATGCTTCCCATCCGTAGACGCAGCCCTCTGGAAACAGAGGGTGCTCGAAGAGCTTAAAGGCGCGGATTACTCTATAATCGTCTGGAAAACACCGGAGGGCTTCGATATGGAGCCCTGGTACAACCGCCACACCGCCGCGCCCGCGCCGCAGGTGCCGTTCCAGCGCACCTCGAACCGCTGGAGAATCTGCCAGCAGATTGCCGTTGACCGGCTCCTCGACGATCCGTCGTTTCTTGACGACGCGATTGCCGGTGGCGCGGACGCCATCGAACTCTGCTTCGGTGGTGTTCCTGAAAACGCTGAATTGGAGCGACTGCTATCGGCGCTACAGGCTGTCGATCTGTCAAAAATCGCGCTCTACTTCTCGGGCGCGATCTACGATCCGGCGGCCCTCTGCGAACGCCTCGCGACGCTGCCAGGATTCGCCTCGAACTCAGGCGCATTGCTCTACGATGCGCTCACCGCAGGAGCGAATGCCGCTTTGCCGCTGCCGCCGCATCCGGAATTCCGCACGCTTGCCGTCGATACGGTGCGCTTCCACGAAGCGGGCGCGACCATCACGCAGGAACTCGCCATCGCGCTCTCGGGCGTGAGCGATTGCCTCAGCCGAATGACCGAGGCTGGCGTGGATGCCGCTGAAGCCGCCTCCGCCATCGAAATCGTCTTCGCCGTCGGAACCAGCCACTTCCCGGAGCTTGCCAAGTTGCGGGCGCTTCGCGCCATGTGGCCGCAACTGCTTGCCGCGTATGGCGTTCCGGAGGATGCGACGCCCGAGCCGAGACTCTTCGTCCGCTCCTCGATCCGCTCGATCTCGGTGCTCGATCCCTACACCAACATCCTGCGCCTCTCGACCGAAGCGCTTTCGGCCATTCTCGGCGGGTGCGACACCCTGCAACTCGCGCCGTTCGACCCCGCAGGTTCGGTCAACGCAGAGCTTTCGGAAAGGATCACGCGCAACATCCAGCTCCTCTTGAGGGATGAGTCGAACCTTGACCGCGTCATCGACCCGGCAGCCGGTTCGTTCTATATCGAGACCATGACTGCCCAGCTCTGCCGGGAGGCTTGGAGGCTTTTCCAGCAGATCGAAGCCGAAGGCGGACTCAGCGTTGCCGAGGCGAACGGCACCATCGCCGCCATGATCGCCCCGGCGGCCAGCGCACGCCGCAAGGCGCTCAACACCCGCCGCCGCACGCTGGTCGGAGTCAACCGCTACACGGTGCCGCCGTCAGCAGAAGTCATCGCGACGCTGCAAACAGGAGCCAGAAAAGCTGAAGAGTTCGAGAAGCTGCGGATGCGCATGATCTCGCACGTCGTCGCCGGAGGTTCGACGCCCCGAGCGGCACTCTGGCTGCACGGTGATCCGTCCAAAAGCTTGCGGGTGGCCGCGTTCGCCGAGGATTTCCTGCGGAGCGGCGGCTTCGAGGTGCTGCCTGCCGTGACGCTCGATCCCGAAACCTGCAACTGCCGCGTCCTGCTCCGCGCAGAACCCGACATCGTCGTATTCTGCTGGAGCGGCGAGAGCGATCTCGCGAGCGTCTCGAAAGTCTGCGAAACGATTCAGGAGCTGCGCAAGGAGACCATCATCGTCATGGCCTCCAAACCGCCAGAAAATGCCGAAGCGCTGCTCAAGGCGGGCCTTGACCGCTTCATCCATCTCGGCAGCGACGCCTGTGCCGACCTGCTTTCGCTGCAACACAAAACCGGAGTGCTATGAGACCCGATTTTTCGCGCATCGACCCGTTCACGCCAGCCGTTCCGACGGCCAAGCGCACTCAAGGCGAATCCTGGCCCACCCTCGAAGGCATTCCGGTTCATGCCAGCTATGGAACTCCTGAAGAGGCGATGCCTGACTTTGCGCCTGGATTCTCGCCCTACATCGCGGGCCCGTACGCCAGCATGTACGCCACCAAACCGTGGACCATCCGCCAGTACGCGGGCTTTTCGACTGCCGAGGAGTCGAACCGCTTCTACCGCCAGAACCTCGCGGCGGGCCAGAAAGGGCTGTCGGTCGCCTTCGACCTGCCGACCCACCGAGGCTACGACTCCGACCATCCGCGCGTGGTTGGCGACGTCGGCAAGGCGGGCGTGGCCATCGACTCGGTCGAGGATATGAAGATTCTCTTTGACGGCATTCCGCTCGGCGACATCTCGGTTTCGATGACCATGAACGGCGCGGTGCTGCCGGTGATGGCCTTCTACATCGTGGCCGCCGAGGAAGAGGGAGTCGCGCCGGAGAGGCTGAGTGGCACCATACAGAACGACATCCTCAAGGAGTTCATGGTGCGCAACACCTACATCTACCCGCCGGAACCGTCAATGAAGATCATCGCCGACATCTTCCGCTACACCAGCGAGCGGATGCCGAAGTTCAACTCCATCAGCATCTCGGGCTACCACATGCAGGAGGCGGGGGCGACGGCTGACCTCGAACTGGCCTTCACGCTGGCCGACGGCCTCGAATACATCCGCACGGGTCTGGATGCCGGACTCGACATCGACGCCTTCGCGCCGCGCCTCTCCTTCTTCTGGGGCATCGGCATGAATTACTTCATGGAGATCGCCAAGCTCCGCGCCGCTCGCGTGCTCTGGGCAAAGATCGTTGCGAAGTTCAACCCGAAGAATCCCAAATCGCTCATGCTCCGCTCGCACTGCCAGACCTCCGGCTGGAGCCTGACCGAGCAGGATCCGTTCAACAACGTCACCCGCACCTGCGTCGAAGCAATGGCCGCCGTGCTTGGCCACACGCAATCGCTGCACACCAACGCGCTCGACGAGGCCATCGCCTTGCCGTCAGTCTTCTCGGCGCGTATCGCCCGCAACACCCAGATTTATATTCAGGAGGAGACCGACATCACCCGCGCCATCGATCCCTGGAGCGGCTCCTACTACGTGGAGGAGCTGACGCACGAGCTCGCTGAAAAGGCGTGGGCGATCATCGAGGAGATTGAGGCCGCAGGCGGCATGGTGAAGGCCATCGAGCAGGGATTGCCGAAGATGCAGATCGAGCAGGCGGCCACCCGCAAGCAGGCGCGCATCGACAGTGGCAAGGAGATCATCGTCGGCGTTAACGCCTTCCGCACCGAGAGCAAAACCGACATCGACCTGCTCGAAGTGGATAACACCGCCGTGCTCCGCCAGCAGCTTGCCCGCCTCGAAGAGATCAAACAGTCGCGCGACAACGAGGCCGTCCGCGTTGCGCTCGAAGCACTCGAACGGTGCGCCGAAACCGGCGAGGGCAATCTGCTCGCGCTCTCGGTCGATGCCGCCCGCAAACGCGCCACGCTCGGCGAAATATCGTCAGCGCTCGAAAAGAGCTACGGCCGGTACCGCGCGACGACGAGGCTCAACACCACCATCTACCAGTCGCAGATGCAGGACAACAGCCTCTTCCTGCAAGCCCGTGAGCTTGCCGACTCATTCGCGGAACTCGAAGGCCGCCGCCCGCGCATCCTCGTGGCCAAGGTCGGCCAGGACGGGCACGACCGCGGCGCAAAGGTGATCGCTGCCGCCTTCGCCGACATCGGCTTCGATGTCGATATTTCGCCGCTCTTCCAGACGCCGGAGGAGATCGTGCAGCAGGCGCTCGACAACGACGTGCACATTGTCGGCATTTCGAGCCTCGCGGCGGGGCACAAAACGCTGGTGCCGCAGGTGGTCGAAGGATTGAAGTCGGCAAATCGCGGCGACATTCTCGTCATCGCTGGCGGCGTCATTCCCGAGCGCGACTACGACTATCTCTACGAGCGCGGCGTGGCGGGGGTCTTCGGCCCCGGCACGGTGATCGCCGAAGCAGCCATCAAGCTGCTCGCGCTCCTGCTCGAACATCACCAGTGAGCGAACACGCGACGGGACGATGAGCGGCAGGCAGCGGCATGAACCGACAATCGAGGAGTTCGTCGAGGGCATCAGGAACGGCGACCGCCACCTGTTGAGCCGCGCCATTACGCTCGTCGAGTCAAGCCGCCCGGAGCACGAGCGGCTGGCGCACCAGATTCTCGACCGCTGCCTCGGCAGTGGACGCAGCTCGATCCGCGTCGGCGTCACCGGAGCGCCGGGCGCGGGCAAGAGCACCTTCATCGAAGCGCTCGGCCTCGACCTCGTTCGACAGGGCAGGAAAGTGGCGGTGCTCGCCATCGACCCGAGCAGCTCCCGTTCGAAAGGCAGCATCCTCGGCGACAAGTCGCGCATGGAGCAGCTCGCCGCGCATCCATCAGCATTCATCCGCCCGACCCCGTCGTCGGGCTACCTCGGCGGCGCCGCGCCGCGCACGCACGAAACCATACTGCTCTGCGAAGCCGCAGGGTACGAGGTGATCATTGTTGAAACGGTCGGCGTCGGCCAGTCGGAGATCGTGGTCAATTCGATGGTCGATTTCATCCTGCTGCTCATGCTCCCCGGATCGGGCGACGAACTGCAAGGCATCAAACGCGGCATCATGGAGATCGCCGACGCGGTGGCCGTCAACAAGGCGGACGGCGACCGCCGCAGGATCGCCGAGGTCTCGAAAGCCGACTGCGAGTCGGCGCTACGGCTGCTGCCCGAAAAACATCCGGGATGGGAGCGGAAGGTGCTGCTCACCTCCGCCCTCGAAGGGTCGGGCATCAGCGAAGTGTGGCAAAATATCGAAGAGTTCGCCGCGACAATGCGCGAGAGCGGCGAGTGGAGCAAGCAGCGGAAAGAGCAACTGCGCCTGCTCCTGCACACCATCGCCGAAGAGCGCCTGAAACGCGAATTCTACAACGCCCCGCCAGTCAAAGCCGCAACAGCGCAAATCGAGCAGCAAGTGCTCTCCGGCAAGCTTAGCCCTTTCAGCGGCGCGCTCGCGCTGCTTCGGGCTTTCCTGGGGCGTTGAATCACGGACTTCAGAGGCAGTTCCTAAATCTGCGACTGAAGCCCCACCCTCAATTCCCCGAAAACTGCTCCACGGCAAACGCGCCCTCGTGGTTCAGCACCGCCCAGACCGTGTGATGCTTACGGTCGATGCCATGCGTGCCGAGAGCGTACCCAGGCTTCCAAGGCCCGTCGATAAAGATTGCAGAGCCGCCAGTATTCGCATCGACGGCGTTGATCCACCGTCCGGCGGCGTCTCTCGTCACGAGACAGAACCTGCCGCTGGCCTTCGCTTTTGAAGGAGTCTTTTTCGGATCATAGCTCATCGACAGCACAAATTTGTCCGTGTGATCGCCGCCAAGCTCGACGAGTCCGCCGAGCAGAAACACTGCGCTCGACGGATTTCCGTTGCCGTGTTTCGATGGTTTGACGGCGAGCCAGCCGGTGTTGACTGCTTTGCAGAGAGGCCGCCCCTTGCCGCCAGCCGTATCGAGAGTGTCATCTTTTGCCTCGCTCGCGTTGATGCCGTCGAGAATCTGCGCCTCGTTGCCGTTGCAACGATCCTTCACCACCGTGTAACTTGCGCCCTGGGGAACGAGAAACTGCTTCCCGTTCAGGCTGTAGCTCCAGCGCTCCTTTCTGACGAAGTGAAACTGCGGCGTCACGCCGGTATCGGGCCTGCCCGCGCCGAGAGGATAATTGGCATCGGACTGCCAGTGGCCGTGATCGTCAGCCCAATAATCGACCGTGACGGTCGGGCCGTCGATGGTATAGATATAGTAGCCGACCGCCTCGTGCTCCTGTGAAATCGACAGCTCGCGGCTCTTCTGACCGAACCATTTGGCGTCGTCGAGGAATTTCGGCGTGTAGAACTTGGTGCTGACCGATTGAGCGATGAGCTGCTCGACCTGCGATTTGCCATCGGGACTCTTGATGATCGAGCGCTGGTGGATGTGGTCGTGCCCGGAGATGAAGTATCTGACGCCGTTATCCTGCAAGCTGGCGAAAAATGCGTTCTGCCACTCGGGATGCTCGTTGGCGAAACCGCTGAAAAGCGTGTCCTGATGCCCCTCGGCGATGAGCGGCTGATGCGAGAGGACAAAGGCGTGGCGCGTCGTCCGCTTGCGCCGGTCGAGCCGATCACTGATCCACGGCTGCTGATCGGCAATGGTGTAACCGGAGGGGTAGTGCGTGGAATTGGCGACAACCCGGCCCGGCAGTTGCCAGTTATCGATGATCACGAAACGCGCCCGCTCCTCACCATCTCCGGCATCGAACGAGTAGCTCAGCCCGTCGAGATCGCGGCTGACCTTGAGCGGACTGCTGAAATTCGAGCCGATCCGGTAGCGCTTGCCGCCTTTCGTCACGAAACCGCCGTCGCGGGTCTGGGGATAGCGGATTTTGAAACCAGGCGCGCCGTGATCGTTTTCCTGACGATACGTTTCATGATTGCCCCGAAAAGCGAAAAAACCGATCCCCGCGTCGATGAGCGGACGCGCCGCCGCCACCCGCACTTCTTCGGAAGCCTCGCGACCATCGTCGCTCAGGTCGCCGACCTGAATCACAAACTTCACGCCCGCGTCGACGAACTTACGGTTCACCTGTTCGATGATCGAGACCGGCACGGTGCTCGGATTTTGCCCCGACGGATCGGCGCACGTCCACTGCGTATCGCCCATCACCCCGAACTTCCACGGCTCCGCCCAAAGCGCCGCCGGAGAGTGAAGCAGCACGAAAAGCGCCAAACCGGCGCCGGATTTCCTGAACAAGTAACGAATGCTCATGGCTCTTTTTTGTTGTTTTGCAAAACGCCCAACTCACCCCCAAAAATAACCCATTGCGTTCACCTGCCCCGTGCCAATTTTGCAAACTTCCCGCTCCCCTCTTCCGTCCACCTCGTCCACTTTTCACCCCCGCCAGCACAAAACTTTTGCAAAGCACCTTACCAATTCGTACATTTGTTGCTGATTTTCCGGCATCCCCATTACCTATGGACACGGTGCCAAAAGCTCTCTTGCAGGATTCGTCCCCGGAGCTTGCCGAAAGGCGTCCCGTGTCCCGTCTGTCCATCCACGACATTCACCCACACGAGAACACCGTTTAGGCAACTCCGCCTGACCTCCGCAGTTCTTGTCGTTCGATTAACAAAAAACCGAAAGGGAACCCATGTCACAAAACAGGTACTTCTTTACCTCCGAATCCGTTTCCGAAGGCCACCCGGACAAGGTAGCCGACCAGATTTCCGATGCGATTCTCGACGAGTTCATCAAGCAGGACCCCAACTCCCGCGTCGCCTGCGAAACCTTCGTCACCACCGGACAGGTGATCGTCGGCGGCGAAGTCACCACCAAAGGCATTGTGGACGTCCAGACTGTCGCCCGCAAGACCATCACCGAGATTGGTTACACCAAAGGTGAATACATGTTTGACGCAAACTCCTGCGGTGTCCTCTCCGCTCTGCACTCGCAGTCGCCGGACATCAACCGCGGCGTTGACCGCAAGGAAGAGATCGCCGACGAGTTCGACCGCGTTGGCGCTGGCGACCAGGGCATGATGTTTGGCTACGCCTGCACCGAGACCCCGGAGCTGATGCCCGCCGCCATCCAGTTCGCCCAGCAGCTCGTGAAGGTTCTGGCCGACATCCGCAAGGCTGGCCAGATCATGACCTACCTTCGCCCCGACGCCAAGAGCCAGGTGACGCTCGAATATGTTGACGAGAAAGTTGCCCGCGTCGATGCCGTGGTCGTCTCCACCCAGCACGATCCCGAACCGGCTGGCATGAGCGAAGCCGACTTCCAGGCGCTCATCCAGAAGGACGTGATCGAGAACGTCGTCCGCAAGGTCATTCCCGCCGAGCTGCTCGACGAGAACACCAAGTTCCACATCAACCCGACCGGCCGCTTTGAAATCGGTGGTCCACACGGTGATACCGGTTTGACTGGCCGCAAGATCATCGTTGACACCTACGGCGGCGCAGCTCCGCACGGCGGTGGCGCGTTCTCCGGCAAAGACCCGTCGAAGGTTGACCGCAGCGCTGCTTACGCCGCACGCCACGTCGCCAAGAACATCGTGGCCGCTGACCTGGCCGACAAGTGCACCGTGCAGGTCTCCTACGCCATCGGCGTGGCTCGCCCGGTCTCGATCTACATCAACACCCACGGCACCGGCAAGCATGGTCTGTCCGACGCCGAGATTCAGGAGAAGGCCGAGGCGATCTTCGATCTTCGCCCGCTGGCCATCATCCGTCGCTTCAACCTCGACCGTCCGCACGGCTGGTGCTACCGCGACTCGGCCGCTTACGGCCACTTTGGTCGCGACATCTTCCCGTGGGAAAAAACCGAGAAGGTCGCCGAGCTGAAAGCCGCTTTCGGCCTCTGATCCATAACCCTTCGAAAGCCTCTGCGAACGCGCTTTGCAGAGGCTTTCCCCTGTTCCGAACCAACTGACACAAAACACACAGAGATCATGACAACTGAAGCCGCAGTGCTCCAATACAAGGTGGCCGATATAACGCTCGCCGAGTGGGGCCGCAAAGAGATCGAAATCGCCGAAAAAGAGATGCCGGGCCTGATGGCTACGCGCAAAAAATACGAAGGCCAGAGGCCGCTTGCGGGCGCCCGCATCGCCGGCTCCCTGCACATGACCATCCAGACCGCCGTGCTGATCGAGACGCTCGTCGAACTTGGCGCGGACGTGCGCTGGGCGAGCTGCAACATCTTCTCGACGCAGGATCACGCCGCCGCGGCCATCGCCGCCGCCGGTGTGCCGGTGTTCGCCTGGAAGGGCGAGAGCCTCGACGAGTACTGGTGGTGCACCCGCCAGATCCTCGAATTCGAAGGCGGCCTCGGCCCGAACCTCATCGTCGATGACGGCGGCGACGCGACCCTGATGATCCACCTTGGCTACAAGATCGAGAACGAGCCGTCGCTGCTCGACAAAGTCCCTGGCAACGCCGAGGAAAAAGCCCTTTACCAGCAGCTCAAGGATGTATTCGCCGAAGATACCCAGCGCTGGCACAAGGTTGCCGCCGACATGAAGGGCGTCTCCGAGGAGACCACCACCGGCGTGCATCGCCTCTACCAGATGATGGAGAAGGGCGAACTGCTCTTCCCGGCCATCAACGTCAACGACTCGGTCACCAAGTCGAAGTTCGACAACCTCTACGGCTGCCGCGAATCGCTCGCCGACGGCATCAAGCGCGCCACCGACGTCATGATCGCCGGCAAAGTGGTCGTCGTGCTTGGCTACGGCGACGTGGGCAAAGGTTGCGCCCACTCGATGCGCACCTACGGCGCTCGCGTGATCGTCACCGAGATCGACCCGATCTGCGCATTGCAGGCCGCCATGGAGGGCTTTGAAGTCACCACGATGGAAGACGCCGTCAAAGAGGGCAACATCTTCGTCACCACCACAGGCAACAAAGACGTCATCACCCTCGACCACATCAAGCAGATGCGCGACGAGGCGATTGTCTGCAACATCGGCCACTTCGACAACGAAATTCAGGTCGATGCGCTCAACAACTTCGCGGGCGCGAAGAGAATCAACATCAAGCCGCAGGTTGACAAGTACGTCTTCGAGAACGGCAACTGCATGTACCTGCTTGCCGAAGGCCGCCTCGTGAACCTCGGCTGCGCCACCGGCCACCCGTCGTTCGTGATGAGCAACTCCTTCACCAACCAGACCCTGGCCCAGATCGAACTCTGGAAAAACGACTACAAAGTTGATGTTTACCGTCTGCCCAAACAGCTCGACGAAGAGGTTGCACGCCTGCACCTCGGCCAGATCGGCGTCAAGCTGACCACGCTCACCCAGGAGCAGGCCGACTACATCAGCGTCCCGGTCGAAGGCCCCTACAAGCCCGAGCACTACCGCTACTGATCTGCGGTTTTACGAAGGATCAACGTAAAAAAAGCCGCCTTGAAAAGGGCGGCTTTTTTTGTTTTCTGATTTTTTTGGCTGGAAAGTGGCAGGAATCGTTTATCGCTCTTTTTTTCTACGCGAACTGTGTTCAAGACATCTCACCTCTGTTATTGTCCGGACTGAAAATTCAAGCACAATTTTCCCTCTGAAAAGCCCCCAGAGCGCTATGTCGTTCAGGTTTTATAAGCATCGATGATTTGGATGTGAGGATGTTGATGGTTACAAAAGCCGTTCAAGGACGAAGTTGTGGAGATTTTGGGAGAGTTTTTTTGTTATAACCTAAGAGATTTGCTGTGCCTGCTTGCATAATACTTGTATTCTTCGTAAGATATAGACGTAAGCCATACCGTTGAGCTTATTTAGTATTTCCGAGACGGCAAAGAAGAATGAACGAAAAATGTACTATTTTTTTGATGAGGTTTATCATTATAAATACTATTTCATATTTATGAATTGTTATAATAACTGGTGTAATACAATTTGATATAATGGAAAAAAAGAAGGGTATTGTTTGTTTCTTAGATGTTTATGGTTATTCGTCTATTTCATTAGACGGAGATGCTGAGATTAATGCTGATCGTTTACTGATAATGTGGGAGGATATAAAATATAAATTAGGCAATCTTGATGATGGTGATATAATTTCTTTTACAGCATTGTCAGATTCAGCATTTATAGGTTTCGATGTTTCGAGAAAAAGTCCTAATTTAGTATACGAAGAAAATGTCAAAGATGTTATAAGTTCTGTTTTGTCTGTCGCATGTGATTTTGGCTTTGTTATGAGAGGGGCTGCGGCATATGGTCAATATATAATAAATGGCTCTGTTGTTGGTGGAGAAGCTGTTATATACGCTAATAGGTTTGAGCGCGTGATAAAGTTGCCAATATTTTATACTCCATTTTCAGAGATAGAAAAAATTAAAAAGGATTCTACACTTAAATTTCCTTTAGGCTGCGGAGTTGTTTTAAATACAAGAGATGGTGGTGTGGTGTTTGCAGATATTATAATGCCAGCCCCATCGGATGACTATGTTAGTTTGATAAATGATATGCTTGAAAAAGCAAAACTATGCAATAACCATATTTTAGTCAAAACAATGATGGAGGTGTTAGATGTTTTTAGATGCCAAGCTAAGTGATACTGGATTTATTAAGGAAGATATCATAAAAATGTTACAGTATAGGAATGATTTTTTATATGATAAGATTACCTTGTTTAAGGAGAGGATAAAGTGGGCTGACGCTATTTCATCGCAAGGACATAAAAATGATTATGTTATGAGTATAAAGTCTGAAGATAAAGTAAATAATTATATTTCTCGAAGACTCGCTCATATTATTATAAATCCCACAAGAAGGAAAGATGACGCTGTTGCACTGATAAATTCTTATGTTTATTCAAAAGACGATAACGCGATAAATCATAGTGAGGATTCTGTAGATAAATTTGTAAAGGAAATATGTGCTAAGTCAAAAAGAAATAGAAATGATTTGCTGTCAGTTGGCAATAGTGGCGACTCTTATGCAATAAATAGAGATTCGACAAGATTGTTGATAGGTGATCGAGGTTGTGGTAAAACATTTTTTTGTAATCATATTTTGGCCAAATATTCTTGTTATTTTGATGATAAAAAGATTATTTGGGTAAGAATTAATCTTGTTGATGATTTTGGAGACAATTCTGATTTAATTCATTGGATGTATGCACAAGCCACAAAAATTATTTTGAGATATTATTGTGCTGATTCTGTATTTTATGAATATGATGAAAATAAAAAACCAATAGATGTTTTAGGTTATCTGCAAAAATATATAAATAATGATATATTAGAAGATTCTGTTCGGGAAAAAAGAAAAGAAGAACTGCAAGAATTAGTGGATGTCTTTGTAAGAAATTCATCGGATGAACCTATTTCTCCAAAATTGGTACCTATATCCATAGCAAGAAAAGTATGGGAGTGTGCATATAAAGATAATGGTTATTCTTTCATTGTTGTGTTTGATGGTATGGATAGACTGGAAATAACGTCTGAGTCATATGAAAAGTTTAAGTTATTGATATCTAATTTTCACAAATTAATAAAAATAGATGAGTTGTTTCCAGCTATTATTCTTGTGACATGTAGGAGAAAGTCAGCTGATTTATTAAGTAGAGATAAAACACAGCCATATGGTCAAAAGCCATTAAGTTATTTAGAGATTGGTGGGGTTGATTTTGAAGATGTATTATACAAAAGAGTGGAGTATTTAAAGGATTATATTTTGTCCGGTCGCTCAAGCTTTCGTGAATGCGAGGGTGTTGCTGAAAATATTGATAAATTTGTTAATTACATAAAAAGTGATATAAGTGCTTTTAAGATTTTTGGGTATAATATGCGTGCATCTATGCAGGCAGCGCAATTAAGATATCAAGAGTTTGTTGCATTGGGTATAAATAACAAACACTATCGATGGATTGAGTCATTTATGAAAATGGGTTATATGTACCCCCCTAAGCTTTATGATTATATCCATAGTGATGATAAAATAATGCCATTTATGGCGAGTCAGAGAGAAAAGTCTTATGATAATAGGTTATTGGTGTCTATTTATTCTTATCCATACTTTGAATATGAAATTAATCATAAAATACTTCCATCATTTAATAATGTATTAATAGGCACAAGATTGTTGCAACTAATAAATAATTCTGATAGGCTGTATAAAGAAAAAAGAACTTTACGTTCAAGGATAACCGTAGAATATGCCTGTGAAGTGATGCAGACATGCTTTAATTATACAGCAAAATACACAAAAGCAGTTATACGCGAATATGTAGAGTATGAGTTAATAGAAACAGAATGCAAGAATTTGGAGAGGCATAATATGCCAAACAATACATCTTTTATCAGTTTAACAAAAAAAGGGAAATATGTTTTAGATGATTGTCTTTTTGATGTGGCCTATCTTGGTTTAAGCGCAATGCGTATACCAATGAGATGTGATTATTTAGTTGGTGGCGAAAAATCTTCTGTTTTTATAGTTCAGTCGTACAAAAACGATTACCATGGTGAACATAATGTAAGTAATTTGGTTAAATGGGTTTCTGCAAAAACGATTAATGCAATAAATATGTATAAGCTTATTTCTGTCTTATATGAAAGGCAGGTGAATTATGTAAGTGCAAATAAGGTTAAAATTCTGGCTGATCTTAAAAAAAGGGCTGGCGGTGGGGGTCGTTCTTGGAAAGAAATCATTATGATTGATTATTTAAATTCAATAATGAATGGAAGTATGAATTATGAACAAATTAAAAAGCAACTATTTTCTATGATTGATTCTGTTGTAGAAATCGCCAGAGGAAGCGAGCTAAGTATATTAATACAGGCAATAGAGGCTAATAAAAAAATATGGGGAATAGTTTAGTAAATTGGTTTTCCACCTAAATGACCGTTTTAAGAAAATAATGCTATTAATATTTATTTATTGCCGCGAATAATGAGTTCATGATCCAAAGCAAGATGCGAGCCATGAGCTGATTATGTATCAGTCCTTTTTCGAAGCGTACTTCAAGAAATTAGACCCTTACAAAATAAAGGTGATAAAATAATTATAACTCCGACAATTATAACTCATAATAATTGCCAAAATCCAAAATTGGAATTTACTGACAAGGAAAGATAAAATCAGAGGCAAGTAACCTTTTGTGTGGGGTGATAATTATCTAACCCAATATCTTAAAATGACTTACAGGATAAATTATAGCTTGTTAAAGAGAGGCTTGTATAATGGGGTTAAAAAATCCCTGTAACTCATTTCTAAATTTGCTTATGGCGCCCATAGTACCCCACACAAAAGGTTACTTAGCTCATAAATCACGATGTTAGCCAAATCACTTGTAACTACAGGGTTGCGCTTTTTTTTTATAGCGGGATAATAATATCAATTGTACTCCAAAGGAATTCAGGACATGAGAAAACAACATTGACCACAGAAACTCTGAAGCATGAGGAAGATTACCTCCCCGCCAGCCCTCGCCAGCTTACGCCCATGCTTCCGATGGCCGGAAGCATGACCTCGCGCTTCGCTTTGCAGAACTCTGTGTCGTCGATGCTGGCGAGGTTGACTTCGACGTTTGCCATGGCGCTCATCAGCCCGGCGACGAGCAGGTAGCGGCCAACGATCACGTCGCTCAGCACCGTGGGGTTGCCGATCTTTTCGAGGCGGTCGGCGTGGGGCAGCATGGCGAGGCAGCGCTTGAAAAGTTCGAACGGCGCTTCGGAGCTGGCCTTCAGCGCGAGCTGGATCGCCGTGCGGCGGGCTTCGGCCTCCTCCGGCGTCGCTTTCGGCATCTTGTACACCTCCATGATCGTGCCGAACACCTCCATGTCGCGGTCGCCGAGGTTGAGCATCTGGCGGCGGGCGGTTTCGCACTGCTCGTGAATCGCACGGATTTCATCCTCCACGTCGGCGAACTTCTTCTTGCCGATGGTCAGGTTGCAGACCATCGAGAGCAGCGCGACGCCCTCTGCCGCCGTGACTGCCGCCGCCGCGCCGCCGCCGGGGGTAGGATCGGCGCTGGCGAGAATGTCGAGATAGGTGGAAATCGGGGTCGAACCGAGCGTGCTCTCAAGCTTCATAGTGGTAGTTGCGATAGAGTTGCAGGGCGTTTCTCATGCACATGGCCACCGTCATGGGGCCGACCCTCGGAATGAAGAGCGATGTGGCCTCCTTGGCCTCCTGCTCGAAGTTCTGGACATAGGAGAAGTTGAGGCAGATCGCGCCCGGCTTCAGCTCCTCCGCCCGCACCTTTTCGAAGTGCGGTGACGGCACGCCGGTAATGACGATATCCGACTGGCTCAGCGCATCCGCGCGCGTGACGGGCCGCGCTTCATGGTCGGCGCTGTTGACATCGACAACGAAGCCGCCATTGATGTCGAACGAATAAACCCGCGCCCCGTCGTTGGCAAGCATGTAGGCGAGCGGCCTTCCGACCACCTCCGAGCGGTTGAAGATGGTGATCTGCTGTCCTTCGAACGGCAGGCCGTAGGGTTCATAAGCATCAGTGGCTTCGAGCAGCTTGATGATCGCCAGCGGCGTGCACGGCAGGATCGCCTTGAAGCGCCGTCCCTCGTCGTCGAAGCGCTCGTTGGCGTAGAGCTTCTGAATCCAGTGCGGCGACAGACCCTCGACATCCTTGCGCGGCGAAATCAGATCGCGCAGCTCCGCGTCGCGCTCGTCGCCCCAGATTGGATAGTAGACAAAGATGCCGTGGACGGCGCGGTCGCGATTGGCCTCTTCGAGAACGCTTCTGACTGAATCGGGTTCAGTTTTTCTGAGATCGAAATGAATGCCGACATCTTCGCAACCAGAGCGAGTATAATCAGCGTAGGTTATCGAGGCGGGATCGTCCGAAGCGAGAATGCCGACGATGTTGATCTTGAGCTGCTCCTCGCTGATCTCGCGGCGGACGGCGTCACGGAACTGCGCCGCTAACTGGTTCGGTTCAAGCACTTTCATGGTTCGATGGTAACGTCGGTTCTGGTCTTGGGCGTTCCTGAAAAGGCGCTGCTGACGGGAATGGAGTTCAAGAATGCGGCGGGCGATGAGCTGACGAACGGCTCAGATTTCTGTCGGGATGCTCTTGACACGGTAATCACGGGGCAAAAGGCTTCGCCCTGAAAGGCGGTGGTTTTGTAAGCGGACAAGATGACGTCCGGCTGTTTTGCTGGGGCGGCAGGATTCGAACCTGCGGATGTCGGCTCCAAAGGCCGATGCCTTACCACTTGGCGACGCCCCATCGATTGCGAATGCTCATGCGATAATCGGCTCGAATTATACGGATAAATAGCTTAAAACACAAAACGAAGCCTGAATGAACGGTGAAAAACAGTCCGGGCTTTTTTACCTTTGTATTTGATTCCTTTACATGAATTACCGTTCAGGCCTCGTCATCGCGAGTCTCGACTTGTCGAGACGTGGCGATCCATGTAAAGCGTATTGTAATTGTTTCTCTGGATTGCCACGTCGCTACGCTCCTCGCAATGACGTGTTTTTTGCGATTATTTCGAGATATTCAATGCCTTTGTGTGATAGAGCACTGGTTACGAATTAATTGTCTTTGACACAAAAGGGCGGTCACAAGACCCGCCCCTGAAATCGAAAATGACAGGTTTTTACCAGAATACCTTATGACGAAAATCAAGATTTGCGGCATCACCCGCTTTGAAGACGCCCTCGCAGCCGCCCTCGCCGGCGCGGACGCCCTCGGCTTCAACTTTAGCCAGAAGAGCCCGCGCCTCATCGATGCCGACGCCGCTCGCGCCATCATCGCCCGGCTTCCCCCGCTTGTCTCCGCCGTGGGCATCTTCGTAGAGCAGTCGCCTGAAGAGATCATCGATCTCTGCCGATACTGCGGCTTGCAGATCGCGCAGCTTCATTCAGACGACTACGATGCTGAAAAGACGATGCGAATCGAGGGTTTCCGGGTGATCCGGGTGTTCCGGCCAGGGCCGGAGTTCGCGGTGTCGCAGGTGCGGGAGTTCGCCGAGAGCACGGGATGCCGGAGCTTTCTCTTCGACGCCTACAGCCCGGTCGCCGCTGGCGGCACCGGCGAGAGCATCGAGGCACAAACCGCCGTGGCGCTTTTCGAACAGACGCGCGATGTCGGCTGGGCGCTGCTCGCGGGCGGGCTGAAGCCGGAGAATGTCGCCGATGCCGTGCGCCTCGTGCGCCCTTGGGGCGTCGATACGGCAAGCGGCGTCGAATCCGCGCCGGGCGTCAAGGATGCGCTGAAGATCCGGCGGTTCGTCGAAGCGGTGCGTGAGGCCGACCGCTCGCTCACGAATTGCTGACAACGTGCCGGAGCACGATCTCCGCCGCCGTCTCCGGCAGCTCCAGCGTGATGAGGTGGCCGCAGTTCGGCACGCAGAGAAAGCTGCCCGATGCAGTCATCTTCTGCAATTTCCTTGCGTTTTCGGCGGTCATGATCACATCGCCATCCCCGGCCACGTACAGCACCGGCGCTTTCACCGTTCGTACCATCTCCGGCAGCATCTCGGTGGTCTCCATCGCCGTGATCTGGTGCGTGGTCTGCTCGATGGCTTCAGAGGCGCAGAATCCGAGACTTTCGAAGCCGACCTTGATGTCGTGCATCATGATCGAATTCCTCGACAAGGCGAGCCGGCCAAACATGTAGGCGGGAAGCCACCAGGTAAGCTTCCGCATCAGGTTGTTGAAAACGAAGTTGATCGTGACGGGGGCGGCCTTCGAGATGAACTCGTCGTTCGGCAGATAGCCGAAGTTGAAAAACACCATCGATTTGACGCTGTTCGGGTACTTGTTGACATAGTCGAGCGCCACGAACGGGCCGAAGGAAAACGCGGCCACATGAACCTCCTCCAGGGCAAGCGTGCGAGTCAGCTCGTCAAGGTCACGCGCGAAATCGCTGATATGGTAGCGGTTTTGCGGATCGTTCTCCGACCACCCGTGCCCCTTCATGTCGTACGCCACCGTCCGGTAGCCCGCCGCATTCAGCTCACGAATGATGCGGTGCCACCACATCCACCAGCAATCCCAGCCATGAATCAAGAGCACGGTGCCGAGCGGATTTTCCGGCCCTGAATCGTGATAGTGATGCAACAGGCCGCCGACCTGAACGAAATGGCTGTTCTGCATCAGATCGAGCTCGTACCGGGCGCGATGGCGTTCGCCTTTGGTGGCGTGTTCGAGCTGGTCGAGGAGCTTCAGGTGGTAAGCCCTGAATTTATCGGACGAGGGTTCCGGCAATTTTCCCATGGCTTGAAGTGATAACGTTTGGAAAAACGCTACAGGTTATACGTGAAATGTATGCAAAATTCCTGATCGCACGCTCTTTTTTCATCATTTTTGAGTTAATCCACACGCCTATCGTGTGGGGTGCCATGAGCGGAAAACCCTTGTTTTAAAAGGAATTATAGGGATTTTTTTATACGGTTAAAGAAAAAGTTGTTTCATCGTATGCTAAAAAGGACTGTCCAACATGCGGAAAGCGTATGCATCGGCATGGGAAAACTTCCTCCGGAAATCAACGCTGGAGGTGTGTTTCGTGCCGCACGACGTCAGTGAGCAAAAGGCAGGAAGTCCGTTTGCGTCACCTTCGCGGACGCTTCTTGCAATGGATTACCGGGACTCAATCCCTGACTGAAAGAACCAGTGAGCTACAACTTTTTCGCCAACAACTCAGCAAACATTTCAAAGCATTCTGGACTGATCTTCCCGTCAGCCCAGCTCAAAACGATGCCGCTGAAGTGCTGATAATGGACGGGGTTTATCAATCAGGCCGAACCAATGCCGTCCTCGAAGGTTCAGGCATGGCATTTCGCTGATCGGGAGTGCTGGGCGTTTGGCTTTCCGGCGACTTGATCGCGAATTTCTCGTTGCATCCGCACGATTGTTGCCGCCCCAACGCCGAGTACCTTGGCGGTTTCAGCATAGGTGATGTTGCAAGCCTTCGGGAGAACAACACTCAATCCAGCCCTCAGTTCTCATGCCATTTCCGCCTCCTGCACAAGCTATTGCGCATGGGCAAACATGTCTGCGGTTACTATCACTGGCCGGGCCATTTTCTGTTTGTGTTTGAGTTGTCAATTCAGGAACCATACCCTAACAAACAGAAGCTATATTATGATTATACTGATCGCATACGGCAATCAATTTACGCCAATAATTACATCAGAAGCTTTGAAGATGGCGCAGGCGTGCTGGCCCTCTTTGAGGTCGAGTTTGGAGGAGCTGGTTTTGGTGATGATGGCGGAAATGATATTGCCGCTGCCGATTTCAATGTCGATTTCACTGCTGACCGAATCTTCGATCACCCGCTGAACGATACCGCAGATGATGTTGCGAGCGCTCAGCTTTTTGTCGTGCAGATCACGGCCAACCATGACCGAACTTGACTTGACGATGGCGTACGCGCTCATTCCCTGTTTCAGACCGAGGTTATCGACTGCGCCGTTGGTGATGGTCGAGACGATCTGTTGGCCGCCATTCAGCGTGAGCACGATTTCAGCGTTGACCGCGCCTCGGGTGAGTTCGGTGATGACACCGGAAAAGGTGTTGCGGGCGCTGATCCGCATGGAGAGGCGTCGGAGGAACTGGTAGAGGTTGCCGGTGTCACCGAGCCGCTCTTCGAGGTTTTCAAGAAATTTGCGATGCTCCTCCTGCACGATGCGGTACTTTTCGATCACCTGCCGCCCCTCGCGGGTAAGCACGGTGCCGCCGCCGCCCTTGCCTCCGGTCATGCGATCAACGAGCGGTTTTTCAGAGAGGTTGTTCATCATGTTGACCACGTGCCACGCGGTTTTGTAGCTGATGCCGACCGCTTTGGCCGCGCTGTTGATCGAGCCGAGCTCGTCGATCTTCTCAAGCAGCGCGATCCGGTCGCCGCCGAGGAAGCGGTTCTGTGATTTCTGGAACCAGATCGAACCTTCGATGCCAATGGGGTCTTTTGTGGTGCTCACGCGCGATGTCCGTTACGATGCCTTGAATGATCAACTGCCCGGTAAGATTAAAAAGGGCCAGAACTTAGCGGAACAACAACGGTAGTATCAGTGACCAATCCATTGCTGCCTGCTGTATTTCAAAATGAGTTTCAGGCCATAAAACAAGTTACGATGATTCCGGAAGAGTTGCCCAGGTTTTTCCGGGCTACGAATTCAAAAAACTCGAAACTCATCGCCAAAGCAAGCGCTAACCGAAGTATTTCACCAGCAGGCGTCAACTCGTCATGCAACGCTATGCCAAAATCGGAGGAGATCATCCAAGATGCTTATTCCCGTTATCCTGCGACGCCATCGAAAGCAATGCGGCGGTAATCCTCGTTGATCAAGCCTGCGATTTGCTGCTGTACCCGATCCCGATCGTACTGTTCGACATGGAGCTTTCTGCTTGCCGCCCCCATGCCCGTTCTCAGCTCCTGATCGAGTATCAGCCGCTGGAGCGCCTCGATCCACTCGTCATCGCTCTTTACAAGAAATCCATTCACTCCGTTGGCGATGGCCGCCTTGTTCGCGCCAACATCCGAGGCAACGACAGGTTTTCCGTAGGCCATGTACTGGATCAGTTTGAAGGCGCATTTGCCACGGCACCACTCGTCGTCGGTGAGCGGCATGATGCCGATGTCGATTTGCGCCAGCCACTGTTTTTCGTTCTCGGACGACCACTCGCTCAGTTCCCACTCCGTTTTGACGCCTTCGGGGACTCTTTTGCTCATGATGGAGAAGCGGACGCCGGGATGCTTTTCCTGAACCGCTCTCAGCGCATGGTCGATGATTTTGAGAAAATAGAGATTGGATGCGATGCCGATCCAGCCGATGGTGACGCTCTTGCCGTTGTGACCATTGCCGTTTGCGATCTGAGGAGTGCTGAAAGCGGTCGGCACCAGATGCACTTTCCGGTTATACTGTTCCGCATAGGATTTGAGCGCCTCGCTCCCGGCAAAAATCAGCGCAGAGCGTCTCAGCGTGCTGGCGATCCAGTTGAGCTTCATCCGGCTTTCCGGCAGCTGCTTTCCGGTCAGCATGACCTGCTTGACATAAATGGCGTCATCAAAATCGAAGATCAATCTCGATTTTCGTGAGAGCAGCCAAGTGAAAAAAGGCGGAAACACCTTGCGCTGTATCCAGACATAGTCGTAATTACTGCAAACCGAGAGAGCGCTCATGACATTGTTCAAGGACTTCTTGCCGGATACGCACATTGAATCGATCCGGATGCCGTACTCTTTCCAGTGAGGCAGAAATTGTCCAATCCGGTAGCGATAACTTGGCCGATGCGGGGCGAGATGCAGGCACAACACTGTAATCATGGAACGAAGGTTACTGATTTGACTTGAGTCACAATTGCTACTTATGCGAGGCGAGGATTTACTTTAGACGAACAAAAGAGTTAACCGGGCGTGGATAAAAGAAGGACTCCGTATCACGACTGGAGCTTTCATCAAGGCGCATTCTGATGCACATCGTGGCAGGGTGTTGGAGAAAAACCGGCGTGTATGATTTGATACGTCAGAATATAGCTATTTCTTTGGATGAAAGTTTTTTTTTGACAGAACAATAGCACATAAAAATGCGTAAAAATGATGGCTGCGGTACTGGAGCCACAGGCTGGGAGGGATGCGAACGGAAATGCGTATATTGCCCGTCAACGCAGCAAAAGCTTTATCCATCAACCTTATCAGCCTGATCAATGAAGAGAGTCCTTGTGGCCGGGGCGACCGGTTACCTTGGCCGTTATGCGGTGCAGGAGTTCAAGAATCGCGGGTACTGGGTGCGCGCGCTGGTGCGCAATCCCGAGAAGTTCAAAAAGCCGGGGCCGTTTTTCGCGCCTTCGATCGACACCCTCGTTGACGAGGTGGTCTTTGGCGACGCCACGAAGCCCGAAACCATCGCCGGGCTGTGCGACGGCATCGACGTGGTCTTTTCGTCGCTCGGCATGATCAAGCCTGACTTCGAGCACGACAACTTCGACGTCGATTATCAGGGCAACATGAACATTCTCGCCGAAGCACTCAAGTCTGGCGTAAAAAAATTCGTCTACGTTTCGGTCTTCGACGCGCACCGTATGATGAACATTCCCAACGTGCAGGCGCACGAGAAGTTCGTCCGCGAGTTGCAGGCGGCAAAGATAGAGAGTGCGATCATCCGCCCGAACGGTTTCTACTCGGAGATTGGCCAGTTCGTCGCCCGCGCCCGCCGCGGCTACATGATCTGGGTTGGCGACGGCTACCAGCGCCAGAACCCGATCCACGGCGCTGACCTCGCCGCAGTGTGCGCCGACGCGGTGGACAGCAGCGAGCGCGAGATCGAGGTCGGCGGCCCGGAGGTCTTCACCTACCACGAAATGGTCGATCTGGCCTGCGAAATCGCCGGAACCAAACCTGCGCTGGTGCCGCTCCCCTTCTGGCTTGCTGATGGCCTCGTCGGCGTGGTCGGTCTCTTCAACCGCGACGTGGCCGACGTGGCGCTCTTCGCCACCACGCTCAGCAAGATGGACATCGTCTCGCCGAAATACGGCACCCATCGCCTGCGCGACTTCTTCAACGAGTGCAAGAATCTGCCGCTCTGAAGCGAACATTTCGCTATAAAACGCAAAAAGCCGGATATTCTCCGGCTTTCGTTGATGATTCAGCAGCAAAGATGACAGGGCGCTTTATCTTTTCCGGAAAAATGATAAAGACATTTCAGCCGAATATTCTGGAATCCGAAAACGATGCGATCATTTTGGAAGCGGACATGCGCCGAACAGGCCAGTACTACAGCGTGGAAGCGGAAATCTTTCCCGGCATGACGCATTGCCTGATGCTTGAAACTGGATGGCAGAAGATTGCAAACAGGATTATCGGCTGGCTTGATAGTATGGGAATTTGAGTGGAAAAATGGGGGCTATCAATGAAAAAAAGGTGATCGCTTATGATTACCCTTTTCATTGATGTTCACTGTTCTTCAGGTTTTCTTCGTCTCGTTCCCAATTGTAGAGATTGTTCCTGATATACGTTCTTATGTTTTCTAAGTTTCGTTCGATTCTGATGATCTTCTCAAAGTAGTTCCTTTGCCATATCTTCCCGATAATATTCAAACGGTTCTTTTCAATGTGAGCGATGGTATCGTTTATCGACATTGATTTGAACGCACCGACAATCATTCCAGGTGTAGGGGTAGCCCTCGCGGCTGTCCATTTTATGGTGTCACTTTGCCGCGATTGGTCACATTCGTTGATGACCAGGATGCCATGAAAGTGATTCGGCATGATCACGCATTCGTCCAACAAAAACATCGAATCGCTCGGGCAACTTTCGCCAATTGTAGTCAACGATCTCGCCAATCGTTGTCAGCTCGAATCTGTGCACCAATTTGATTTTGAGCCGGAAAGGACTTTCGAGATCACGGATAGCCACAAGGCCTACCCGTACATCGCTTTTTTTCGGCTTCGCCAATATTTGGTCACCGCTTCGAGTACAAATCGTTATAAAATACACACCACATTGTGAATAGTCATATCCAGGAAACAGAATCGAGCGTCGATGATTTTTTTGAGGATCATAGTTCATCGTGTATTACAGCCAATGACTCACGGAAATTCTGAACGCCTTGTTCAGTGGCATACCTTAGCGCTTCCGGTGAATTTGATTTTTATCCTGATTTGCTTCATCTAACCATTTAGCGACATGCAGAAAACGATCATATGTAACAATTTCTGGTGTGCCCCAGCCCCCTATGCGCATTTGTTCCCTGCGTCTTTTTCGTTCGCTTTCAGACATAGCAGATACTCTTCCAATTACTGCGTGATAATGATCCCATATAACCACATGAGGATCCTGCACTTCATTTTTTGCTAAAGTGTGTTCATCTGCACTTGAACATATAGCAGGATAATCAGAAGCTAATAAACCTGACAATTCTTTCCTGAAATAGGAATTGTTGCTATCTACCCACGTTTTTCTTTGTTCTAGCTGCCTCTTAACAAGCCGCATTTCCTTGGATTCATCGCCATTTGAATTATACAAATTCGTTGTTGGTTTCTTGAGTTCCACCATATGAGCACTCCATGACCCTGAATCTGCACAAAGCACCAAGAAGTCTACTCTGTAATCGGAGCCGAGCCAAACTTCGCTAAACACCTGCCCATAATTCCAGGATGTTGCAAAGGTATTACGCACAATGAGTGGATTTTCTTTTAAAAAACCGTGAATCTCGCGCTCGTTGGAACCAGCATCCAGCAATTCTGACAATTTTGTTTCAAGTCTTCCCCTCTTCATCAGCAATTAGAAATTATATGCTTTCCGAATAAAACACCTGAACCATGATGTTCGGCGACATATTATGCCTACAAGCATTTTTATAATCCAAGAAAAGAAATTAGCCGTAAAATCAACTCTGAAACAACCAATTAACGCCTCCACCCGCACCGGCCCCCCCCATCGAAATCTCCGAGAATCATTCGCCGTTTTGGTATCACGAACGGCGCGCGAGCGGAATGCCGAGCATGGCGGCGACAATGATCCTTTGTTGACTTCGCCATGCTCACAAGCTCAAGTGAAAAAATAATTTACCTCCCAATCACACCGCCGCTCGCAGCACCTCCACAATATCCGCTTTCGTCATCGGCGGTCTTCCGGCGAGGTGGCCTTCGGCGTTACCGGCGACGAGCAGGGTGTCTTCGGCGTAGCGGGCGAGGAGTTCGTCGCCGATTCCGCACTCCGGGAGGCGGGTCGGGCAGCCGATGGAGCGCAGGAACTCCTCGAAGCGGTCGATACCTTGAAGCGCGGCTTCCATGTCATCCGGACTTTTCGGCTCGATGCCGAAGATGCGATGCGCGAATTGCGCGAAGCGGGCCGGGCGCGACTTTGCGGCAAAGCGCATCCACGCCGGATTGACGATGGCGAGGCCCGCGCCGTGGGCGATGTCGTGCAGGGCGGAGATGGTGTGCTCGATCATGTGCACCGGAAAGGGCGACAGGCAGCCCGTCTGCACCCAGCCGTTGAGCGCGACCACCGAGGCCCACTGCACCTGGGCGCGAGCTTCGAGGTCGTTGCCATCGGCGACCGCTTTCGGCCCCCACTCGATGGCCGTGGCGATAACGCTCTCGGCGAAGCGATCCTGCATCGGCGTGCCGTCAACGCCGTTGAAGTACGATTCGGTGACGTGGGTGATGAGGTCGCAAACGCCATAGGCCGTCTGATCCTTCGGCACGCTCACGGTCAGCTCGGGATCGACGATAGCCGCTTTCGGGTAGAGGCACTTGGCGCCGACGAACGATTTGATGGTCGTCTTTTCGTCCGTAATGACCGCGCCGCTGTTCATCTCCGAACCGGTGGCGGCAAGCGTCGGCACGGTGATGACCGGCAGCGCGCGTACGGGAAGCCGCCGGTTCGCATGGCCGTGCGGGAACATATCCCACAGGTCGCCCTCGTAATACACCGCCGCCGCCATGACTTTGGCGGCGTCCATGACGCTGCCGCCGCCAAGCGCGATCACTACGTCGCAACCCTCATTCCGGGCGATCTCGCCGCCTCGCGCCACCGATGAAAGGCGCGGATTCGGCTCGACGCCGTCGCACTCCACGAAGGACACGCCCGATGCCTTCAGGCTCGCGGCCGCGCGGTCGAAGACGCCGTTGCGCTTGACGCTGCCGCCGCCGGTGACGATCATCGCTTTTTTGCCGTATGCGCTTGTCACCTCGCCAAGTCGCGAAAGTGTTCCTGCTCCGAAAATCAGGTGCGTGGGGTTGTAGTATTCAAATTTCATGGCGAGATACTCCCGGGAATGTTGTTCGTTCTGTCCTGTGCCCTCTGGCGGTCAATGTTTCACTTTAATTTGCACAAGCCTGCCCGAACTTTACAAACTTTTCGATAACAATCCTGGCAGTAATAAAGGTCATTTCGAAAAAGAAAGATTTCCGCCTGCTGAGCACGGCACGCTGCTCATCCTCGTCACGCATCACCTCCACGAAATACCGTCGGAGATCACGCGAGTCATTTTCATGCGCAAAGGGCGCGTCGTGGCGGAAGAAGACAAGGAGACTATGCTGACATCGTCGAACGTCTCCGCCCTGTTCGGCTGCGGCGTCGAGCTGATCGAACACAACGGCTACTACCAGGCTGTGTCGGGGGAGTAGTTGATAATGGATAATTCTCGAGCGGTTGAAAGAGTGGTTTTTGATCGGCAATCGGTTCGACCAAGCCGTGATTGCCAATTCAGGGCGCGAGTGTATCGCCTGCCGCAAGAAGGATACACCTAATGACGGTCTGCATCGCCAGATAGCGAGCGAGATTTCGTACATCTGCTCGACGCCGTTCTTGCCGGGCGTGACCGGCACGCTGAAGAAGGTTGGCGCGCAGGTTATTCGTCTCGTGTTGGGTTGCAGAGAATAGTTTGTATTTACCGATATTCCTCGTCTGACTCCTGAACCATTCTGATGACGAGTTTCATTCCACATGCCTTGGCATATTTGCGCAGAGTGTTCAGCGATGGGGAGTGTGCCTGGCTTCCGAGGGAGGATTCGATTCTTGCCACAACCGGTTGCGATACGCCCATCCGAGAGGCTATATCAGCCTGGGTAAGACCCGCGCGTCCAGCAAGGCGGCGAGGGCGGAAAACTCGTCTTCAAAAGCGTCATAGGCGACTCTGAATGTCGGGTCTTCTGCTCGTTTCTGTGCTGCGCAGGCTTTGGGTGTGAATGGGACCGGGTTGAATGTATTGCTCTCTTCTGTTGTCATGATTGTATCATCTTCTGTCGTTTCCGTGCGATTTCCAACTCTTTCGAGGGTGTTTTCTGTGTCTTTTTGATAAAGCCTTGTAAAATGATCACTTGACGGTCAACAAGAGAGCAAAAAAACGCTCTTCCTGTTCCTTCAGACCCTTTTGCCCTGATTTCAAAAAGTCCCTTTCCAAATGACCGGGTGTAAGGCATTCCGAGGTTAGGACCAGAAATTTCAATCTGTTCCGTAATGCGCACGAAACTGGCGTGTATTCCAACCGGCCTGTTATCGATTGGAGCCTTGACAGACTTGTTGAAAAAGTGAATGCTATCATTCATTTCTCGTTATAACATAAGTGCTATAAAAGCTCAAGCCCGAAAGAGCGGTAAGTGACGTATTATTTTCCATCCCATGCCGCAGGGTTTTCCGCCACTCTGTTGTCCAAAAAGCGGCGCCGCTTTGCGGATTGTCTTCTGCCGTTGGTGAGGCTTTGATTGTTCCGGTTGTTATGTTCTTTTTCACGCGCTGGTTGTTCCTTGTCTGCCTTGCTCGCTTGCAGGGTTTTTGCCAACTAACGCCATTTCCACGAGCACTTCATGTTCAGAACTCTTAACAACAAGATTTCCCCGACATCTATACGCGAGGAGGCTCTTCAATCGAAAGAGCGTTCGGAAAATGAGCACTTTCTTCTGAAGCTCTGCAATGCCCCGGTTGAGGAGGCGTTGCAAACAATGGAAAGCCGTGTTGACGGCCTCGACGATCGTGAAGCGTCGAAGCGTTTGGTCAAATATGGCAAAAACGAAATATCCCAGGCCCTTCGCCCATCCTTTCTGCAGGACATCCTGCATCGACTCTCCAGTCCTCTCGTCATCCAGCTCTTCCTGATCGCCGCTGTCTCCGGATTGATCGGCGAATGGCGCTCTTCAGCCATCGTCGGCGTCATGATCTTTCTGAGCGTCGGCATCTCTTATGTGCTCGACCGCCGGTCGGGCAATGCGGTCGAGGCGCTTGGCAAGCGTGTACAGTCGCGCTCTCACGTCATTCGCAACGGCGTCGAGGTCGAGATACCGCTGACTGACCTGGTGCCGGGGGACATCGTCCAGCTTCAGGCCGGATCGCTCATTCCGGCTGACCTGCGCCTCGTCACCGCGAAGGATTTCTTTGTCAGCCAGGGTTCGCTGACCGGTGAAACCATGCCGGTCGAAAAGAGCGCCGAACATGGCAATCCGGAGAATGTGGCCATTCTTGAACTGCGCAATGCCTGCTTTCAGGGCAGCAGCGTCAGCAGCGGCTCCGCCAGGGCGGTCGTCGTCAATACCGGAAACCGCACCTTTTTCGGGGCCATCGCCGAGCGGCTGAACTCAAAGCGTGACGAGAGCAGTTTCGACCAGGGCATCCGCTCGTTCACCTGGCTGATGATCCGCTTCATGGTCGTCATGGTGTCGGCGGTGTTCCTGATCGTCGGCCTCAGCAAAGGGGACTGGCTCGAATCGCTCTTTTTCAGCCTCTCGGTGGCCGTCGGCCTCACGCCGGAGATGCTGCCGATGATCGTGACGGTCAACCTGGCCAAAGGCGCGCTGAAAATGGCCTCGAAGAAGGTGATCGTCAAGCATCTTTCCGCGATCCAGAACTTCGGCGCTATCGATATTCTCTGCACCGACAAGACCGGCACCCTGACGCAGGATCACGTGCTGCTTGAAATGGCGGTCGATGTGATGGGCGTCGAGAGCGGCAACGTGCTGCGCTACGCCTACCTGAACAGCTTTTTCCAGACCGGCCTACCCAATCTGCTCGACCGCGCGGTGCTGGAGCATCAGGAGTTTGCGGTCAATGGCAACTGCAAGCTGGTTGACGAGTTGCCGTTCGATTTCCAGCGCCGCCGCATGTCCGTGGTGGTCGATTACGAGGGCGACCATGTGCTGATTTCGAAAGGGGCCGTGGAGGAGATTTACACCTGCTGCGACCGCTACCAGATCGACGACGAAATCTACCCGCTCATCGGCATGATCCGGGATGACCTGTTCGAGGAGGTGGCCGGGCTGAACAGTAACGGCTATCGCGTGCTCGCCATCGCCTACAACGAGTTCTCGCCCGACCGGAAACGCTTCACCCACGACGATGAGAAGAACCTGATCCTGCTCGGCTATATCGCCTTCCTCGATCCGCCAAAGGACTCGACCGCGCAGGCGCTGGTGAGTCTCCGCGAAGCCGGAGTGAAGGTCAAGATTCTGACCGGCGACAACGCCCTCGTGACCCGCAAAATCTGCAAGGATGTGGGCATGGCGGTCAACCATGTGGTGACGGGCGACGAGCTGACCCGCATGACGCCAGATGAATTCGCCAAAGCGGTCGGTGAGGCGGAGGTGCTCGCCAAGCTCTCGCCGATGCAGAAGGAGGAGGTGGTGCAGTCGCTGCGCAAAGAGGGGCATGTCATCGGCTACATGGGCGACGGCATCAACGATGCGCCCGCGCTGAGAGCCGCCGACGTGGGCATTTCGGTCGATACGGCGGTGGATGTGGCCAAGGAGTCCGCCGACATCGTGCTGCTCGAAAAGAGCCTCATGGTGCTCGATGACGGCATTCTCGAAGGGCGGCGCGTCTTCGCCAATATCATCAAGTACATCAGGATGGGGGCGAGCTCGAACTTCGGCAACATGTTCAGCGTCATCGGCGCGAGCTACCTGTTGCCCTTCCTGCCGATGCAGCCGATCCAGATTCTGCTCAACAATCTGCTCTACGACTTTTCGCAAACCGGCATTCCGACCGACAACGTGGACGAAGAGCAGATCAGGAGTCCGCGGAAATGGGATATTGGCAATATCAAGTGGTTCATGATGGTGGTCGGCCCGATCAGTTCGATTTTCGATTATGCCACCTTCGCTTTGATGTGGTTTTTCTTCAACGCGAAACTGTTCATCGATCCGGCGGCGACCGGCGTGGCCAAAGCCCATGCCGTGCAGCTTTTCCAGACCGGCTGGTTCGTCGAATCGCTGCTTACCCAGACGCTCATCGTCCATATTATCAGAACGCGGCGGATACCGTTCCTGCAAAGCCGTCCGTCGTTATCGATGTTGCTAATCACGCTTTTCGTCATGGCGCTTGCCGTCTGGCTGCCATATTCGCCCTTTGCCTCACTGTTCGGCCTGACGCCGCTTCCGCCGGTCTATTTTGCCTGGATCGCGCTGTTCCTCTGCTCTTATGGCGTGCTGACTCATGTGGTGAAAACCTGGTTCTTCAAACGTTTCGGAGGAAACTGATATGTTGAAAAGCGTTCTCGATGCTCTCCAACACGGACGGCTGGTCGAACTGCCGGATAACGACAAGAACGACGCCTTGCAGTTTCTCGCCACGATGCTCGAAGCGGTGCCTACGATTCCGCCCGGCACCGATATTGTCGAAATCGTCCTTGAACACGAAAAGAGTTCCAACACCTCGCTGGGGTTTGGATGGGCGTGCCCGCACGCGCGAGTGAACTTCGACGGCGACCTCTGCTGCGCCATCGGCTGGAGTCCGGCGGGCATCGATTACGGAATTGCCGGCGAGCCGCTCGTGCGTCTGGTGGTGATGTTCTTCGTGCCGGATAACCAGCGCAACACCTACCTCAAGGAGGTTTCAACGCTGGCGAGGGTGTTGAAAAGCAAGCCGGAGTTCCAGAACCTCGAACCGGTTGCCGACCTGAGCGCCGTACGGAACGCCATGCTCGACATCGTGCATCAGGCCATGAGCGATGGAGGGAAGAATTATCGTGCACGGATGATCCAGCTCGACACCTTGACCAAAACGGTGGCAACGGCGGAAGGATTCAAGCTGGAAGGAATGCAGGTCGATGCGCTCCTGATCGTCACCGGCCCGGATATAAAACCGGTCATTTTAAGCCAGAACCTTGAACTTGCCGCGCTTGCCGATGCAGACAGCCGCCTCGCTACCGCCATCGCCACCGCAAACCGTTACGAACTGCAAGGCTGGCAGATTGTGCGTCGAAGCACGACAGCTTATGCGGGGGAGCGGGTTATTTATGATTGTTTGGCGATTAAGGGGAGAGGATGAGGGGTAGGAATGGATAAATAGCTAAGGTTGAACAGGGGAATATCTATGTTTGTTCGGTGCCGATGTTTGTAAGGGAGAATATGTTGTTTGTTTGTTATTTATAGTTTACTTGGAATTATCTCTCTTTGATATTTTACCTCTTATGGCTTCTGGAAGATTATTATAAAGTTGAGTAATTTTATTTTGTCTAAAAATTCTGTCATCTACAATAAAATTAACCATTTCGAATAGACTTATGACGGTGTCACTGTTATCTAAATAATTTATTTCACCAGGATGAACAGCATTGTTTCCAATCACTCTACAATAATCTAAAGCCTTTTGCACTTCTTCAGGAAGTCCCTTTTTAACTAATGTTGAGATATCCTCACTCAGATTTTTTCCCGGTAGTCCTAATTCAATCATTAAGCTTTGTATTAATAGCCTTATTAATGCTGCTGCTGCTTTTGGAGACGATGCAGCTACACTTCTTGCTTCGTCATATATATCTATACAGGATGAGGGCATTTCTTCGTGGTGGTGAGGTATGCCTGATTCCATTGGTACTAAAAGCTTTTCTTCATACCAGAAACTTTTTCCATTACAGTGGGTGCATGTAGAATAATGAAATGGTGACAATGCGTTGTTTTCTTGAAAAATAAGTCGGCCCCAATCTTGTTTTGCATATACAAAACATAATGGGCAGTGAAACTTATTTTCCTTATAAGTCGGTCTATAATATTTAGACAAAGTATGATCCCTTATTTTGGGTTGTTTTTTATTATTTGTAAAAATAATTCAGCTGTCTTCTCATTTAGCTCGTTTGAAATTTTGATCATATCAGCTGAGCTTATTTTATTTTTTATAGGTATATTGTTTATATTTATTATGTTTTCCGTTATAAATCTTGTCATATTTTGCACTCTATCTTTATAGTTTGTCTCCAGCTTTCTTATGTCATTGATATTCAATATCCTGACAATAAGATCATTAAATGTGCGAAATCTGCTCAAAACACTATCCCCATATGTTACTAACTTGTCGTAAGTTAGTTGCACGTCTTGAGTTTCGTTTATTTCTTTGTTTCTGGCGGCCTCCAAGATTATCCGTACACTTTGTATAGATATAAAATCTATAAACTTTTTATATAGCATCTGATTATCTAAAAGAACGCTTAAAGAATATTCACTCCATTTTTCATAAGGAACTTTTTTCTCATAAAGATATAAATACCCATAGATGGCGGCAATCATGTGAATGCCATTTACGATATATAATTTTCTTTTGTAATAAAAATCATATTCGTTTTTATCTGTAGCCACTATTACGCTATCAATACCTTTAAAAGTTTTAAATATTTTAGTTGCACTTTTAGTTGCTCCATTGATAATGATATTTTGATATGGTTCGGTTTTGATAATTATTTTGTTTTCAATGATGATTTTTTCTGAACATATCTTATCTGCTGTAACAGGGATGACATTAAGCCCGCCACAAGAAGAATTTAAAGTCTCTGCTACCGCATCTACCGAGTCCTTATTGTTTTCAAATGGGTATAGGTTAACTTCAGATTCAAACTCAGTATCATTCAGATATTTGAGAATTTCGCCTATTCCAGGGCCAAGTGACGTGCTTATGCTATTGGATGCTAAAAGTAAATGCTTTATCATTAGTTCGTCTCTAACACAAACAAATAGATCGTTTTTTGATTTCCATTTCTGGATAAAAGATTGAATGTTATTGTTTTTTGAGGATTCATGAAATACTTCGAATCGGCCAATGTATAACTCATTAACATATAGATTGATAAAATCATATTCTTTTATATGTTTCCATTGATCACTTGGCCTTTGGATAATAATCACTCTTGAATTCTTTTTAAATATCGGCACTACTAGGCCTAAGCCAAGCTTTCCTGCTCCAAAATGGATATGTGTTGCCCAGTTATTTCTTGGTAATTTAGAATATATTTCACTTCCTTTATTAGCTACGCGCTTTTTTTTCGATAATGACGTAGGTAAATCAAATTTATATCCAGGCGCAACGATATTTATCTTGTTTGGGTTAAAGTTTTTATTGTTCTTTATTATCAAGCCATACAGGCAAGGATGTATTAGATAATAATCAGAATCTCTGAGCTTATGAGAGTATTCAAATGTTTTTAATCCAGATGGTAAAAACTCTTGAATTTTTTCTTTTGACACTAAGTTGTCGCTCACAATTCCAAGTAATCCAACTGAATACATGGCACAAAAGACGTGAGTTGCTTCGCATGTTTTGCAGTTCTTTTCATTGCACATATCTTCATTATAGGCAGAACAAATTTCTTTTGCTTTTTGTTTTGTGAGAATGTTAGAATCGATTAACCCAAAAAGTTTGTCGTAATCAATGTGCTCAATATGCTGATGTATCTCTGTGATATATTCTCTCGCGATATTATGGGCGATTGTATTTACTAATTCCTGTAATTTTTCTACACTTCTTTGAGGAGGTGATATTTGAGATATTTCTCTCCCAATGAGCATGAGATCTCTTGGCCTTTGAAACGTATGTCTATATAAATAATCGAAAGCCTTTTCAGATTTGCCGTCTACGTATCGGCTTGTAAACATATCAACACCAAGAAAGCTCAAAATAGGCTTTGAGTTTTTTAATGAAGGATAAACAAGTCTATCATCACTTTCTTTTTTTATGTTTAGAATAAATATATCCTGTATTTCGTCTTTAGAATAATTTAATTCAATACCGCTGCCCATATATTGCAAACTACGGCTATCTAGATCAGAAACACGAAAGAATACTTCTTTTCGTATTGAGGCAAATATCTTTAAGTGTGAATTTTTAGATGTGATTTGATAAATAGACTCTATTAAGCCAATCTGAGAAAAATACCAAATATCTTTAGATATTTCTCCGCTAACACTTGAGGTTGTGCTGAAACAAATTACATGTTTTTCAAAATATTCATCGACGTTATCAATAAAAGCAGCTAAGACGCTATTATGTTTTTCAATAAAAGGTGCTACAATATTATTTAATGTTTCTATTATTAAAAAATAATCTGATACGGAATAGCCTAAGATTATTTTAAAAATAGATGTTATATTGTTTGCATGCGATACTAGTATAGTATCAAGAATTTTTGAAGATCCAGATATTTCATTTGCTATGTTTAATTTTTTTATACATGCGATATATATAGAAATTGTCCACAAATTAGTCCAATTCTCTATATTTGAAAAGAGGTTGATCTTTTCTTTATTGAAAATAATGTTTCCAACTCCAGGTTTATCGACTAGCATATTTGCATGAATTAATGGTATTCCATCTCTTACATAAAGAATGCTTTTTGCTTTTAGAACAAAGGTTTTTCCTAATCCTTTTGGTGCGGTTACAAAAAATAAACTATCTCTTTTAGTTTTTAAAAAATCATCAATTTTAGGAGTTCTGTATAGAAGTGTTTTATCAAAAGAGTCTTCGTCTTTTATATCCCTGGCATCAACAATCCATACATCCATATTAATATTTATTAATGTTTATCAGAATAAATTTCAGAAAAAAGGTTTTCTCGTGCATGCAAATACCGGCTAAGCATGACTTTTAGATTTGTCATAAAAATACTCCGTTTTGGAAGGACTAAATAAGCCAACGGAAAGCTTACAGATAAATTTTACGAAGAAATCCTGTTAAAATCAAGAGTTTAAAGTAAATGAGTTCACAAAAACGTTTTCAAGTGACTTTTTTTCTTGAAATAATCGAATATATAAAAATATACAAAAATGATAGCGGGTGCGCGTCTATCATAAATGAGAATTATATATTCTGCCCATTTTTCAAAATCTCAAGCTTATCCGTGCCTCCGGGAAGTGGGATTTGATCGACTGGATCAGGAGGTCTTCGTCGAGCGGGCCGAACTGTGCGACCTTTACCGGAAAACCAGCCTCGTCGCTCATCTGCGCAGCTTCGTACAACCCCTCGCTGTTTTGCTGCTGAAGTTCGACTCTCCATTGCTCGGCACCCGCCTCAGCATCCCACCAGATGAAGTGGACCCCAGCGATCAGACAGAATCGGGTCGAGTTTAAGCTGGTAACTCGCTGTTGTTTATGCAGCTGATTGATGCTGCTCTATAACCTCTGACGACCCATCAGAGGGTTTCTTTTGAGAGAACTTGTCGACGATGCTCGCACCGCCGCCCGTTGCGCTTTCGTACACCTCGTCCGGGGGTTTGTAGCCCAGCGACTGATGCGGCCGCTCCGTGTTGTACAGGCGAAAGTACTCCGCCAGCCCCTGCTTTAATGCAACCACTGTCCCATAGCCTTTCAGGTACAGGTCTTCATGCTTGACGCTCCTC
>Ga0326726_10000385_pt1 | contig 42135 bp, 39 predicted proteins | sample MHFenrmetagenome_2_FD_207603 | JGI IMG/M metagenome (GOLD analysis project Ga0326726, IMG submission 207603) | Lab enriched peat soil microbial communities from Michigan Hollow, Ithaca, NY, United States - MHF15MN | ecosystem: Environmental > Terrestrial > Soil > Wetlands > Peat | place: USA... | reverse complement strand
TACCGGCTCCAGCTGAAGGGCTCCCGACTCACTCTCTCCGGTGGCGACCTTACCAAGCCGGTCTCGCTGACCAAGGTCGGTCCTCCCACGGCGCGGCCCGATTCCGTGAAGATCCCCCCCGACCCCGACGTTGCTCCCCGCTGAAGCCGATCGGACCGCGCAGGGCCGGGCCCTTCAGTTGTTGAGCCCCGCGAGGTCCGGGCCCAGCGCAATCGGGCCGATCGGTTGATCCTGATTGGAGACGTGCAGCTGGCCCGCGAAGTCCGCCGCCTCCAGCGCGGGCCAGATCTCGGCCCGCGCCTCCTCCGCGCTGTTGCAGCGGGCGCTCAAATGGGCCAGGACCACGGTCAAGAGGCCGGGGTGCACCAGCTCGGAGAGGAGCTCGGCCGCGGCGCGATTGGAGAGGTGGCCGCCGGAGCCGGCGATCCGCTGCTGCACCACCGGCGGGTACCCGCTGGTGCGGAGCCGGATTTCGTCGTGGTTCGCCTCCAGTATGAGCGCGTGCGACTCCCGCAACAGAAACCGGACCGCCGTGGTCGGGCGGCCCAGGTCGTAGGCGATGCCGATCCGGTGTCCCACCGCGGTGCGGATGGAGACCGCGACCGGCTCCGCCGCGTCGTGGCTGATGAGGCAGGCTTCGATGTGGAAGGCCCCATGCTGCACCCCGCCCATGATCGCGAGGGGCAGAAACCGCGCCGTGGGCATCCGCGGCCGGAGCCGGTCCCAGGTGCCCGGCGCCGTGAGGATGGGAACCCCGAGCGTCGCCGCCAACCGCGCCGCGCCCGCGGTATGGTCGCCGTGCTCGTGAGTGAGGACCAGCCCGGAGACGCGGGAGAGGTCGAGCCCCACCTGGACGGCCCGGCGGCCGATCTCCCGGGCGCTGAATCCGGCGTCGATCAGCAGCACCTGGTCCAGGGCGGCAATGGCAAAGGCGTTGCCCGCAGATCCCGAACCCAGCACATACAGGGCGGTCATCCCGCGCTCAGCCGCTTCCAGGTGGCGCTGAGCGCCGCGCGCCGCTCGGCGGTAAAGGCCACCTCGCGCCGGGGCATCACCCGCTGAGCGACGGTGAGGAACCCTTCCTCGTTCATCCGCTCCTTCCCGTCCGATCCCCAGGCAAACGGCGGGATGTACTTGGGCACCTGCGCCGCGCCGAACACATTGGCGCCGGCACCGATCACGGTGCCCGTGGGCAGCATGGTGCCGATGGCGGTCTTCGCGTGGTCCCCGATCAGGCTTCCGAGGAATTGCCGGCCGGTGCCGAACCGGGCGTGGCCCACCGAGAGCGAAATCTCGCCGTAGGTGTTCTTGAGATTCGAGGTGGTGGTCCCGGCGCCCAGGTTCACCCAGTGGCCGATGATGCTGTGGCCGACGAACCCGTCGTGCGCCTTGTTGGCATACCCCTGGAAGATCGAGGTGGAGACCTCGCCCTTCACGGTACAACGGGGGCCGAGCACCGAGGCCCGGAGCGAATCGCCCAGCAGTCGCGACTTGTCCCCCGCGAACAGCGGCCCCTCGAGCCGGGTGCCATGGCGAACCTCGACTCCGGCCTCGAGTACCACGGCGCCATGCCGGGTGTCGAACACCACCCCAGGCTCGACCAGCGCCCCGCGACACAGAATCAGGGCAGGGTCGCCCAGCACGATCGCCGCGGCCGGAACCGGGTCCACCGGTGCAGCCCTGAAGCCCAGGCAGTCCGAGGCCAGGTAGCGCTCGAGCGCGGTGACCAGGTCGAAGGTGCCGCGAAGCGGCAGGCCGTCGAGCTCCAGCGCCTCGCCGGCTTCCGCAGGTCCGGACCAGGTCGACCCGTTGGGGACCACCCACGCCACGGTGTGACCCTGGTGCGCCAGCCGGCGGGTCGATGGCTGCAGAGTGACCGGCGCTCCGGTCGGCGCGAACCAGCTTGCCGCCACCACCGCCGGCCCGGGAACGCTCGAGAGCTCCCGGCAGGGTGGTTCGCTGCCCTCGTGGAAGTGCGCGCAGTGTGCCCCGAGGATCGCCGCCGTGTCGAGGTCGAGCGCCGCCTCCCACCGCTCCCGGATCTTCCAGACGCCGGCCCGCAACTCCGCCACCGGCCGCACGCCGGCGAACGGGGCCCAGGCAGGGTCGGGCTGGTCGGGTTCGAGGAGATACAGATTCATGCGGCCTGCGTCACACCGGGCTGGGCGAGGCGGATCGGATATCGTTCCATGTTCCGCGTTCCGCGTTCCCCGTTTCGAACATCGAGCTCGGCGACCAGGCAACGCGGAACTCGGAACTCGGAACTCGGAACTTCTTTTTCAAGGAAGGTCCCTTACCTCCGGCGGCAGCCGGTCCAGGATCGCCTTGAGGTCGGCGGCCTGGCGCCGCGGCATCACCAGGATCCGGCCGTGGGCGTGGACAATGACCAGGTCCTTCACCCCGCTCACCACGATGGGGTCGCCATTGGACCACACCACGCAATCGTCGGTGTCGAGCAGGTAGACGGGGCCGATCGCGGCGTTGCCGTGGTCGTCGCGCGCCCGCACCCGGGGCAGGGCATCCCAGGTGCCGACGTCGTCCCAGGTGAACCGGCCCGGCACCACCGCCACCGCCGCGCTCCGCTCCAGCAGTCCGACGTCGATCGAGACCGCCGTCACCGCGGAGAAGAACCCTGCGACATCGCCCCGCTCGAGCAGGGGCAGGTGCGGGGCGATCTCGTCGGTGTGGCGCCGGACCTCCTCCAGCAGCACTCCGGCCGACCAGGCGAACAGGCCGGTGTTCCACAGCGCGCCGGAGGCCATCAGGTCCAGGGCGGTGGCGGCGTCGGGTTTTTCCGCAAAGCGGGAGACCATTCGCGCCACTTCGTCGAGTGGCTTGCCCGGCACGATGTAGCCGAAGCCGGTCTCGGGCCGGGACGGAACGATCCCGACGGTGACCAGCCGCTTGTGCCGTAGGGCGGTGGAGAGCGCCTGCGCGGCGGTGTGCCGGAAGGCCTCCGCCTCCCGGACGGCCCAATCGGCGTGCAGCGAGAGCACCTGGGCGGCGGGGTCGCGCCGCTGGGCTTCGAAGGTTGCCCAGACCAGCGCCGGGGCGGTCGAGGCTGCCCGGGGCTCCACCAGCACATTCTCCCGCGGCAGGCCCAGAGCGGCGACCAGCCGCTCGGCCAGCGCGCGCCCGGTTACGACCAGGATCCGCTCCCGGGGGACGAGTCCCTCGAGCCGGGTGACGGCTTGTTCTGCGGTGGACTGGGTCCCCGTGAGCGGCAGCAGCTGCTTGGGATTGGACGGGGTCGAGAGTGGCCAGAACCGGCTCCCGGATCCCCCTGCGAGGATGACAGCCCAGATCATGACGCTCGACTCAGAGCAGGGTCGCGAGGGTCGAGGCGTCGCGCCGGAGGTCGAACAGCAGCGGTCCGATGTTGGTTTCCCTGGTCGCCAGCACGAAGAGATGGCCCTCGGTGCCGAGCGGCCGGAGCACGGCGAGGCGATCGCTGAACTCGACCACCGTGCCGCCCAGGCCGGCGCATTCCGCCGCCTCTCCAAGCCGCCGTGCCCCATTGGCGAAGGTGGCGGCCAGGGCGGCGACCGCTTCGGGATCCATCACCGCGCGGCCGGCGCTGTCGATAGGCAAGCCGTCGCTGCTGAGCACCACCACGGCATCCACGTCGGGTCGGGCCGCAAGGCCCTGGACTACGTCGCGCAGGCCGGCCATGCTGGATTCTCCGGAAGTGAAGGGGTAGGCACAGCGCATTGTAGGGGGTCGCTTCGGGCGAAGTCAAGGAATCCTGCTGACGATTCGATGCGACGGGGCCGGCTGGGGCGCTCGCGACGCCGCGGACGTCACGGACTGCACCTCGGCATCAGAGCCTTTCGGCGGAATCGGGTGATGCGCCGAAGTCGAACAACGACTGCGGGTTGACCCGACTTCTCCCGGCCTCTAGCTTCCCCACATGAATCGCCTTCTCACTTGCCTCGCCGGCGCCGCATTCATTGCCGTGATCGGTGCCTGCAGCGATCCCAACGCCATCCCGAACGCGAGCGTTTCGAACGAGGTGGACACGCTGTTTCTGTGGTCGCTGACCGATGGTCCGCTCACCAGGCCGACGGCGTATTCCATCAACGCCCGCAACGGGGTGCGAACCTGGGAGGCAGGCAGCAACTTCGAATTCGCCTTCGACGAGGACGCCGCTGCCCGGCCGGTGTTTCTGCCTACCGATGTGCTCGGGCTGCTGGGGACGGACGCCGTCAAGCCGGGCCTCCGGCGAGCCGACGCCAACACGACCTTCGACCTGATGACCAAGGCTCCCTCCAACGGATACGTCGTGTCCGACACGATTCCCGTCGCGGTGGGTGACCTGTACTTCGTGCGCACCACGGTGTCGACCTGCTCCCTGCTCGGCGTGCCGTTGTATGCCAAGCTCGAGGTTCTCGAGCTGGACGCGGCGCAGCACACCGTGAGACTTCGGGTGCTCGCCAATCAGAACTGCGGCTATCGCGCGCTTACCGTCGGAATCCCCAAACAGTAGCGGCCGTGATCGACATCAAGCTCCTCCGGCAGGACGCCGAGCGGGTCCGCGCGGCGCTCGCCCGCCGGCTGGATCCGTCCCTGGATGCCACGCTCGAGCGTCTGGCCGAGGCCGATCGCCGCCGGCGCGACGCGCTGGTCCGCACCGAGGCCCTGAAGGCCCGGCGCAACGCCGCGAGCGACGAGGTGGCGCGGCTCAAGAAGGCCGGCCAGCCGGCCGATGGGCTGCTGGCCGAGCTCAAGCAGTCCAGCGAGGAAGTGAAGACGCTGGATGCCGAGGTGCGGGGAATCGAGGCCGACCTGGACGGCCTCCTGCTCACGGTGCCGAACCTGCCGTTGGCGGAAGTGCCCGACGGCGACGCCGCGTCGAACACGGTGGTCAAAGAGGTCGGCGCCCGCCCCGAGCTCGGCTTCGCGCCGAAGCCGCACTGGGACCTGGGCGCGGCACTGGGGCTGTTCGACCTGGCGCGCGGGGCCAAGTTGTCGGGCTCGGGTTTCCCCCTGTTCACCGGGCCCGGCGCCCGGCTGGTGCGGGCGCTCAAGAACTTCATGCTGGACCTGCACACCAGGGAGCACGGCTACCAGGAGATCGCCCCGCCGCTGCTGGTGAACCGGGCCACCATGACCGGCACCGGCCAGCTGCCGAAGTTCGAGGAGGAGCTCTATCTCGCCACGGCGGATGATCTCTTTCTCATCCCCACGGCCGAGGTGCCGGTCACCAACATCTTTCGGGACGAGATCCTCGACGGCGCCCGCCTGCCGCTGGCTTTGTGCGCCTTCACTCCCTGTTTCCGCCGTGAGGCCGGGGCCGCGGGCAAGGACACCCGTGGTCTCATCCGGGTGCACCAGTTCGACAAGGTCGAGTTGGTCCGCTTCTGCCGTCCGGAGGACAGTATGGCGGAACACGAGACGCTCACCCGCCAGGCCGAGACCGTGCTCGAGCGGCTGGAGATCCCCTATCGCCGGCTGGCGCTCGCGGCGGGGGACACCGGATTCGCCAGCGCCCGCACCTTCGACCTCGAGGTCTGGGCGGCTGGGGTGGGCACCTGGCTGGAGGCGTCCAGCTCGAGCGTGTTCACCGACTTCCAGGCCCGCCGGGCGAACATCCGGTTCCGCCGCGAGCCGGGGGCCAAACCGGAGTTCGTGCATACCCTGAACGCGTCTGGCGTGGCATTCCCCCGGACGATCATCGCGCTGTTGGAGAACAACCAGGAGGCGGACGGCTCGGTCCGGTTGCCACGGGCGCTGGTGCCGTACTTCGGCGCCGACCGTCTCGTCCCGGGTGCCTAAGCGGCGCCTGCGCCGGTGGGCGCCGGCGCTGGTGGTGCTGCTGGTGGCCCTGCTCGCCGGGCTCTCGGCCGGCTCGGGCTGGATCGTGGTGCGGCACTTCTCTGGTGACGCCTCCTCGATCAGCCGGCTCTACTCCGGCGTCTTCGCCGGGCTCAACGATCCACGGGAGGGCGGGGCGGTGGATGCCCTGCTCCGGCTGGGCGAGCAGGTACGCCAGCTGGGAATCCCGCTGGTGGTCACCGACCCGGACGGCCGGGTCACCGCGGCCGCCAACCTCCCCTTCGCGGCGACGCTGGACGACCCGCGGGTGAAGGCCTACGCGGCGGAGCTGGACCGGCGGAACCCGCCGATCACCGAACAGGCGTTCGGCACCCTCCACTACGGGCCGGTTCCGGCCCAGCAGCAGCTCACCGCCCTCGCGATTCTGCAGGCGCTCATCCTGGTGACCATCATCGCGGTCGGAGTCGCCGCCTGGCGCAACGCGATGGCCTCGCAGCGCGACCGCTTGTGGGTGGCGATGGCCCGGGAGGCTGCGCACCAGATGGGTACCCCGCTCATGAGTCTGCAGGGCTGGATCGAGCAGCTGCGCTCCCGCGCCGCCCCGCCGCCCAGACTGGCGGAGCACCTGGAGGCGGATGCCGAGCGGCTGGAACGGGTGGCCCAGCGGTTCGAGCGGATCGGCCATCCGATCCGGCGGGAGCCGATCGGGGCGGGCCCCCTCGCCGCCAAGGTGGCCGATTACTTTCGGCCGCGGCTTCCCACCCGGGTCAATCGGATCGAAATCCGGGTGGATGTCCCGGGCAACGGGCCGGTGGTGCTGGGTGATCCGATCCTGCTGGAGTGGGCGCTCGAGTCGTTGGTGAAGAATGCCATAGACGCGCTGCAGGGACGGGAGGGCACCATTACCCTCCGGGTGGCGGCCGAAGATGGCCACACCACCATCCGCGTGGCGGATGACGGGCCCGGCGTCCCCGGTGAGTTGCGGCGGACGCTGTTCGACCCCGGTATCACGACCAAGTCGGGGGGGTGGGGCATCGGGCTCGCGCTCGCCCGCCGCGTCGTGGAGGACTCACACGGCGGAGAATTGGTCCTCGAGCAGACCGAGAAGGGCGCCACGTTTCTGATCCGGATTCCGACCCATGAGCAGTGAGCCCACACCGCTGATCGGCCTCGACGGCCTCAATCCCGCACAGCGGGAGGCGGTCGAGCACGTGCACGGGCCGCTCCTGGTGGTCGCTGGGGCGGGGTCGGGGAAGACCCGGGTGCTCACGATGCGCATTGCCCGGCTGATCGACCATGCCGGAGTGCCGCCCTTTCGCATCTTTGCGGTCACCTTCACCAACAAGGCCGCCGGCGAGATGAAAGAGCGGGTCGGCCGATTGCTCGGGCAGGACCCCTCCGGTCTGTGGATCGGCACCTTTCACTCGCTGTCGGCCCGGCTGCTCCGCCGTGAGGCTGAGGCACTCGGCTTCACCCGCCGGTTCACCATCTATGACGAGGACGACCGGCTCTCGCTGATCAAGCGGCTGATGGAGGCGCAGAGCCACTCCACCAAGCTGTTTCCGCCCCGGATGATCCAGGCGCTGATCTCCGCCGCCAAGAACCGGATGACGGGACCGGAGGCGCTGGCGGCGTCGGCACCGTTCGATCGTGCCTCCCAGGTCGCGGCCGAGGTGTATCGCGCCCTGGGGCCGGCCCTCAAGGCCGCCAACGCGATGGACTTCGACGACCTGATGCTGCACCCGCTCACCCTGTTCCGCGAGCGGCCCGACCGGCTCAAGTACTACCAGGAGCGGTTCGCTTTCCTGCTGGTAGACGAGTTCCAGGACACCAACAGCGCCCAGTACCAGCTGGTGCGGCAGCTCGGCGCCCACGGCAACGTCGCCGCGGTCGGCGATGACGATCAGTCGATCTACAGCTGGCGCGGCGCCGATGTCCGCAACATGCAGAGCTTCCTCACCGACTTTCCCGGATCGACGCTGGTGCGGCTGGAGGACAACTACCGATCCACCCGGATCGTACTGGACGCGGCCAACGCGGTCATCGCCGAGAACAAGGGGCGGATCGGAAAGACGCTGCGTACCCGGCGCCAGGGTGGCGAGCCGGTCACGGTGGTGGCCGCCGCCGACGAACGGGACGAGGCCGAGTGGGTGGTGAAGGAGTTTCGCACCCGGAGCGCGAAGGGCGACTGGGGTTGGCCGGATATGGCGGTGCTCTACCGTACCAACTCGCAGTCCCGCGCACTGGAGGAGGCCTTTCGCCGGGCGGGGATTCCCTATCGCATCATCGGCGCCATCAGCTTCTACGACCGCCGGGAGGTGAAGGACCTGCTGGCATACCTCCGGCTCATCGCCAACCCGAGAGACGACGAGGCCTTCCTCCGCGCAGTATCGGTGCCCAAGCGCGGCCTGGGCGAGTCGGGCCTGGCCACGCTCTCCGAAGCGGCGGCCCGCTGGGGCAAGCCGCTGCTCGACGCCTCGCAGGCGGCCGAGATGATCCCGGGCCTCAGACCGGGAGTGCGGGAGTCGCTGCGCCGCTTTGCCGAGCTGATCGCGATGCTGGCGGACCGTGCGGCCAGCTGGCCGCCGGCCCAGATCCTCGAGCAGGCGATCAGCTCGATCGACTACGAGAAGATCCTGATGGCCGAGGGGCCGGAGGGAGCCGATCGGTGGGAGAACGTACGCGAGCTGGTCGCGAGCGCCGCCGAATGGTCGGAAGTCGTGGAGCCGGACGAGGACGAGCCGACCACCCCGCTGGAGCGGTTTCTGGCCGAGGCCGCGCTGCTCTCCGCCAACGACACAGTCCAGGGCGTCAATGAGGGGGTGACCCTCATGACCCTGCACACCGCCAAGGGCCTCGAGTGGCCGGTCGTGGCGCTGACGGGACTCGAGGATGGGCTCTTTCCGTTGGCCCGCGCGGAGGAGCAGCCCGAGGGCCTCGAAGAGGAACGCCGGCTCTGCTACGTTGGTATCACTCGAGCCAAGGACAAGCTGTACCTCACCTGGGCCCGCGCCCGGCGCCGGGGCGGGGAGGTCCGGCCTGGCCGGGCGTCCCGGTTCCTGCAGGCGCTGCCCCGGGAGGTCATCGAGGAGAAGCGGACCTCGAGCATGTGGCTGCCTGCTGCAGGCGGGATGGCGGGAGGGCGGGAAGCCGGGAGAGCCTACAGTGCCTGGGGGAGCTCCAGTCGGTTCTTCGATGACGATGCCCTCCAGCCCTCTCGCCTTCCTGCCGTCCCGCCGGAAGAGGCCTCTCAGGATGCGCCCCGGTACGTGAAGGGCGAGCGGGTACGCCACCGTCGCTTCGGAGGGGGGACCATCCAGGGACTCACCGGCACCGGCCGGGATCTCAAGGTGTCGGTGCGGTTCGATGACGAAGAGGTCGGGGTGAAGCAGCTGCTGGTGGCATACGCCGGGCTGGAACGCGAAATGGAGAGCGCATGAGTATCCGCCGCGAGGACGTGCTGCACGTGGCCCGGCTGGCCGAGCTGGACGTAGCCGAGGCCGACCTGCCGAAGCTGGTGGAGCAGATGGGCCGGATCGTCGGCTTCGTGGAACAGCTCAACGAGGTGCCGGCGGGGGAGCAGGCCCCGCCGTTCCTCGCCGGGCCGGCCAAGACGCCGCTCCGGGCGGATCTGGTTGCGCCGGTGCCGCTGGTGCGGCCTCCATCGGCGATAGCGCCGGAGTTCATCCATGGCTTCTTCTCGGTGCCCCGCCTCGGGGCCATGGAGGGCGAATGAGCGGCGTCGCCGCCATCGCCGATGGCGTTGCCAGCGGCTCTGCGCCGGCCGCCGCCGTTGCGCGGGACACCGGGGAACGGCTCCGCCGAGCCGCCGATCTCAACGCGACGCTGCACTGGTCCCAGGAGCTGCTGGACCGGGATGCGGCACGGCTCGACCGCCTCCCGCCCGCGGAGCGGGCGCGACTGCCCCTCGTGGGTGTGCCGGTGGCTCTCAAGGACAACATTGTCACCACCGACCAGCCAACCACCTGTGCCTCGAGGATTCTCGAGGGGTACGTCTCGCCCTACGACGCCACCGTGGTGGCCCGACTTAAGGCGGCCGGCGCGATCATCGCCTGCAAGACCAACCTGGACGAGTTCGCCATGGGCTCCTCCACGGAGCACTCCGCCTGGGGCCGGGTGAAACACCCGCTGGATCCGGCGCGGGTTCCAGGGGGCTCCTCGGGAGGATCCGCGGCGCTGGTCGCGGCCGGAGTGGTGCCCGCGGCCCTCGGCAGCGAGACGGGCGGATCGGTGCGGCAGCCCGCCTCCTTCTGCGGCGTGGTCGGGGTCAAGCCCAGCTACGGGCGGGTAAGCCGGTTCGGCCTGGTGGCCTTCGGCTCGTCACTGGACCAGGTAAGCGTGTTCGGGCGCAGCGTGGACGATGCGGCCCGGGTGCTGGCGGTGATCAGCGGCAACGACCCGAACGATGCGACCTCCGCCGCCGAGCCGCCGATGACGCTCGAGCCAGCCCGGAGGGACCTCAGGGGACTCACCTTCGGAATCCCGGGCGAGTACGTCCCCGCCGACCTCGACCCCGGGGTCAAGGCGGGCCTCGACCGCGCCGTGCAGGCCATCCAGGATCTGGGCGGAACGGTCAGGCAGGTTTCGCTGCCCCACACCCGGTTTGCGGTGCCGTGCTACTACATCGTGGCGCCGGCGGAGGCCGCCGCGAATCTGGCCCGCTACGACGGAGTGCGTTACGGGCAGCGCCGGGTCGGTCCGGAGGGGGATGTCCGGGCGCTCTACCGGGCCACCCGGGGGCAGGGCTTCGGTCCCGAAGTGCGCCGGCGGATCCTCATCGGTACCTACGTGCTGAGCTCGGGCTACTACGACGCCTACTACCGCAAGGCGCAGCAGGTACGCGCCCTGCTCGCCGATGATTTCCGCAAAGTCTTCGCGGCGGGAGTCGACCTCCTGCTCACCCCGACGACGCCCACCCCGGCGTTCAAGGCCGGGGAAAAGACCGAAGACCCGGTGGCGATGTACCTGGCAGACATCTTCACCTGCTCCCTCAACCTGGCGGCCCTCCCCGCCATGAGCCTGCCGGTCGGGCGGTCGGGGGGACTCCCGGTCGGTGCCCAGCTGGTTGCGCCGATGTTCGCCGACGCACGGATGCTGAGTGTGGCCGCGGTGCTGGAAACGGTGCTGGATGCCACCCGGGAGGTACGCTGATGTCCTGGGAAACCGTCATCGGTCTCGAAGTGCACGTGCAGCTGCTCACCCAGTCCAAGATGTTCTGCGGCTGCTCCACCCGGTACGGGAGCCCGCCCAACACCCAGGTCTGCCCGGTGTGCCTCGGCCTGCCCGGAGCGCTGCCGGTGCCCAATGCCCACGCCATCGAGCTGGCCACCCGGGCCGCGCTTGCCCTGAGCTGCAAGGTGCACGAGACCAGCGTCTTCGCCCGGAAGAACTACTTCTATCCCGACCTGCCGAAAGGCTACCAGATCTCCCAGTTCGACCAGCCGCTGGCGACGGGCGGCGGCATCGAGATCGAGTCGCCGGAGCGGGGCCGCCTCACGATCGGCATCACCCGCTTGCATGTCGAGGAGGACGCGGGCAAGTCGCTGCATGACCGGCTGCCGGGAAAGACGGCGATCGACCTCAACCGGTCCGGCACTCCGCTCGCGGAGATCGTGAGCGAGCCGGACCTGCGGAGCCCGGCCGAAGCGCGGGCCTACCTGACCCGGCTCAAGCAGCTGCTGCTCTACTGCCAGGTGAGCGACTGCAACATGGAAGAGGGTTCGCTCCGGGTGGACGCGAACATCTCCATTCGCCGCCCGGGAGAAACCCGCCTCGGCACCAAGACCGAGGTGAAGAACATGAACAGCTTCGCCAACGTCGAGCGGGCGCTGACGGTGGAGCGTGACCGGCAGATCAAGCTGGTGGAGGGCGGCGGGCGGGTCGAACAGGTCACCATGCTGTTCAACGCCGGCTCGGGGGAAGTGCGACCCATGCGGTCCAAGGAAGAGAGCCACGACTACCGCTACTTCCCGGATCCCGATCTCCCGCCGCTGGTGCTGACCAGGTTGTGGATCGAGCAGCAGCACGCAGCCCTGCCGGAAATGCCGGATGCCAGGCGCGACCGGTTCATGACCGTGCTCGGCCTCCCGGCGTACGACGCCGGCGTGCTGTCGGCCGAGCGGCCGATCGCCGACTACTACGAGGCGGTGGTGGCCGAGGGCACGGAGCCCAAGACCGCGGCCAACTGGGTGATGACGGAGGTGCTGCGGGGCTACAACGAGACCGGCCAATTCGCGGTGAGCTCGGAGTGGCTCGCCGGACTGCTCGCGGCCGTGAAGGATGGCACCGTAAGCAACCAGGCCGCGAAGCAGGTCTTCGCCGCGCGCGCCGGGCGCGGGTCGCTCTCGGTCACGGTGGAAATGCGCGGGACGGGGAAGACATCGGAGGTGTCTCCCAGGCAGCTGGCCGAGAAGCTCGGGCTGGTTCAGGTCGGCGACGTGGCGGCTCTGGGCGGCTGGGTGGACGAGGTAATCGCGGCGAATCCGAAGGAAGTGGGACGCTACAAGGCCGGCGAGACCAAGCTGCTCGGCTTCCTGCAGGGCCAGGTCATGAAGAAGAGCGCCGGCAAGGCCGATCCGAAGAAGGTCGGGGCGCTGCTGGCGGAGAAGCTCAGGTAGGAACGTAAGACGCGAGACGTGAGACGTGGGCCGTTAGGTAGGGTGGGCCTACCCGCCCATGCCATACGTCTCACGTCTTACGTCTCACGTCTCACGATCGCTACGGCCCGTTCGAGTCTTCCTGTCCCAGGAGACGCAAGACGCTCATCGGATCAACCGTCACCCCGCCGTAGCGCATCACCCAGTGCAGATGCGGCCCCGTCACCCTGCCGCTCCGTCCCACCCGCCCGATCAGCTGGCCCTTTTCGACGACCTGGCCGGTCTTCACCAGCGCCCGGCTCAGGTGGAAGTACGCCGAGATCAATCCCTCCCCGTGGTCCAGGTAGAGCACCTTGCCGGCCAGGTAGAAGTTCGCCACCAGCGCCACCCTCCCGCGGTTGGCGGCCACGACCGGATCGCCGACTGCGCCGTCAAAATCGGTGCCCAGGTGGCGGCTGGTTACCGTGCCGTTGTACTCCCGTCCGGTGCCGAACCCGCTGGTGATCCGGCTTTTGCGGGGCGGCTGGAACGCCCCCTGCCACAGCCGGAGCGTCGCATGCGCCCCGCGGCTCACCGCCCGGGCCCGGGCGATCTCCCGCGCGATCCTGAGCCGCGCGGCGCTGTCCGGCCGGGCCATGCGCGGGGCCACGCTGAGCCGTTCCGTGGGGTAGCCGGGCTGGTCTACCGCGATGGCCGTATGGACCGTGTCCTCCCGGCCCGAGTGGACCAGCACCAGGGTGATCGGCAGGGAATCACTCCCCTCCACTGGCACCGGCGCGAGTCCGGTCCAGCTGACGCCACCATCCGCGGAACTGAAATGCAGCGGCTCCTCGGCCACCTCGCCGCGAAGCTCGCTCACCAGGTCGGTGATCGTCGGGGTGACGCGGAGCCGGATCAGGCTGCCGCGCGCCGGGCGGCCCGGCTCGGTTTCGATGGCGACCTGTCCCATAGCCATCGAGGTGCGGACGAGGAGTAGCACAACCAGGAGGAGAGAGCCAGCCGGCGGGAATCGGGAGTGAGAGAGCAGGGGCGGCTTCCTCGTGGTCGCGGAGAATGCAGGGTCGGGGCTTCGGGCTCCCGCAATATGGCGGCGCCGGGCAGGTCGTGACGAGGTGTGCCGGCCGAGCTGCTCGGAAACCAGACGTGCAGCGCTCCGCCCCGCGGACCCGCGGCTAGCCGGTACGGCCGGAGTCGAAGGAGTGCCGCTTCACCAGCCGTTCCGCCTCGTCATGGCCTTCAGCCAGCAGGCTCAGTCGCTCGCGGAGCTCGCGAGCCGCGTCCAGATCCGCGGTCAGGGTCTCGGGAACCGCGGTGCCCGCGTGCAGCTTGAGCAGGCCTACCCGGAGGGACTCGAGCAGGGTGACGGTCTCCCGCAACCGGGCGGCCCACAGGTCGCGGGCCTCCTGCAGCTCGGCCGCTCCACCGTCGCCGGCGGCATCGCTCCGCTCGCCGAACAGGGTATCGGGCGCCGCCTGGACGATGAGGTCATCCAGCTCCTCCAGCTTCCGGCGCATCTCCTGCGCCTGGGCGGAGAGGAACTGGATCTGCTCGGGGAGATACTTGAGTTCACGCCGCTGGCCGGCCGGGAGCGCCTTGAACAGCGCCTCGGCGGCCTCTCCCAGCGCCACCTCGGTGGGACGGTGCAGGGTCTGCTCCGGCGCACCGCGCCGCTTGAGCCGCCAGCCCGCCAGCTTCACCAGGAGCCGGCCTACCGGACCGGCCCAGAACCGTTCCTGCCATTCCGAGCCGCGGTCCCGGGCCGGCAGCTCCCGGCCCGGCACGAACATCCCCACGAATGCTCCGCCGAGCGCCATGCCCGCGAGGGTGAGCCAGCCGTACTGGAACAGCCTCGGAGTCGTGCCAAGCCAGGGCAGGATGAAGGCGGAGGCGATGGTGCCAGCGAATGCTCCCCAGGTCACCCGTCGGAGCAGCCGTCCCAGCGCGGAGGGCGGCCGGCCGATCTCGAAGGCGAGCTCCTCGCGGCGGCGCTCCGCCTGGCCGCGGATCGCGAGGACCAGGTCGCTGGGAGAATAGCCCGCCGCCAGCACCTTGCGGGTGTGCACCAGCCGCGAGCCGAGGTAGAGCAGCCACGGCGTGGCCAGCACCGCGGTGAATCCGAGCAAGGCGCCGCTGACGCCGGGGAATCCGCCGGCCAGCATCGCGACGACGGCAATCCCGGCGGGGAGACCCCAGAGCAGGGTCCACAGCATCAGGGCGCCGCGCGACTGGGTGCCTTTGGTGAGCCATACCCGAAGGGGAGCGGGGAGTTCGGCCGGCGCCACCGACAACTGGTCGAGGGCCTCGGCGAACTGCTCGGCGGTCTGGAACCGGGCCGAAGCGTAGTGCGCCAGGCAGCGATCGACTGCCCGGCACAGCGCCCGCGGAACGTGCGGCGCGACGGTGGCAAGCGAGGGCGGGGGCCCCGCCAGATGCTGCGCGACCAGCTCGGAGAGTTTCGTGCCGCTGTACGGGAGCCGGGAGGAGAGCGCGCAGTACCCCACCACGCCAAGGGCGTAGAGGTCGCTCCGGCCATCCACCGCATCGCCCCGCGCCTGCTCCGGGCTCAGATAGGCCACGGTGCCCATGATCCGCGCCTCGGGGTCGGCCTGCCGCAGGGCGGGAGCGGCGATGCCGAAGTCGGCGATCAGGGCGCGGCGGTTCCCCGCCTCCAGCAGGATGTTGTCGGGTTTGACATCGCGGTGCACGACGCCCTGGGCATGCGCATGCCCCAGCGCCCACGCAACGTCCCGCAGCACCCGGCTCGCCTCGGCGGGAGGCAGCGGTCCGCCGTTCCGGATCCGCTGGCCCAGGCTCTCTCCCGGCACATAGGCCATGACGAACCACACCAGCCCGCCCGATTCCTCCACCGCGTGAATGGGCACGATGTTGGGATGGGAGAGTCGGGCCGCGGTGCGGGCTTCCCGCAGGAACCGCTCGCGCAACGCGGGCTCGGCGGCCAGTGCCGGTGGCAGCAGCTTGATGGCGACCGGACGGTCGAGCCCCACGTCGCGCGCCAGGTAGACGATGCCCATCCCGCCCCGGCCCAGCTCGCGCTCGAGTGAGTACCGCCCCGCGAGGATGCCCTGCAGGTCCAGGAACAGCGGGTCAATCGTCGGCGCGGTCATCCCACGGTCTCTTGAGGCTGGCGGTGGGCCAGAAGTCGAGCTGGCGGTCGGGGAGCCCGAAGTGCTCCTCCGCGGTGGCCCGGAGTCTCTCCGGATCGCGCCAGCCTCCGGCCAGCAGCGCCTCCCGTCGCATGCGCTTGGCGGTGCGCAGCGGGGTGTCGCCGGCGGGATCGAGCCGGCGGGCTTCGGACTCCGGATTGGCCAGCATCGCCATGATGTAATCGAACGAAAGCGCCAGGTGCCGCTCCACGTCGATCGTGGGGAGGTCCCACCGGCTCCGCTTCTCCGCCACCTGGAAGGCCCGCTGCCAGCCCTGGGACTCGGTGAGGTGTACCATACCCCGGAACAGCCGCCGGTTGGTCCTGACGCTGAAGATCGTGGGCGCGATGATCTCGTCGAGATGAGCATCGGCCGGGCTGTGATCCAGCAGGATCACCTCCTTGGCCGTTCGGGCGAACCCGTCACCCAGCGGGCGCTCGAACCGGCTCTCCCAGTACGAATGGCCGAACCCGGTCGTGGAGCTGGTGAGCACCAGCTGTCGGGGGACGAAGAAGTTGTGGGCGACGACGTCGGCCGCCAGGTGCGAGAGGTACCCGAGTCCGAACGCCCGGAGGGCATCGGTGCGGGCCAGGTCGTGAATCTCCTGGCCGACGTGCCACGAGTGGCAGTGCCGTCCGACCGGGGCGTACTTCTTCGCGATGGAGCTGTCGGCGGCGATGTTGCCGTAGAGGAAGTCGAACGGGAAGGCGCGGAGCAGGTCGGCCGCCGCCGCCGGCAGCACCGGCAGGTTGGCCAGCACCGCCTCGCCGAGATAGATGTGGGTGCCGGGGGTCCAGGCGTACAGCGGGTCGGGCAGCAGCAGTGCGACGAGCACCACGACGACAAAGGCGACCAGGGCGCGCCGGGCGGTCAACGCCGCCTCGGCCTGAGCAGCCGGCGGATCATGCCGAACCAGCTGGCTCCCGCACGGAAGGTGCGCAGGGTGACCGCCGCTTCGATCGCGGTCTCCTCCACCTCCTCGGCCAGCACCTCATAGACCGCTTCCAGACTGGTGATCCGCTCGCGCAACCCCTCGCGGAGCGCCCTGCTCGCGTGGACGATCTCCTCGGTTTCATTGCTCACCAGGGCGGCAAGCCGCTCGCCCTCCCCCGAAAGCGACTGCACCGCGTGGAGCGCCGGACTCAGCTCGGCGCGGAACGATTCGATGACTCGGGAGAGCTGTCGCATCTCGACGGCCGCCTGCCGGGCGGCGAGGGCCACCGCGGCGGCGATCACCAGGAACGCCAGCGCGATGACCAGGAGAGAAATGGCCATCGTCGGGCCTACCCAACCCGATGCGATCCCCGCTTGCAGGAGAAGGAGCATGACTCGTCTTCCTTCCTAGGAGTTCCGAGTTCCGAGTTCCGAGTTCATGACTCCGACTTCAGACGGGGCTTGCAGCGCCTCCGGGGTCCGGGGCGGTGGCGTGGAGCTTGTCCATCGAACTCGGAACTCGGAACTCGGAACGGAAGATATGCTACGCTTGACGCCCGCACCATGCGCCCCGAGTATTCGCCATGCCTCCACGCTTCCTCGTCCAGGGCGGCCGCCGACTGAGCGGCACGGTGCGCCCCGCCGGCAACAAGAACGCCGCGCTCCCCGCCATCGCCGCCACCCTGCTGGCAGACGGACCCGTCGACCTGGGCAACATCCCGCGGATCCGGGACGTGGAAACGATGCTGTTGCTGGTGGCAGATCTCGGCGCCTCGGTGGAGTGGACCGGAGCCAACGCGGTTCGGATCGATGCCCGCGCCGCGACCGCCAAGCCGCTCAATCCCGAGCTCTGCGCCCGGATCCGCGCCTCCATTCTGCTGGCGGGACCGCTGCTGGCCCGGTTCGGCAAGGTGCAGCTGCCGCCTCCCGGGGGCGATGTCATCGGCCGGCGCCGGGTGGACACCCACTTCCTGGCGCTGGAGCAGTTGGGCGCCGAGCTGACGGTGGGGGAGCGATTCGAGATCGAGGCGAAGCAGCTGGCCGGCGCCGAGATCTTCCTGGACGAGCCGTCGGTCACCGGCACGGAGAACGCCCTGATGGCGGCCGTCTCCGCGCGGGGCCGCACCGTGCTGCGCAACGCCGCCGCGGAGCCGCATGTGCAGGACGTAGCCCGGCTGCTCCTCGCGATGGGCGCGTGCATCGAGGGGATCGGGACCAATGTCTACACCATCGAGGGGGGCAGACCGCTCCACGGCTGCAGCTACTCGATCGGGCCGGACCATATCGAGATCGCCAGCTTCATCGGCCTGGCCGCGGTGACCAACGGCGCGCTGACCATCGAAGGAGTCCGGGGCGACGACCTCCGGAGCACGCTGCTCGGCTTCGACCGTCTGGGCGTCAGGCCGCGGCTGGACGGGGACCGCCTCATCGTCGATCACGGACAGGAACGCCGGGTCCGTCCCGACCTCGGCGGGCACGTTCCCAAGCTGGAAGACGGTCCCTGGCCTGCGTTCCCGGCCGACGCCATGTCGATTGCCGTGGTGACCGCCACCCAGTGCGAAGGCATGGTGCTGATCTTCGAGAAGATGTTCGAGTCACGCCTGTTCTTCGTGGACAAGCTGATTGGCATGGGGGCCCGCATCGTGCTCTGCGATCCGCACCGAGTCGTCATCTCCGGCCCGTCGCCCTTGAGGGGCGGGATTGTGGAGTCGCCCGACATCCGGGCCGGCATGGCGATGCTGCTGGCCGCCCTGGCGGCGGACGGCGCCAGCACCATTCACAACATCGGTCAGATCGAGCGCGGGTACGAGCGGATCGACGAGCGACTGCGCAGTCTGGGCGCGCAGATTGAGCGGGCAGAGTGACGTGAGACGTGAGACGTCAGACGTCAGACGTCATGAGATGTGAGAAGGCAGGGGTAGGAAGTGAGATGCAGGAAGTGGGATGTGAGAGGGTGCGAGGATGGCCGCTAGGCGCAGGCCGGAAGGGTGGCCAATCTCACGTCGTACGTCTTACGTCTCACGTCTCACGAAACGGAGGTCTTGCATGGCAGAGAAGCTCTCAAAATCCGAATCCGAGTGGCGTGCCCAGCTCACGCCCGAGCAGTTCAAGGTGGCTCGGCAGAAGGGCACCGAGGCCCCGTTCACCGGGCCCTATTGGAACAACCACGACCCGGGCCAATACCGCTGCGTCTGCTGCGGCGCTGTCCTGTTCGATGCCGCCGACAAATTCAATTCCGGCACCGGCTGGCCCAGCTATACCCGGCCGGCGAGCCCGGAGGCGGTAGAGACCGAATCCGACAAGAGCCACGTCATAGTCCGCACCGAGGTGCACTGTGCCCGGTGCAACGCGCACCTGGGCCACGTCTTCGAGGACGGCCCGCGGCCCACCGGCCTCCGCTACTGCATCAATTCCGCATCGCTCAAGCTGGAGCGGAAGGATGGCTGAGCCGAATCCCAGTTCCGAGTTCCGAGTTCCGAGTTCGCAGGCGGGATCGACGGTGGAACGCGGAACTCGGAACGCGGAACCGGTGCGCGAATTGCCCGTTCCGGGCAGTGTCCCCCGGTTTGAGGTGCCGGGGTGGCGGGCTCGCTATGGGGTGGCCGCCGGGATAACCGGACGCGGTGGCGCCGTGGGCAGAGGGTTCGATCTCGGGCTGTGGACCGACGCTCCAGTCGGGGAGGTGATGAGCCGGTGGCGCGCGTTCCGGCATGCGGAAGGCTTTCGCGCGACCATACTGGGAAATCAGGTGCACCAGACCCGGGTAGCCTGGCACGAAGACGGGACGGGGTGGATCCAGATAGAAGGGGTGGACGGCCACGCCACCCGAAGGCCGGGACTCCTGCTGACCGTCACGGTCGCCGATTGCATCCCGGTATACCTGATCGATCCCGTGTCCCGGGCAGTCGCGCTGCTGCACAGTGGCTGGAGAGGCACGGCGGGGCGGATCCTGGAGCGCGGTGTCGAGCTCCTGGTGGAGCGTGCTGGTGCGGCCGCTAGCGACATCGTAATGCATTGTGGGGTAGGTATTTGTGGTGAGTGCTATGAAGTAGGTTCTGAGGTCATGACTGGCTGCGGAATCGAGCCCGTGGGTCCCGGGCCGTGGCATGTGGACCTGCGTGCGGTTCTGGCTGACCAGGCCTGGGGCCTGGGCATACGCCAGATATCAACATCACAGTTCTGCTCTGGGCATGACCGGCCCTTGTTCCATAGTCACAGGGCTAGCGCCGGCCGTGACGGCCGGATGGTGGCATACCTGGGCCTGATCTAGCTGAGTCGTGGAGCAGGCAGCAAGGTCGTGCTTCCCGGTTCGCGACCGGGCCTATAAATTCGCTGCCCGGTGTTGACTACCCCGGGTCCCCCCATTAGGGTACTAACGCTGTTCCGGGAGCGCAGCGGGCAGGAGATGTGGGGGAGTTCCCCCACTTTTTTTTTCGGGCTACCTGCATGGGAGCCGACTCGCTGCTCGAGGCAGTCCGCCGCATCGTCGCCGATCTTGGGTTCGAGCTGGTCGAATTCAGGATGTCCGGCCCGCCGCAGCGCCCAGCCATTCAGGTCAGAATCGACCGCCCGGACAGTCGGCCCGGGCATGGCGTCACCGCCGAGGATTGCGCGCGGGCCAGCCGGGCGCTCGAGCGGATGCTCGAGGCTCCGGAGGGCGTGGGCGATCGTTACATGCTGCAGGTATCCTCGCCCGGCATCGAGCGCCCGGTGCGGTTCCCGGAGCACTGGCGGCGGTATGTCGGCCGGGTGGTGCGGGTGACTGCCAGGACGCTCAAGGGCCATCCGCGGGCCGTCATCGTGGACCTCCCCGACGACGGGCACGTGCGGCTCCGGCTGCAAGACGGCAGCGAACAGCTGCTTGCGCTGGCGGATATCAAGGTGGCGCTGTTACAGGAAGAGTCGGCGGCCGACAGCCGCCACGAGCCATAGGCGGGACAGGAGACGAGGGATGTCAGGTTCCCCAGAGGTGCTGACCGCGATCCGCGAGCTCACCACCAGCAAACAACTCGACCGAAGCGAGCTGCTCGACCTGCTGCGCGACGGAATCCATGCCGCGCTGGCGCGGCGCTACGGGCCCAACGTGCGGTTCGAGCTGGAGTTCGACGAGCTCAAGGGCACCATCCGGATCGTCCGGCTCCGCCAGGTAGTGGAGGCGGTGGAGGATGCCAGCTCGCAGATCTCGCTGGAGGAGGCCCGCTACGAGGACCCCGACTTCGCGCTGGGGGACATGCTCGAGGAGGATGTGCCCTTCGCCGAGTTCGGCCGGCTGGCGGTGCAGGCCGCCAAGCAGCGGATCATCCAGCGGGTGCGCGAGGGTGAGCGCACCCGGATCCGGGACGAGTTCGCCTCCAAGGTGGGGGAGCTGCTGTCGGGCGAAGTGCAGCAGATCGAGCGCGGCAAGCTGGTGATCATGCTGAACAAGTTCCGCGAGGCGGAGGCCATCATCCCGTACCGGGAGCAGAACCACCGCGAGAAGTTCCACCAGGGAGACACCATCCGCGCCGTGCTCAAGCGGCTGGAGGAAACTCCCAAGGGACCGCGGCTGATTCTCTCCCGCGCCGATCCGCTGTTCGTCAAGGCGCTGTTCAAGCTGGAGGTGCCGGAGATCCAGCAGGCCATCGTCGAGATCCGGGCCTGGGCCCGCGAGGTCGGCAGCCGGACCAAGATCGCGGTGATCTCGCGGGATGACGCGATCGATCCGGTGGGCGCCTGCGTCGGGCTCAAGGGCTCCCGGGTGCAGGCGGTGGTGAACGAGCTGGGCGGCGAGCGGATCGACATCGTGCCGTGGTCGCCCGACCCGGAGCGCTTCGCCCGGCTGGCGCTGGCCCCGGCCCGGGTGGCGAAGGTCTTCTCCGATCCCGCCAGCAAGACCATCCAGGCGGTGGTGGACGAGGATCAGCTGTCCCTGGCCATCGGCCGCAACGGCCAGAACGTCCGGCTGGCCTCGGAGCTGACCGGCTGGAAGATCGACCTCTACTCCAGCCGGGAGTGGCTGGAGCGGGGTGGCGAGGGCCCGCTGTTCGCTCCGCTGCCGCCGGAAGACGAAGCCGGGATGCAGGTGCCGCTCACCGAGCTGCAGGGTCTCTCGCCGGAGTTGCTGGCGATCCTGAATGCGGCGGGCTACCAGACCCTGGCGGACGTGCTGGACCTGGAGCGCGAGGACATCGAGAAGATCCCCGGGATGACACCGGAACGGGCCGAGCAGTTCATGGTCTTCCTCTCCGATCTGACGACGGAAGATGGGGGCGAGGACACCGGCGCCGCCGGCTGAGCGGGTACTCCGCCTGCTGGGCCTCGGGTTCCGGGCCCGGCAGGTGGTGATTGGGGTGGACCAGATCCGCGCTGGGCTCCAGGCCGACCGGTTCGCCTGCGTCGTCGTGGCGGCGGACGCGAGTCCGCGGGCGCGTGAGAAAGTGGTGCGGCTGGCTGCCGGCCGGGGAGTTCCGCTCCTCGCCGGCCCGCCGGCGGAGACGATCGGCAGCCGGCTAGGACGGCCGGCGGTGATGGTCGTCGGCGTGTTGGATCGGGCGCTGGCCCAGGGGCTCGCGGATGCGGCTTCTGGAGGTGTCCAAACGGAGGCGTGAGTGGTCAAGACCCGAGTGCACGACCTGGCTGCCGAGTTCGGCGTCTCCGCCGAGCAGCTCATGAACATGCTCAAGGACATGAACATCTTCGTGCGGAGCCATATGTCTCCGCTCGAGGATGGGCAGGTGTCCGCCGTCCGGGTGCGCTGGGAGCGCGAGAAACGGAAGGTGGCGCAGGCGTCCGAGGAGCCCGCGGCCAAGAAGGGCAAGAAGAAGGCGACCAAGACGGTGAAGGCCGCCAAGGTGGCCGAGCCCGAGCCTGCGAGCGAAGTCGGCAAGCCGGCCAAGCGCCGGCGCACCGCCGCCGAGGTGGCCCAGGCCGAAGCGGTCGCCGAGGCGGAGCGGGTCGCCGAGGCGCTCCGGGTAGAGGCGCTCGAGCTGACCCGTCCGGTCGAGAAGCGGGAGGAGCCGATGCTCTCCGCCTCGATCGAGGAGCGGGCCCGGGCGCTGTTCAAGGATCTGCCACCGATGCCGGCCGAGCCCGAGACCACCGCTGAGGCGACGGCCGAGACCGCCATCGAGCCACGCCCCTCGCCGGTGACCCGGCCCGAGCCCGGCGAATCGCTCTTCCCGGCCCGGCCCTCGGTGCCGGCCGCGGGGCCGCCGGCCGGTCCGAGCGGAGCGCCTCCCCGGATTCCGACCCGCATCCCCCGGCCGGTGGCGCCCCCGGGCGGCGGGGTTCCCCGCTTCAACCGGCCCACCCCGGTGTTCAGCTCCAGCTCTCCCTCCTCGGCTCCCGGGCAGCGGCAGTCCGGTGGCCAGCGCCCCGGCGGCCCCCGGCCAAGCGGCGGAAACCGTCCCAGCGGCGGGGCGATCGGCCCGGCCACCGGTGAGCGTCCGAAGGTGTTCGGCCCCGACGCGGAGAAGGGTGCCGCCCGCAAGAAGGCGAAGAAGGGGCGCAAGTCGTCGGTGGATCAGGATGCGGTGCTGGCGAACATCGAGAAGACCCTCGCCGGAATGCACCGCGGCACGGTCAAGAAGGGTGTGCGGCGCGACTCGAGCGGCTACCAGGAGGCGCTGGCCCGGGCCAAGGAGGAGCGGGAGGCGGAGAAGACCCGGATCCGGGTGAACGAGTTCATCTCGGTCTCCGAGCTCGCCGACCTCATGAAGGTCCCGGCCACCCAGATCGTCCAGCTGGCCTTCAAGGAGCTGGGCCTGATGGTGACCGTGAACCAGCGGCTCGACTTCGACCAGATCGAGCTGATCGCGTCGGAATTCGGGTTCCAGGCGGTGAAGGAAGAGGAATACGCCGCGCCCACCGAGACGGTGGAGCAGGAGGAGGCGGCCGACGAAGGGCATATGGTGCCGCGGCCGCCGGTAGTGACCATCATGGGGCACGTCGACCACGGCAAGACTTCGCTGCTGGACTACATCCGCAAGGCCAACGTGGTGGCGGGCGAAGCCGGCGGCATCACTCAGCACATCGGCGCGTATCACGTCACCCTGCCGAACGGGAAGGAGATCACCTTCCTCGACACCCCGGGCCACCAGGCCTTCACGGCCATGCGCGCCCGCGGCGCCCAGGTGACCGACATCGTGGTGCTGGTGGTTTCCGCCGAGGACGCGGTGATGCCGCAGACGGTGGAAGCGATCAGCCACGCCAGGAATGCCGGCGTGCCGATGATCGTCGCGATCAACAAGATCGATCTGCCCGCGGCCAACGTGCAGAAGGTGAAGCAGGACCTGCTGACGCAGAATGTGGTGCTGGAGGAGTTCGGCGGGCAGGTGCTGTCGACGCCGATTTCCGCGAAGAAGGGCACCAACATCGACCAGCTGCTGGATCAGATTCTGCTGCAGGCCGAGATCCTCGATCTCAAGGCCAACCCCGACCGGCCCGCCTCCGGCACCGTGGTGGAGGCGACACTGGACCCGGGCAAGGGGCCGATCGCGACCATCCTGGTGCAGAAGGGCACCCTCAGGGTGGGCGCCAACTTCATCTGCGGCAAGTTCTCCGGCCGGGTCCGCGCGCTGTACGACGAGCGCGGCAAGAACGTCAAGGAGGCCGGCCCGTCGATCCCGGTGCAGATCCTGGGCTTCGAGGGCACCCCCTCACCGGGCGACAACTTCGTGGTGACCGCGGACGCGGTCGAGGCCCGCGAGATCGCCCAGAAGCGGCAGCGGCTCGAGCGGGAGGCGCAGAACCGGCGCACCGCCCGGGGCGGGTCGCTGGAGGACATCTCCCGCGCACTGGCGCAGGGGCAGATCGGTGCGCTCCGCCTGATCATCAAGGCGGACCAGGGCGGCCCGGCGGAAGCGCTGGCCGACGCGCTGGGCCAGCTGTCCACCGGAGAGGTGCGGGTGGACATCGTGCACCGCGGAGTCGGTTCCATCAGCGAGAGCGACGTGCTGCTGGCCAAGGCCTCCGGCGCGATCATCATCGGCTTCCATGTGCGCCCCGATGGCGGGGCCCGGGCGGCGGCCGAGCGCGAAGGGGTGGATGTGCGCACCTACCGCATCATCTACGAGGCGGTGGACGACGTCCGCAACGCCCTGGAGGGGCTGCTCAAGCCCGAGTCGAAGGAGACGGTGCTGGGCGACGCCGCGGTGCTGCAATTGTTCAAGGTCAGCAAGGTGGGCACCATCGCCGGCTGCCAGGTGAAGACCGGCACCATCCTGCGGACCGCGAAGGCCCGGGTGCTGCGCGACGGCGTGCAGGTATACGAGGGCTCCCTCTCCAGCCTCAAGCGCTTCAAGGATGACGTGAAGGAAGTGAAGGAAGGGCTCGAATGCGGCATCGGCATCGAGAACTTCAACGACCTCAAGGTGGGCGACGTGATCGAGTCCTACCGGGTGGAAGAGGTCAAGCGCACGCTGGCGAGCTCGGCGTCGGGGTCGGGCGCTGCGTGAGGCGGACCGGCGGTCAGGCGGTCAGGCGGACGGTGGTTCCGCGCGATATCTACGGCTGTCGCCGGCAGCCGACAATGCGTCGGGACAACGGTCCGCCGGTCCGCCCGTCCGCCTGACCGCCCGCCTATGTTCGCCGCCATCCAGACCTGGGACCTCCACCTCGAAGGCTGCCACTCGCTCAAGGACAAGCGGGGCATCCTGCAGCCGCTCAAGGCCGAGCTGCGGCGCAGGCTGAACGTCTCGGTCGCGGAAGTGGAGCACCAGGATCTGTGGCAGCGGGCCGGCCTGGCCTGCGCGGCGGTAGGCAGCGATCGCCGGGTGGTGGAGGAGACCCTGCGGGACGCCGACCAGGTGATCGAGTCGGCGGACGGAGTGCGGATCATCGAGACGGTGGTGACGGTCGCATGAAAGGATCCAAGCGGCGCCCCGAGCAGGTGGCGGAGACCATTCGGCAGCTCGTCGCGGAGGCCCTGATCGGCGAGCTGCGCGACCCGCGCATCGGGTTCGTGACGGTCACCGACGTACAGGTGACCCGCGATCTCTCGGTGGCCACCATCCGGGTGAGCGTGATGGGAGACGACACCGTGCGGGCCGACGCCCTGGCGGGGCTCGAGAGCGCGGCGGGGTTTCTGCGCTCCCGGGTGAGCAAGGTGCTGTCCACCCGGGTGGTGCCGGAGCTGCGCTTCGAGCTCGACCGCGGGCTGCAGCATGCGGCCCGGATCGAGCAGATCCTGGCGGAGCTCCGGGAGGAGAAGGGCGACTGACCGGGGCGGCAGCGCTGCTGGTGGACAAGCCGCGCGGGCCCACCAGTCACGACGCCGTTGACCGGGTGAGACAGGTGTTCCGGACCCGGGCGGTGGGACATGCCGGAACGCTCGATCCGTTCGCGACCGGGTTGCTCGTGATCCTGCTCGGCAAGGCCACCCGGCTGGCGCGGTTCGTCGAGCAGCAGGCGAAGACGTATGTCGCCACCGTGAAGCTGGGTGTGGTCACCAGCACCGACGACCTGACCGGCGAGGTCGTGGGCGGACGGGCGGACGGACGGACCGGCGGGCCGTCCCAGGCGGCGGTCGAGGCTATCCTGACCGGATTCCTGGGCGCCCAACGGCAGCGGCCGCCCGCCTTCTCCGCCAAGCGGGTGGCAGGGGAACGGAGCTACGCCAGGGCCCGGCGGGGTGAGGCGGTCGAACCGGCGGAGGTGGAAATCGTGGTGCACGCGATGGAGCTCGTCGGGTATGATTACCCCGACCTCCAGTTCCGCACCACGGTGAGCGCCGGGACCTACGTTCGGGCCCTGGGACGGGACCTCGGCGAGCGGCTGGGGGTCGGGGGACACCTGACGAGCCTCCGGCGCGAGGCGATCGGCCCCCTGCGGGTGGAGCTGGCGGTGCCACTCGACCGGATCGGTCCCGAGTCCCTGCTCCCGCCACTCGCCGTGCTGGGGCACCTGCCGCGGCTCGCGGTGACGCAGGCGGAGGCGCGCGACTTGGCCTTTGGCCGGGCGGTCCGCCCGTCCGCCGGCCAGTCGGCCGGCCCGCTCGACTGGATCGTGGCCGTCGCGCCGGGAGAACGCCTGGTCGCCGTCGGCAGGTTGCGGGACGACGCGTTCCAGCCCGAGGTGGTGCTGGAGGCGGCCGGCTGATGTCGTTCCTTCCGCCGCACCCGGAAGGAACCGTGGTCACGGTGGGCACCTTCGACGGGGTGCACCTCGGCCACATGGCGGTGCTGCGGGAAATCGCGGCGCGGGCGCGGGCCGCCGGGCGGAAGAGTGTGCTGGTCACGTTCGAGCCGCATCCGCTGGTGGTGGTGAACCCGCAGGCCGCTCCGCTGGAGCTCACGACTGGTCCCGAGCGCCGGGAGGTGCTGGCGCTGACCGAGTTGGACTATGCCGTCTTCCTCCGGTTCGACCGCCGGCTGGCGGACTACACGCCGGAGCGGTTTGTCCGCGAGGTGCTGGTGGGCCGCTGCGGAATGCGGGAGCTGGTGATCGGACACGATCACGGCTTCGGCCGGGGTCGCAGCGGAGATGTCGAAACCCTGAGGCGACTGGGCGCGAGCGACGGCTTTGCGGTGGACGTGGTGCGGGCGGTGGAGCTGGGCGGGCACACGGTGAGCAGCACCGCCATCCGCCGGGCGGTGGCGGGCGGAGACCTGCGCACCGCCGCCCGGCTGCTGGGGCGGCCCTACACCGTGAGCGGGCGGGTGGTCCAGGGCGAACATCGGGGCCGCACCATCGGGGTCCCCACGATCAACCTGGGCGAGGTTTCCGAGCGGAAGCTGCTCCCGCCCGATGGGGTCTACGCCGCGCGGGTCGAATGGGCCGATGGCCACGCGGGGGGCATGCTGAACCAGGGCCCCAAGCCGACCTTCGGCGAGATGCGCCGTACGGTGGAAGTGCATCTGTTCGGAGTGGACCAGGACCTGTATGGCCAGTGGGTCCGGGTGGAATGGGTGGAACGGCTCCGCGATGTCGAGCGATTCGGCTCGGTCGAGGAGCTCAAGGCACAACTCCAGCGGGACCGTGCCGCGGCGCTCGACGCGCTCGCCCGGCATGAGCCCCAGAACGACCAGAATCGCGCGCCCCATGCCTGAGACCCGATGGTAGTCACGACACTCAAGACCCGGATCGGCATCATCGCGGTGGCCATCGTCGCCTCGGTGATCGCCCTCATTCCGCGCGCCCAGACCCTGCGCGTGGTGGACTCCGAGACCAAGCAGGTGAAGGACATTCAGGAGAAGCGGGTGCCGCTCAAGCTGGGGCTCGACCTGCAGGGCGGCATGCACCTGGGCCTCGAGCTCGACCAGTCCAAGCGGGTGTCGGCCGACCCGGCCAAGGACATCGACCTGGCGCTCACCGTGCTGCGCAAGCGCATCGACGAGTTCGGCACCCAGGAGCCGGTCATCCAGAAGCAGGGTGACGACCGGATCGTGGTCGAGCTGGCGGGGGTCACCGATCCGGAGCGCGCCAGGGAGATCGTCCAGCGGAGCGCCTTCCTCGAGTTCCGGATCACCGACCGGAGCGAGGCGCTGGACAAGGCGCTCCCGGCGATGGACCGCACCCTGCAGCGGCTCGGGGTGAAGGCGCCCACCGGCGCGGCTCCGGTGACCCCTTCCGCGGTGACCCAGCTGTTGCAGGGAGACACCTCCAAGAAGCAGCCCATCGGGAAGGACTCCGCCGTCGCCCGGGATACCACCCCGGTCCTCGGCGGGGTGCTCTCCAGCCTGATCCAGCCCGCCTCCACCGCGGGGTTCCAGCTCTTCCCGGGCGAGTACCTGGTGGAGAAGGGCGCGGTGCCGCTGGTCGACAGCCTGCTCCGGATCCCGGAGGTCGCCGCGCTCTTCCCCCGGCGGTTCGAGTACCGCTGGTCGGCCAACGACGTCAGCATCGGCGCCAAGGCCTACCAGCTGCTCTACGTGCTGGAGGACCGGCCGATCGTGACCGGCTCCAGCCTGGTGGATGCCAAGGAGGACATCGACCCGTTGACCAGCGGACCCATCGTGACCTTCGAGCTCGACCGAAAGGGGGCCCGGGACTTCGGCGAGGGCACCGGCAAGAACGTCGGGAACTACATGGCGATCATCCTGGACGACAAGGTCCAGGGACGGCCGCCGGTGATCCAGGAGCGGATCGAGCGGCGGGGCCAGATCACCCTGTCGGGGAAGACCTTTCAGGAGGCGCGAGACCTGGCGCTCACGCTGCGGGCCGGTGCGCTGCCGGTGCCGCTTAAGATTGTCGAACAGGGCCAGGTGGGCGCCAGCCTGGGCGCCGACTCGATCCGCGGCGGGATCCTGGCCGGCCTGGTGGGCACCCTCCTGGTGGTCCTGATCATGGCCGGGATCTACCGGGTGAGCGGCATGCTCGCGGTGGGAGCGCTGGGACTCTACATCCTGTTCTCCCTGGGCCTGCTCTCGATGCTGGGCGCGACCCTGACCCTGCCGGGACTGGCCGGCCTGATCCTGTCGGTGGGTATCGCGGTGGACGCGAACGTGCTGATCTTCGAGCGGATCCGGGAGGAGCTGGCGCTGGGCAAGACCGTGCGGCTCTCCATTGACGAGGGCTTCCGGCACGCCATGAACGCCATCGTCGACTCGAACGTCACCACGGTCATGACGGCGCTCTTCCTCTTCCAGTTCGGCACCGGTCCGGTCAAGGGCTTCGCGGTGACGCTCACGATCGGTGTGCTGGCTTCCATGGTCACGGCGGTGTTCGTGACCCGGACCTTCTACATGATCTGGCTGGACAAGCAGCCGACCATGCAAACGCTGAGCATCTGATGATCCGCTTCTTCGCCAACGCCAACTACGATTTCATCGGCGTCCGCAAGTACGCCTACGCCGTCACCGGCTTCCTGTTCGCGCTGAGTCTGTTCGCGCTGGCGGCCTGGCGACTCAACTACAGCATCGAGTTCACCGGGGGGACCCTGGTTCAGTTCAAGGTGGACCCCTCCGTGCAGGTGGACGTCGCGCAGCTCCGCGGAGCGCTGGACCGGGCGGGGGTGCCCGGGTCCGAGATCCAGGCGTTCCGCGAGCCCGGCAGCTACACCATCCGCGCGCGCACTGCCAAGGCCGGCGCCGATGCCGACAATACCCAGACCACGGCCGCCGCGGTGAGCAGTGCACTCGACCAGACGGTGGGCCAGGGGAAGTACCGGCTGGACCGGAGCGGGGCGGTGGGCCCGAAGGTGGGCGGCGAGCTCCGGACCAAGGCGCTGCTGGCGATCTTCTACAGCTTCCTGGCGGTGCTGGCCTACCTGGCGTACCGCTTCGAGTGGCGCTTCGGGCTGGCGGCCATCGTCGCCACGGCGCACGACATCATCCTGACCATCGGCTTCATCGCCCTGATGCGGCTGGAGGTGAGCCTGGTGGTGGTCGGTGCCGTGCTCTCGATGGTGGGCTATTCGCTCAACGACACGATCATCATCTTCGACCGGGTGCGCGAAAACCTGCACAAGTACAAGCGGGACCATTTCGCGGATATCCTCAACCGCTCGGTCAACGAGACCCTGCCGCGGAGCATCCTGACCCACGGCACCACCCTGGCCACCCTGACCTCGCTGGCGGTGTTCGGCGGCGAGGTGATCCGGCCGTTCGCCCTGGTGATGTTCTTCGGGGTCTTCACCGGCACCTTCTCCTCGATCTACATCGCGAGCCCGGTGCTCATGTGGATCGAGCATAAGTGGCCCGGCGCCGAGGCCCGGGGGGTGAAGCAGGCGGCGCGGGCCGCGGGTGCGGGCGAGAAGCGGGAGCCGGTGGGGGCGAAGGGCTAGGGGCCGTTGGCTATTGGCCACTGGCCGTTGGCTGCTGGATCGAAGGTCCGGCCGGGAGGTCTCCCCGTCGCCGCGACTGCTAACGGCTAACGGCCAACGGCCATGCTCGTCGACACCCACTGCCACCTCGGCTCGGAGCAGTTTGTCGCCGACCTGGACCAGGTCCTTGACCGGGCATGGGCCGCAGGGGTCGCCCACATAGTAGTGATCGGGGAATCCCGGGCCGCGGCCGAACGGGCGCTGGTGCTGGCCGGGGGGAACGAGCGACTCTCCGCGACCGCGGGGGTCCACCCACACGACGCCGCCGGCTGGGAGCCGGAGACCGAGAGCTGGCTCGGCCACACACTGGCGGATTCCCGGGTCGTCGCGGCCGGCGAGGTCGGTCTGGACTACCACTACGATCATTCGCCCCGCGACGTCCAGCAGGCCGTGTTCGAGCGCCAGCTTGAGCTGGCGGCAGTGGCGGGGAAACCCGCGGTGATCCACGCCCGGGAAGCGGACGACGACATCGCGGCAATCCTCGGCCATCATCCCAACGTCACCGCGATCCTGCACTCCTTCTCCAGCGGGCCACGACTCTTGCGGGCGGCCCTGGAGGCGGGTCACTATGTGTCGTTCAGCGGGATGGTCACCTTCAAGAACTGGCGGGACGACGACGCGGTTCGTCTGGTGCCGGCGGACCGCCTGCTGGTGGAGACCGATGCCCCCTACCTGGCGCCGGTGCCCCATCGCGGCCGGCGGAACGAGCCGGGATTCGTGGGACAGACCGCGCTGCGCCTGGCGGCGGTGCGGGGGGTGGCGCCGGAGCGGCTGATCGCCGAGACTGGGGCGAATGCCCGCCGGGTCTTCGGCCCGCGGCTCCCGGCCTGACTCCGACGGATTTCACGGCCGGCTCATGCCGGCGACGTAGGTTCATCCGGATGACCCTTGGCCCGGAGCCCGGGCGTCCGTCCCTCGTCCCCTCACCCTTCTCCCAGGAGAAGTCCCGGTGATGACCACCGTTCCCTCGGACATCGAGATCGCCCAGGCCGCAAAGATGCGGCCGATCGCGGACGTAGCTGCCGAAGTCGGCCTCGGCCCGGACGATATCCTCCCCTACGGACGCTTCAAGGCCAAGATCGCCCCGGAGGCGATCGCCCGGCGGACGCCGAAGGGCCGGCTGGTGCTGGTCACCGGGATCAACCCGACTCCAGCCGGTGAGGGAAAATCGACCTGCACCATCGGGGTGGCCCAGGCGCTCCGCAAGCTGGGCAAGAAGGTGGTGGTCTGCATCCGCGAGCCCTCCCTGGGCCCGGTCTTCGGAGTGAAGGGCGGAGCGGCCGGCGGCGGCTACGCCCAGGTCGTCCCGATGGACGAGATCAACCTGCACTTCACCGGGGATTTCCACGCCGTCACCTCGGCGCATAACCTGCTCTCGGCCATGCTGGACAACCATATCCATCATGGCAACGCCCTCGGGCTCGACTCGCGCCGGATCACCTGGCCGCGGACCATCGACATGAACGATCGGGCGCTCCGCTCGATCATCATCGGCCTGGGCGGGCTCAACGGCGGGCCCACCCGGGAAGAGCGCTTCGTGATCGTGCCGGGCAGTGAGATCATGGCGCTCCTGTGCCTGGCGACCGACCTGCAGGACCTGGAGCAGCGGCTGGCCCGGGTCATCGTGGGGCTCACCCGCGACAAGAAGCCGGTCCGCGCCGGGGACCTCAAGGCCAGCGGGGCGATGACGCTGCTCCTCAAAGACGCGATGCTCCCCAATCTGGTGCAGACGCTCGAAGGGGGACCGGTGCTGGTGCACGGGGGCCCGTTCGGCAACATCGCCCACGGCTGCAACTCGATTGTCGCCACCAGGCTGGGGCTTTCGCTGGGGGACATCCTGCTGACCGAGGCGGGATTCGGGGCGGACCTGGGGGCGGAGAAGTTCTTCGACATCAAGTGCCGCTTCGGCGGGCTCACGCCCGAGGCGGCGATCGTGGTAGCGACCGTGCGGGCGCTCAAGATGCACGGCGGCGTGAAGAAGGACAACCTGGGCAAACCCGACGTGCCCGCGGTGCAGCGGGGCATGGTGAACCTGGAAGCCCACGTGAAGAACGTGCAGAAGTTCGGCGTTCCGGTGGTGGTGGCGCTCAACCGCTTCCTGTCGGATACTACCGAAGAGCAGGATGCCGTGCTGTCCGCCGCCCGGAGCTGGGGAGCCAGAGCGGCGCTGTCCGACGTGTGGGCCCGGGGCGGCGACGGCGGGATGGATGTGGCCAACGAGGTGCTCGCGGTGCTGACCGAGGGTAAGGCCAACTTCAAGCCGCTGTACGACGTCGCCCTTCCGATCAAGCAGAAGATCGAGACCATCGCCACCCAGATCTATGGCGCCGACGGAGTCACCTTTTCCGCCACCGCGGAGAAGGCCATCGTGCAATGCGAGGAGATGGGACTGGGCGGCACGCCGGTCTGCATGGCCAAGACCCAGTACTCCTTCAGCGACGACGCCTCCAAGCTCGGCCGCCCCAAGGGCTACAAGCTCAACGTGCGGGACGTCTATGCCTCAGCCGGCGCGGGGTTCGTCGTGGCCCTGGCGGGCGAGATCATGACCATGCCGGGCCTGTCCAAGACGCCGTCCGCCGAGGCTATCCGGGTGCATTCGGATGGGCGGATCGAAGGACTGTTCTAGAAGTTCCGAGTTCCGAGTTCCGAGTTCCGAGTTCCGAGTGATGGCTTGTCTGGCCTGGGTGCCGACTCCGCAACTCGGACCGGCACAACTCGGAACTGTCACGTGATCATCAAGGAGCGGCATGTCTATCCAAATCGTGGCGGCGGAAGGCGCACCGAAAGCGATCGGCCCGTACAGCCAGGCCACCGTCGCCAACGGGTTCGTGTACACCGCGGGCCAGATCGCCTTCAACCCGCAGACGATGGAAATCGTGCACGGCGGAATCAAGGAGCAGACCGAGCGGGTAATGGAGAACCTGAGGGCCGTGCTCAAGGCGGCGGGCTCGGATCTCTCCCGGGTGGTAAAGACCACCGTGTTCCTGGTCGACATGGCCGACTTCACCGCCATGAACGAGGTGTACGCCACCGCGTTCGGCAGCCACAAGCCGGCCCGGTCCACCGTGGCGGTGGCGGCGTTGCCCCGCGGGGTGCGGGTCGAAATCGACGTGGTGGCGACGGTGTAGGCGCGCGTGTAGGCGCGCACAGCTGTGCGCGCCTACGGTGCGGCGCCTACATGGTCGCCACGTATTGGGGGTGGATCGGGCCTGGTGGTCCGGCCGGTCTTCAAAACCGCGACGGAGGCGCCATTGGCGGCTCCGGTGGGTTCGATTCCCACACGCTCCCGTGAAGGCGCGGGGCGACCCGGCGACGAGGCGACCGTCAATCGTTGGGCTGGTCTTGTTACCTTCGCGTCGCCTTGTCGCCTTGTCGCCTTGTCGCCTTGTCGCCTTGTCGCCTTGTCGCCTTGTCGCCTTGTCGCCCTCTTCCCCGCGCTTTGACCTGAACCACGATCCCCCGTGACCACTCTCCTCCTCGTCAACCCAACCGCCGGTCGCGGCCACGCCGGCCGGGTGGCCGGGGTGGCCGAAGGCGCGGTCCGCGAAACCTGGGGGTCGGTCGATCGGGTTGACACCACCGCACCGGGCGAAGCGGTGAAACTCGCCCGCGACGCGGCCGAGGGCGGCATCGAGCGGATCGTGGTGCTTGGGGGCGATGGTACGCTGCACGAGGCGGCCAACGGGTTGCTCACTGCCCAGACCGACCAGCGCCCGCCGATCACCGTGCTTCCCGCCGGCACGGGAAACGACTACGCGAAGATGGTCGGGACCATCGGTCGCGACATCCGCCGGGCGATCGGCCGGCTCAAAGTCGGACGGATTCGCCGGTTCGATGTTGGCGAGGCCTGGGGGGAGTACTTCGTCAACTCGGTGGGAATCGGGTTCGACGCCGAGGTCGCCCGGGAGATCAACCGCTCGAAGGGGGGCAGCGGGCTCATGGCCTACTTGTCGGCCGTGGGGAAGGTGATCGCCCGGTTCGAGGCCTTCGAGGCCCACGTCCAGGCGGACGACCGCAGCTTCACCGACCGGCTGCTGCTGCTGGAGATCGGCATCGGGCCCTCGGTCGGCGGCGGCTTCCGGCTGACTCCCTTTGCCCAGCCCGACGACGGGCTGCTGGACATCTGCGCGGTGCAGCGCCTCTCGATCCCCGGAATTCTCACCAAACTCCCCCTCGCCATGCTTGGCCGCCACACCCGTCTCAAGCAGGTCCGCAGCTTTCGGACGACCCGGCTCTCGGTCGAAGCGCGGACCGGTCCGCTGCATGCCCAGTTCGATGGAGAAACCCGCGAGGTCTCCGGCCGGATGGAGATCTGCATCGCGTGCGGCGTTCTCCCCGTGCTCGTGGCCGACCGATGATCCCCCGTCGCCACTTCGCCAGCGACAACTACGCCGGGGTACATCCCGAGGTCCTGCAGGCGCTCGCCGAGGCCAACGTCGGCCACGCCGCTAGCTACGGCCACGATCGGTGGACCGAGCGCGCCCAGTCGGTGTTCCGTGAGCGATTCGGTCCCGCCACCCGGGCGTACCTGGTGTTCAACGGTACCGCCGCCAACGTGCTCGGGATTCAGGCCGTCACCCGGCCATTCAACGCGGTGCTCTGCGCCGAGGGCGCCCACATCCAGGTGGACGAGTGTGGCGCACCGGAGCGGTTCAGCGGCTGCAAACTGCTGCTTTGCCCCACGCCGGACGGCAAGCTCCGCCCGGGAGACATCACCAGCCGGCTCACCGGCATCGGCGACGAACACCGGGTGCAGCCCCGGGTCGTCTCCATTACCCAGGCCACCGAGCTGGGCACGGTGTACACCCAGGACGAGGTTCGGGCGCTGGCGGAGACCGCCCACGCCAACGGACTCGTGCTGCACATGGACGGCGCCCGGCTCGCCAACGCCGCGGTGGGCCTGGGGCTCTCGCTTCGCCAGATCACGACCGATGTCGGCGTCGACCTCGTGTCGTTCGGTGGCACCAAGAACGGCCTCATGGGGGCGGAAGCGGTGCTGTTCCTGGGCGGGCCCGACCAGGGCGACTTCGCCTACATCCGGAAACAGGGGATGCAGCTCGCCTCGAAGATGCGCTTCCTCGCGGCGCAGTTCATCGCGCTGCTGGGCGGCGATCTCTGGCATCGCAACGCGGCGCACTCCAATCGCATGGCCCGGCTGCTGGCGGACCGCCTGCACGGTGTGTCCGGTATCACACTCACCCAGGCGGTCGAGGCCAACGGGGTGTTCGCCAGGGTCCCGCCGGAGCATATTCCTGCGCTGCAGGAGCGCGCGTTCTTCCAGGTGTGGAACCCGGCCATCTCGGAGGTTCGCTGGATGATGTCATGGGACACCACCGAGGAAGATGTGGAGCAGTTCGCCGCCGCCGCGCGGGAGATCCTGCGGTGAGGCTCGCGCTCTGGTTGCGGGTTGGGCTGCTCGTGTTGGCGGGCGGGGCGGGCGAGGCGGGCAGGGCGGAAGTTTCCGCGCAGGACACGACCCGAGTCAAGGCCGACTCGGCCTTTCCCGCCGCGCCCGCCATTCCCGCCCCCCCGGCCATTCCCGGCTCGGACTCCGCCGGTGGCTCAAAGCCACCTGTCTCTCCGATGGGCGCCCTGTGGCGCTCCATCCTGCTGCCGGGGTGGGGTCAGGCGAAGCTCAACCGCAAGCTGACGGGGGCGCTTTTCGTGACCTGGGAGGGCGTGACTCTGGGCATGAGCATCAAGGCGTCGCACGAGCTCCGCTACCTCCGCCGGACCGGCTCGGCCGCTGTAACCTCGAAGGAGAAGGAGAAACAGGACTGGCTTGTCCTGCTGGCCTTCAACCACCTTTTCGCCGCGATCGAGGCCTACGTCTCGGCCCATCTCTGGGACTTCCCGCGGGATCTCGAGATCCGCGCCGCCCCGGTCCCGGGCGGCGTGGGCGCCACCGTCCGCCTGCCATTCCGCCTGCCGTGAATCCCGCCCCCATCGGGATCTTCGACAGCGGCATCGGCGGCCTCACGGTGGCGCGGGCGATCTACGAACGGCTGCCGGGGGAGTCGACCATCTATTTCGGCGACACCGCCCGGGTGCCGTACGGACCCAAGAGCCCCGAAACCGTCCGGCGGTACAGCCGGGAGATTCTGCAATGGCTGGTCGGGCAGGGGGTCAAGCTGGTGGTCATCGCCTGCAACACCAGCACGGCCCACGCGCTGGGGACTCTCCAGGCGGAATCCCCCGTGCCGGTCATCGGGGTGATCGAGCCGGGAGCGCGGGCGGCCGTGGCCGCGACTCGCGGCGGTCCGGTGGGCGTCATCGGCACCGCCGGCACCATCGCAAGCAACGCCTACGCCCGCGCCATCCGCGCCCTCGCCCCGGCGCTCCGGGTGGAGCAGCGTCCCTGTCCGCTGTTGGTGCCGCTGGTGGAAGAAGGGTGGTTCGAGCACCCCGCCGCGGAGCTGATTGCCGAGGAGTACCTGGCGCCGCTCAGAGCGGCGGGCGTGGACGTGCTGGTGCTGGGATGCACTCACTATCCGCTGCTCAAGCCCCTGCTGGGCCGGGTCATGGGCCCCGCCGTCCGGCTCATCGACAGCGCGGAGGAGACGGCGCGGGCGGTCGCGGCGACCCTGGCCGAGCGGGGTCTCGAGGCCCCGGGAGGGGCGCCGGTGTATCATCGGTTCGTAGTGAGTGACGACGAGCCCCGCTTCCGCCAGGTCGGGTCGCGGTTCATCGGAGAGAAGCTGGGGAGCGCGGAGGTGGTCGCCTTGTAACGCAAACTGGACTCTCGCTCGCCCCGGCCCCACCTTCGCGCCGTCTCACGTCTCACGTCTCACGTCTCACGTCTCACGCCTCACGTCTCACGTCTCACGTCTCACGTCTCACGTCTCGCCGTACTCTCGCATCTCCGCGATGCACGCCACTCCGGCCTCATCCACCTTGTCTCCGATGGCATCGCACAGCGCCTGCCACTCCGCTTCCGGCCTCCCCATGGCCCGGTAGTAGTCCCGGGTCGTCTGCAGCACATCCTGAAACGCTGGCACGCCGCGCATCAGCCAGTAGCTGGCATCGGTGATCCGGTAGTTGGTGTAGAACCCCATCAGTTGCCGTTCCAGCAGGTCGAGGCCCCGGGCATCGCAGGCCCCCGCGTCGCGGAGCAGTTGCGCGAACATGAGCTTCTTCTCGAAGAAGGTCGAGCTCTCGGGCGCGTCCTGGTGGGTGTAGCTCAGGTCGAAGGCGCGCTGCCAGCTGGCGTGGGCGCCTTCGATGTCGCCCAGCCTGACCTGGGCCATGGCCTGGTTGAAGTGATCTTCCGGGACCTGGCTGCCGTTCGCCGCGAGCATGAAATGGCCGAGCGCGTCGGACCAGTGGCCGCCGAAGTAGCAGGCCAGTCCGGTGTGACTGTGGGCTTTGCGCTGATACTCCGCGGGAAGATCGGGCACCGCGGCCTGCAGCAGATTGACCGCCTGCGCGTACTGTCCCGCGCGGATCAGGGCGGCCGCGTCGGCAAAGACCGCGGGCTCGCTCATCCGCGGCTTGCCCCGAGCAGAGCCTCGGCGTCGGCCAGCTCCCGTTCCACATCCTCCGGTGTCCCGATCCGGCTCTTCACCCGCACCAGGGAGAGGCGGACGTTCTCCAGCGTCCCGAGCAGTGCGAGCCGGCGCTCGGCCCCCTCGCGCCGGGCGCGGTCGAGGTCTTCCTGCAGTGCTCGCTGGCGGTCGCCGGAGGCTCCGGGCAGGGAAGGGGCGTTGACCCGCGCTTCCGTCGCCGCAGCCTCGAGCTCCACGTCCCGGCGCTCCAGCCGCTCCAACTCCCCTTCGAGCCGCTCCAGCAGCACCCGTGTCCTGCCAAGGCGGCGACGGGCCTCGCCCGGCAAGGCGTCCAGCAGCGTCAGGGCGCCACGGCTGCCCGGGGCGGAGGCGGCGGTGACCGCCGGCTCATCGAGACGCCAGGTGGCGAGCCGGTAGAGCAGCTTGCCCACGCGCCCGGTCCAGAGCCTGTGCATCCTTCGGTCGAGCCGCCCGGAGGCGGAGACCGTCGCCGCGGAGAACACCACGCAAACCATGAACAGGCACAGGCCCGCGAACAGCGCGATGAGCGCGGTGGGCGAGACGGTGTAGCCCCCGGTGGCCTTCTCCGTCCGCCCCCGGAACGCGATCGCCATCGTGGCGATCGAAATCGCGAACCCACCGAGCAGGATGAGCCAGCGGCGGCGGCGGCGACGAGCGTGGCGCGGGTCGGCTCTCGCGGCCGCGATGACCGCCGCCCGTTCGGCGTCGATCGCCATGATGCCGTTCCGCAGGTCGGCGTAGCCAAACCCCTGACGGGCCAGCTCCCGCATGTTGAGCGGGATCTGGGACCAGAGCGCCGGCACGACGATCGCGAAGATCACCGCGCTGAATACCATCTGGGCGGATTGCGCTCCGAATCGGACAAACTGCGGCATCACCAGCGCGAGAAGCAGCCCGTTGCGGAAGAACGTGTCGGCCCGCACCGTCCACACCCGGATCGCCGGGTGCACGTCGACCTGACGGCCGCGTACCTGCTCCAGCGCTTCCACCAGGGCCTCGCCGGTGGGGAAACGGCCCTCTGGAGCCTTCGCGAGGCAGCGGTCGATCGCCGCGGCGAGCGGTGCCGGGAGATCGGGGCGGAAGCGCGAAACCGAAGGAGCGGTCTGGCTGATGTGCGCCACCATCACCGCCTGGGCTGAGTCGGCATCGAACGGCAGCCGTCCGGTGACCGCGAAATAGGCCACCACCCCAAGCGAGTATAGATCGCTCCGGCCATCGACCTTGTCTCCCGCGGCCTGCTCCGGGCTCATGAAGTGCGGCGTGCCTACCGTCTCGCCCATCTGGGTGAGCCCGGAGGCGGCCACCGAACGGGCGATGCCGAAGTCCATGACCAGCGCCCGGCCGGTGGCCCGCTCCAGCAGCACGTTGTCGGGCTTGATGTCGCGATGCACCACCCCCCGGCCATGGGCATACGACAGCGCCCAGGCGACTTCCTGCAGTAGCCGGAGCGCGTCAGGAACCGCGAGGGGGCCCTGGCGCTTCACCCGCTGGGTGAGAGTCTCCCCCTCGATGTAGTTCATGACGAAGAAGAGCAGACCCGGCGTCTCCTCTACCGCATGCACCGCGACGATGTTGGGATGGGAGAAGGACGCGGCCGTGCGAGTCTCCCGCAGGAAGCGCTCCCGCAGCTCCGGCCGGACGGCCAGCTCGGGGGGGAGGACCTTGATCGCCACCAGCCGGTCCAGCTTGAGGTCGCGGGCGAGGAACACCGCTCCCATGCCGCCTCGGCCGAGCTCCCGTTCGAGCGTGTAACGCCCCGCAATGGCGGGCTCGAGCTCCCGAACGATCGGATCGTCGATGGCGCCAGGTGTGGTCATTGGCCAGGAGGGTTGGGGTGCGGGAACTGCCTCAATTCGGCCTGGCCTTCGCCGATCACCGCGTAACGGTACCCGTCGAACCACGCGCCGGGGTTCACGTACAGGCCTCCCGGCCTGACGGTCAACGCGGCCGCGCTGTGAGTGTGCCCCATGGCCAGCAGTGCGAGCCCGGGCTCCTGCTCCATCCGTCGGAGTGCCCATCCCTGCTGATGGGCCGCCGCGGCGCGGATCTGCGCCTCGGTGCGTGACCGGTCACCCAGCACGCCACTCAGTTGGTCCACCAGCCACAACCCCAGGTCAGGGTGGATCGCCCGGAACAGCGCGATGGTTGCCTGGTGCCGGGTGATCCGCTGCAGCAGCCGGCCGGACCAGTGGCTCTCGGTGATTCCGTCGCCGTGCACCACCATCGCCGGCCTGCCATTCAGCTCAAACCGCGCCTCGCGAGCCGCGAACTCGATGCCGAGCTGCTCCTGCCAGAACTCTCCTCCCCAGCGGTCGTGGTTCCCGCCGACCAGCAGAATCGGCAGCCGCCGCCTGAGCGCCGCCAGCGCGACCACCACCGCCAGGTTACGCCGCGGGATGACGCGATGATAGCTGAACCAGAACTCGAACAGATCGCCGGTGACGACGAGGCCGTCCCCAAGGGAGGGGACGGTGTCCAGGAAGGCCAGGAACGCCCGTTCGGCCTCCGGGGAACCACGGCCGAGGTGGGCGTCGCCCACGAGCACGAGGCGCTGGCAGAGCACGCCGCGAAGATACGGCGTGCCGGGCGGGAGCCGCAAGAAAGGCGGGAGGGCGGACGGGCGGGGCGGAAGCGGCGGGCGGGGCGGAAGACTCCGCGACTCACTCAGGGTCTGTACGATCCGCGGAGTCTGCGGAGGGGCTTATCTTTCTCCTTGATCTCGGTCCGCCTGACCGCCTCGTCCGCCCGTCCGCCCGACACCCCCAACCCGACGCGCTGTGCACCCACCTATCGCCGAATCCGTCACCACCGTCCGGGTGAACTACTCCGAAACCGACCAGATGGGTGTGGTCTACCATGCCCGCCATGTGGTCTGGCTCGACATCGCCCGTACCGAACACCTCCGACAGGCCGGCTTCAGCTACCGGGAACTCGAAGCCAGGGGAGTCCGACTGGTCGTGACCGATCTCAAGCTCAGGTATCTGGCCCCGGCGCGGTATGACGACGTGGTTCATATCCGGTGCCGGGTGCGTGAGGCCCGGTCACGCCGGGTGGTGTTCGACTACCACCTCGAGGTGGCGGAGAGCGGCACCGCGATCGCCCACGGCGAGACGACTCTCATGTGCCTGGATCAGGCCCACCGGCTGAGCCGGCTCCCCGAATCCGTCGTGGCGGCCCTGCAGCCCGCCCAGGAACGAGGGCCCGCCCGATGATCCGGCGCGCTGCCCTCTGTCGGCTGGCCGCGGCGCTGATCGGGCTCCAGGTGGCGATCGCGGGCCGGGTGGTGGCCCAGGAAGCAAACGTCGAGGTGCTCGCCACGCTGCTGGCCGCCGAGGATTCCCGTCAGTACAACGAGCCGGTGTTCCGGGCCGCGCTTGCCCAGCCGGACAGCTCGGTTCGGAGCGCGGCGGCGCTCTCTATCGGGCGGCTGCGCGATCCACGTGGACTGCCGCTGCTGGTCCCGCTGCTGCTGGATCCTGACTCCACGGTAGAGGCGAACGCCATCTTCGCGATCGGAATCCTGGGAGACAGCAGTGGCGTGTCCCGCCTGCTCGATCGGGCCCACAGCGCCACTCCGCTCAGCAACCCGGCGGCGATGGAGCTGATCACTGCTGTCGCGCGGCTGGGTGGCGAGCAGGCCGCGGGCTTTCTCCGGAGCGTCATCCAGGGAAGCGGATTGTCGCCGCGGGATGATCAGAGCTACCTGGCCCGACGGGCGGCGCTCGAGGCGTGGCGCCTCGGGCCCCTTGCGCCGGTCGATGCCCTGCTCGGCCTGGTGGGAGACCAGAAGGAAGACACCCGATACGCCGCGATCTATTCCCTTGGTCGGGTGCGGGCGCCCGCAGCGGCCCCGCGGATGCTCGACGCCCTGTCGGACCGCACCGCGCCACAGGTCCGCGCCGCGGCGGCACGCACTCTCACCCGGTCGTACGCCGATTCGAGCGGTCTCCGTCCGGACGCGGTGGCAGACGTGCTGGTCCGGGCCACCACCGATCCCGATCCCGGAGTCCGGATCCAGGCCCTGCGCAGCCTCGCCTCGTTTCACCCTGCGCGTGCGATTCCGAAGATCCTGCCCATGCTGGAGGACCCGGTGAACAACGTGCAGGTGCAGGCTGCGGAGACGCTGGGGGAGCTGCCAGGGCCGGGCGCCCTGGCGGAGCTGGGCCGGATCGCGGCTGGAACGAAGGGCAGTTTCGCCCGGCGGCGCGCGTCGCTGCTGGCGCTGGCACGGCTCGACTCCGCGGCGTTTGTGGCCGTGGCGCCCAGGTACGAGACCAGTGGGGACTGGCGCGAGCGGGCGGCGGCGGCCGACGGATGGTCCCGCCTCGCTTCCGACCGGCAGCGATTCCTGACCGACCGGGACCCGCGAGTGGTCGCCG
>Ga0326726_10000384_pt1 | contig 42208 bp, 34 predicted proteins | sample MHFenrmetagenome_2_FD_207603 | JGI IMG/M metagenome (GOLD analysis project Ga0326726, IMG submission 207603) | Lab enriched peat soil microbial communities from Michigan Hollow, Ithaca, NY, United States - MHF15MN | ecosystem: Environmental > Terrestrial > Soil > Wetlands > Peat | place: USA... | reverse complement strand
TCTTCATTTGTGATATGACCGGCAGAATGATTTTTTATTTTCTCATTTTCAATACAAATAATGTTACATCTTAAACCGAGATCCGTTTCATCAAGATCAACACCCATGCTAGCAGCCTCAAGCACACCTCTACCTTGAAAAACTTTTTTTACATCATAGCCAAGTACGGCCATATTTGCAATTTCACTTCCCGGCGGCATATCAAGTGGAACAGTTTGAAACTGTCCTGTTCTTCCCATTTTGCATAGCTTATCTATATTGGGAGTATTTGCTGCCATAAGAGGTGTTTTATTGCCAAGAGCAGGTATTGGGTAATCCGACATTCCATCGCCAAGTATAATTATGTACTTCATTTAATAGTTTTTATCTATTTATAATTATTTACTAAATAATTCTTAAAATCTTTGTAATTGTTTTTTAGATTTTCAAATGACTCATCCTTATTTTCTATTTCTTTCAAGCTATCCGGCAACTCTGGATCAAAACCTAAAAGCTCAATAATATTTTGCGGGAATTTTGCCGGATGTGCTGTTTCAAGAGAAATGCAAAGCTGTTCATCAGAAAGACTGTTTTGACCTTTATACTCCATCAACCCTTTCCAGCCAACAGCACCGTGCGGTTCAAGTAAAAGTTTGTATTTATTGTATGCCTCTTTAATTGTTTCTTTTGTTTCTTCATCACTTACGCTAACAGAAAAAATATCATTACGCATTTTATTCATATCGGGCTTTTTGGATATCTCGCCTTTTTCATTCATAACTCCGCCATACAAAGCAACTAGGCGTGAAAGATTGCTCGGATGCCCGACATTCATTGCACTTGATAAACAATTTTTTGAAGGTTCTATTTTTTTATATTCACCACTTTTTAAGAATACAGGAAATTCATCATTTTCGTTTACAGCAATTACAAATTTCTTAATCGGTAATCCCATAAACTTAGCAAGAACTCCACCCATCATATCGCCAAAATTTCCTGAAGGAACAGAGAAGATTACATCATCATCATTTCCTTTTCTTAACCTGGAAAAAGAATAGAAGTAATAAACGATCTGAGGTATCAACCTGCCAATATTAATTGAGTTTGCAGATGAAAGTTGCAAATAATCTAATTGAGAATCACTAAATGCTTCTTTTACAAGTGCCTGGCAATCATCAAATTTTCCAGTTAATGAAATAACCTTAACATTCTTTCCTAAGGTTGTCATCTGTTTTCTTTGTCGGTCAGTTACTTCGCCATCTGGAAAAAGAATCAACACCTTTATATTATCAAGTCCGTAAAAAGCATTTGCAATAGCACTGCCTGTATCACCTGAAGTTGCAATAAGAATAAGCATTTTTCTTTTTTCTATTTTAAGATAATGCTGCATTAATCTGCCCATCATTCTTGCAGCAAAATCTTTAAATGATGCTGTAGGTCCCTGGTCTAAGCGCATTACATAATTATTACTATAAACTTTTTCAAGGGGAACAGAGTAGTTGTAAGCATCTTTTGTTATTGCAAGCAAGTTTTCACCTGAAATTTCTCCTGCTAAATATTTTCTGCTAACTTCAAAAGCGATTTGATAATATTCTTTATCAGAAAAACTTTTAATCTCTTCTGAAGTTAAGACAGGAATCTGCTCCGGCATATAAAGACCTTTATCAGGGGCTAATCCTTTTAACAGTGCTTCGCTGAAAGAAATCTTATCTGCTTTTAAATTTGTTGAATAATATTTCATAGTATCCGATTCTCTTTTCGCAATATATAATTATTTTCTTAATACAGCAGAAGATGCACCACCAGCAGAATACTCCGGTGCAGTAAACGTAACTTTTTTTCCATCAAGTACAGAAAGTGCCTGATCTAAGTCGGCAATAATATCATCCGGATGTTCAGCCCCAACACCTAATCGTATAAGGTTTTCAGGAATATCTGCCATTTTTCTTGCTTCTTCGCCCTGCTGTTGATGAGTTGATATAGCTGGTATAGTTGCAATTGATTTTATTCTGCCGAGGTCTGTTGCTCTGTATATTCTCTGGAAAGCATCAAATACATCGCGGGTTGCTTTTGCACCACCTTTAACTCTGAAAGACATTAAATGCCCGTAACGATTTACTTTTTTGTTATACAATTCATCAAATTCAGAATCCACAAGTACAAGATATTTTTTAGCAAGCTGGTGTAATGGATGGGATTCCAATCCAAGATAATCAACCTGCTCAACGTGTTTATGCTTTTCTAAAAATCTTGCTACCTTTAGAGTATTTCTGCTCATCAAATCAATTTTGGAGCGAAGTGTACGAATATCATTTAAAGCAAGTATGGCTGTTATCGGAGAAAGGTTTGGTCCATTATCCCGGTTTGGTAACGCTTTTATATACATAGAAAAATCAGCTTTCATTTCAGGGTTCTGAATATTGGTGGTAAGATTTTTTCTTGCAATAACTGCCCCGGAAATTCCAAATCCACTTGATGTCATTGTTTTAGTTACAGAATGAATAACTATGTCCGCACCAAAAGCCATTGGGCGGAGTAATGCAGGTGTCGCAACAGTTGAATCAATAATAAGTGGAATGTTATGCTTATGAGCAATCTTAGCAATCAATTCAACATCAAAAAAAGATTGGCCAGGATTACTTGGCATTTCACCATATAAAAATCTTGTATTATTATCAATTAGTGATTCCCATTCTTCAAGGTTATTTGAGTTTACAACTTTTCGCCATTTAATACTTCTTTCTTCATCTTTACGTTTTGCAAACTGCTGGAATGTTCCTCCATAAACCTGACATGTTGCTACAAAATTAATTTTTTGCTCAGTTTTGTTTTTATCAACAACAAGAAAAGGTTCGCACGCACTAAAGATTGCAGACATACCTGATGATGTTACACAGCAGGAAGCCTCTATATCAGTTCCGTAAGTTTCAAGAAGTGCTAAAACTCCTTCAAGGTAATACAAGCTTGGATTTGCAATTCTGGTATAAGCCCAGGTAGGAATCTGATAAGTTAGTGCTGCTTCCATTTCATCCGAATCACGGTAACCTTGTGAAGATGACATGTAAACAGGTTCAATTGTTGATCCCTGGTTAAAATCCAGTGCTTCCTGCATAGAGTAAATACCATGTACAGCAATGGTATCGAACATACATTTTCTCATCTGGTTTTGATAACTTTTATGCCATTTTGCTGAACGTTCACCAGCCTGTATGTAATAACTTATTTTTTCACTATTCATATAATTCTTTCAAATTTAACTTAATTAAAATTATCAAAAAGATAGTGATATGGCAAGAATTACTTTAGATTTTACAAAACTATCTATATATTAGTAATAAATTATAAGTGAATAACCAATATTTAACATAAACTATAAGTAGAGAAAAATAATGAATGAAAAAAAATTACAATTCGATAGCCTTGACAAAAAAATTTTGAACATCCTTCAAAAAAATGCGAAGACACCATTTCTTGAAATTGCTAGATCATGTGGAGTATCGGGAGCGGCAATCCATCAAAGAGTACAAAAATTAGAGGAAGCAGGTTTTATTACAGGCTCACGATATATTGTTAATCCAAAAGCACTCGGTTATAACACTTGTGCTTTTATAGGCGTACAAATCAATTTGACCTCATCAAAAACTCATAATGAAGTGTTTGAGAAAATCTCACAAGCAAAAGAAATAATTGAATGCCATCATATTACAGGTAAGTACTCATTGCTTTTAAAAGTTTTAGCAAGAGATAATGAACATCTAAAAAAAATAATTATAGAAAAAATCCAGTCAATCTTAGAGGTTACATCAACAGAAACTTTTATTTCTCTTGAGGAGGGATTTTCACGCCAGCTTCCGATTGAATAAAGAATTGATTCTATTAACTGTAGAAATAACAAACAATTTTATCTAAAACTATAGTGTAATTTATTTTAGTAGCAAAGCCTTATAATTTTATTTCTTTGTACTTTTAATTTGCTGTAATAACTCTTTAAGATTGTCAGTAATTCTCCTTTAAAATTTGCTTGGTAAAAATAAATAAATGATTTTTCATTTGAACATTTTTCACAATTTCCGGTTTAATTATGAACGAGAAGAAAATTGCCGCAGAACATGCTGTTGATTATATAGATGATGGTATGATAGTCGGCCTTGGAACAGGCTCAACCGTCGCGTTTATGCTTAACAAATTATCAGAGAGAGTTAAAGCAGGATTGAATATCACAGCAGTTTCAACTTCTGCAGCTACCACAAAACTGGCTACTTCACTGGGTATAAAAATTTCAATGCTCAGCGAAGTTGATGAAATAGACCTGACTATCGATGGTGCTGACGAAGTTGATGAGAATTTAAATGGAATAAAAGGGGGCGGTGGTGCTTTACTTTATGAAAAAATAATTGCTTCAATATCAAAAAAAAACATCTGGATTGTTGATTCAACCAAGCTGGTTAAAACTCTTGGCAAATTTCCATTGCCTGTTGAGGTAGTTCAATATGGAAGCAGCCATTTATTTAAAGAATTTGAGAAAAAAGGCTTTAAACCGGGTTTTCGTAACGTTGGGAAAAACCGATTTATAACCGATAGTAATAATTATATCATAGATTTAAGAATGGATAGAATTGAAGATCCACATACGCTTGATATAAAGCTAAGGAGTTATCCCGGGGTAGTTGAAACAGGTTTGTTTTACAACATTGCAGATTTGGTTTTAGCAGGTGTCGGAGAGAGTGTGAAAGTAATTAATAAAAAAAAGAGAGAACAAATCTCAAAGATTTGAACTCTCTTTTCCCCTTTTATTTATTGACGTTACTTATTTGCGCCCAATCTTCTCAATTCTCTTGAAACTTTTCTTGAATTATTAAATGCTAAAAAACCAAGCATTGCCAGAAAGCCAATTACGATTAATTCTGTTATTCCCATGATAATTAGTGCTCCATTTAGTTAATTGTATTGCGTAGGAAAATTCAAGTATAATGCCACCAGAAATTTCATAATGAAACTTCTTTTACAGGCATTTAACGGCAATTATTATTTAATTGAAATTCGGAATGTAATTATTACAAAAAACGACAAATGTGGCAGTAATAATTTACGTGAAAAATAATGGGTGTATGAACGTACACTCATTAAATAGATTAGCTGATGTTATAATATCACTTCATCAAAACCAGTTTTCTTTCTTCCGGAAAAAATAAATATTTACTTTTATAAAGTCGATTCATTTTTATAACCGGTTAGGAGAACTATTAATATTTAAAAGTTTACTTAGATGGTTTATATGTTATTTCAATTCTGGTTTTCAGCCTAGTTTTAAGACCTTCATCTACGTAAACCAAATCAAAATTTTCACCATCCTCATCCCTAATTGAAACTGTGGGTACAAATCCTGTTAGAGCAGAACCAGTTTTTCCTTTTACAAAAGTTCTATATTCTTCGCTATATGTCCATCCTTTCTCCTTCGTTAGGTTCCTCTTGTAAAATGCCACAATATTATCTGGATTATCAGTAGAAACTAAAATCACAAACGGTAAAACCTCTTGAGTATACTTGGTTGTGTCTGTGGATGGTGCAGATACCGAACTGATAAATGCACCAGGATAAGGTGGAATACCTACTTCTTCTTTAGTAGGAACAGGATATTTTCTGCTGCTTATATCTTTTGATGCGTTTGAAGAAAGTTTTGCCCAGGGTGCGTACTGAGCCTGAGTGAATCCGCCAAAAAATAAAATTATCAACATAATCTGAATAATTTCTTTGAAGATTTTCATTTTGTTTTTCCTTTCAACTAATTATAAACAACCGACGAACTATTTTTTTGTACCCACGACGTGATTCGAACACGTGACCTACGGTTTAGGAAACCGTTGCTCTATCCAGCTGAGCTACGTGGGCAGACTTGAGTGAAGAATGTATAATGAAGAATTAAGAATTCCTTTATACAAAGGTAACGAACTTTTGAGTTTTAATAAATGGAAGCTGGGGTGGGCTAGAAAATTAACCAATGGGTTACTTTGACCACAAAAATATTATCTGTTTCTAAGGAAATCATATTAATAAAAGATTTATTAAACCTAAATCCCTTTGTGAGATTTTGCATTAAAATCAAAGTTTTTAATTTAAATTAGCTGGCCCGCTCTATTACGAACCGGGACAGCAATGTTTGATTTAGGATCGAAGAAAATAATATGAACTTACTCAACATTATTTATACGAAGTTAAATATAATTATTTAGTGAATATTATTTAAGTTTTCTAATTTCAATCTGACCCATTGCTACATTCAATTCGATGGTTGGTCCACCTCCATTTAAATTATAAGTTACTTCGATCTGCTTTTTCTCTTTATTCCTTTTTACATCGCTCGGAGTAAAATCTGATTTTATGTTATCGAGATCGCTGTCATCGCCGCTCCAAACAAGGACCGAAACATTTGCTGTAATTGTTGCTTTTGCATTCTCAGGAACTTTTAAATTTATGTTACCAACCGCAGTATTCAATTCACTTTTAACATTACCTTCAGGGCTAAGTTCAGCATAGATATTGCCAGCAGCAGTGTTTGCTTCAACTGAGCCTTTAATATTTTTTAAATTTACATTACCAGCAGCAGTTGAAGCCTCAACCTCTCCATTAGCACCTTCCAATTCAATGTTTCCTCCTGCAGTAGATATTTCCGCACTACCAGTCACATTTCCAACCTTAATATTTCCTCCGGCAGTTGATGCCTCAACCTTCCCACCAATATCTCCAATCTGAATGTTTCCACCGGCAGTTGATATTTCCGCTGAACTGCTGACTGAGACGACAGTAATACTTCCTCCGGCAGTACTTATTTTTGTTTTTCCCGTAATCAAACCGGCTTTCATTTCCCCACCGGCAGAAGATAAATCAGCATCGCCATTTATATCACCAACAGAAACATTTCCACCTGCGGTAGAAAAGTCTGTTTTACCATTAATATTTTCAACAGATATATTCCCACCACCTGTTCGAAGATCGGCTGTGCCTTTCAAATCACCTTTAATTGAAACATTTCCCCCTCCTGTTGAAAGGTCAAGGTTCATTTCTGAGGGAATTGTAAGCTCAAGTTCAAAATTATTCGAGTCCTCTCCTTTAAATTTTATTTCCAACTTGCCGGCTTTTTGCTCCATGGTCAAAAGGCTGAGCTCATCTTCCTCAATATTTTTCGCAACTACTTTAACTTCCTTACCCGAACCAGTGACAATATTTATGTCCCCCTGTTTCAGCGAAACATTAAGCAAATCTCCGCTTACCACAGTAAAGGTCGCCTCTTTTTTTGTTTGACTTAAACCTGTAAGCGTAAAGCCAAAACAAAGTAAAATAAGAAGCATTGCAAAATTGAATGCAAATGATTTCATTTTAGTTGTACTCCTGTAATAATGTTTTTGATTTTAATTTAATGTAATTGTTATCGTCCTGGTTAGCTTGTTTAACGACCAGATCTAAATCGTTCCGGTCAAGTGAATGTCCTTTTTTGGTAGCTTCAATTAAAGCATTCAATGCTTCTATTCTTAATGCTGAGGAAGAATCATTAAGCAAAACAAACAGATAAGCCTGTTTTACAGACTCATCGAAGTTGACACGATTTAAAAGTTTTAATGCCTCTCTTCTAACACCCTGATTATTATCAGTCATTACCACAGTTACAAGTGCATCTTTTATATCTTTATCAAGTGCACTCTTTTTGTAAGAGTCCATTACATTAATTGAATTAAATCTGGATCCCGGGTTCTGATCATTCAGCATTGCATAAGTTAGAATGCTCTGCACCTTCGGATCATTTACACTCCCTTTAAAGTGCACTTGTTTTACAGCATCAAAAGCGAATTCAATTTCACCATCGGTTGGATCCGAATCTATAAACTGCATATTTGAAATTCTTAAATCATTCTGTGCAAAAGAAACAGTTGAGAAATCCGGTTCACGTTCTGTTACAAGTACTTTTTCTTTTCCTATGAATAGACTGCCAAGAATTATCCCCAGAATTAAAACTGATACAGCACCGAATGCTAGTTTTGGAATAGTTGAGAATAATTGAAGAACGTAATTTGCAAAAGAAGAAAAAGAAGTTTCATCAGATCTCTCCTGTCTCAAAGCACCTCTAAGCTGCATTCTTGCTTCTTTTAATAATTCTTCATTCACCTCAAGATTTTTATGATCAGCAATTAACATCATTATTTTTTTCTGCTGCTCAAGTTCAATTCTACACTCTTCACAAGATTGAAGGTGTGATATTAGCTGCTTTTGCTCATCGTCTGATAATTCACCATAAAGTGAAAGCTGTATCATTTGTTTAAATTCATTATGATTCATTTTTTAACTCCCGGTAATTCCTTTAAATCTGAAAAGCATTTAATGGTTTAAGTTTTCTCTTCAGATTATTTGCTGCATCAAATAAATATTTTTTAACGGTTCCTTCTTTACAATTTAACATTTCTGCAATCTCTCTTATTTTATATCCCTCATAATGCTTAAGCACAAAAGTAATTCTTTGTTTTGCTGATAGACTATCAACAGCATTGCCTATTAAAAAACATAAGTCATTATCTAAAGTTTCTTCCTCCGGTGATCTTTCTTCGGAAGCCAATTCAGCTGTTCTATAATCAGAATTTTCTTCATCAAATTCTTCCTGCAATGAAACTATTATCTTTTCTTTCTTCCTCGATTTAAAAGTAATACAAACATTTGTTGTTATTCTGAAAAGCCACGTAGAAAACTCGCTTCTGAATTCAAATTTTTTTAAGCCTCTGAAGACTCTTATAAACACTTCCTGGTAAATATCCTTTGCATCATCGGTATCCCTTACAAATCGCATTGCAATTGAAAGAACAGCTTTATCATAATTATATACCAGCTGCTCGAAAGCAACCTGGTCACCTGTCTGAGCCTTAATTATTAGTTCTTTTTCAGATAATTCCATATGGTGTTTTGTTAATTCTTTACATTAGACCATGACAAAACTAAAAAGGTTGGGTTTAAAAGAGACCGGGAGAGTTCAAATTTTAGTATTTATTATATCAAATACTGATTTTAGCTGATAGGTGGGTGAATATCCGTTTAAGCCGTTAACAAAATTTTTTACTCCCGTTTCAACCAATGCAGTATCAATCCCGAATTTATTTCCCATTGCGATATCCGTTTCAAGCCTGTCTCCAATCAATATTGTTCTTTCAGGATCGGGCTTAAGCCGGTTTATAATTTCCTTAAACATAAACTCAGAAGGTTTTCCGAAATGAAGTTCGAGCTTTCTGTGAGTTCTTTTTTCCAGTGCTGAAATAGTTGAACCTGCATCAAGTACTTCGCCGGAATCAACCGGACAGGTATCGTCAATATTAGCTGCAAAAAATTTTGCACCGTTTTCCAATGCATGTGCGGCAATCTCAAGCTTTTGGTAATCAAGTGTCCGATCAAGGGTAACAAGCAGTATTTTAATTTCTTTTTGATCGGTCGAGTATTTCAAACCATATTTTTTTATTTCATTAACAAATGAATCCTCTCCAATTGCAAAAAACGTTTCGCCGGTAAAATTCCTCAATAGATAGTTCGCAACAACCAGAGTCGAGTTAATAATTTCATCTTCTTCGATATTTAAACCCCAGTTTTTAAGCAGAAGATAGTAATCATTTACAGTTCCGGTTGTTTTATTCGATACAAAAACAATTTTCTTCCCAATAGATTTTAAATGATTGACCACTTCATCTGCGCGCAGGATTAGATGTTCTCCTCGATAAATAGTACCGTCCAGATCAAAAATAAAACTATCGTATTTTTCGACCAGCTTCATAATCCGAGTTCCTTCTTCATCACCATCAAGGATTCGGAAATTGAATGAGGTTTATAACCCAGTTCCGTTTCGGCCTTGAGTGTCCAGAGCCCCGATTTTAATGGTCTTCGTGCCGGCTGATTGAGTTCTTCCGTAGTAATTGGTGTAATTAAGTTTTTATCAAGATTAAAAAAACCGGCGATCTTGTTTGTGAATTCATAGCGCGACAAGAATTCTTTCCCGCCAATATTGTATACACCGGTTTTTCTAAACTCAATAATTTTGTTTATTGCCTGTACGAGGTCATCAATAAATGTCGGGTTATTGAACTGATCTTTTACAATCCTGACTTTTTCATGTCTGCTTAGAGAGTTAACTACCCATCGTACAAAATCAGGTCTGCTATTAAGCGCTATTCCATACAATACATTCGTTCTGAGAATTGTAAAAAGAGTTCCGCTTATTTTAAGCGCATTCTCACTCGCGAGTTTTGTTCTTCCATAATAACCTATTGGATTTGGAAGATCATTTTCATGGTACGGACCATTCTTCCCATCAAAAATATAGTCTGTTGAAATATGAATAATCTGAGCATCGATTGCTCTTGCTGCTTCGGCAATGAACTCAACTCCCTTTACATTTATTTTCCAGGCATCTTCACGCATTTTTTCGCTAAGATCTACATTCGTAAACGCTGCTGTGTGAATTATAAAATCCGGGCAGTAGTCATAAATAACTTTCTTTATGTTCTCCCTGGATTTAATATCGCAGGAAATATAATCAACCGAATCAATTACTGATTTTTCCTCAACTGAGGTTGCGAGCAGCTCAATATTTTCTTTGGAGGAATAGTACTCAACTGATCTTTGCCCAAGCATGCCATTGGCGCCTGTTATAATAATTCTATTTTTGACTAATCCGTTCGTGTGCATCTATTTTAAGATTTATAAAATCCTTCGCTTCTGAATATGTTGTGGAAATACCCGCATATAAAATTGCCTGTTCCAAAGCTAAATGTATTTTTTTATGCTTAATACAATTATAGAAATAAACGGCTCCAAATACATCACCACAACCAACTTTGTTAACAGCCTTTAGATGCAAGATTTCTTTAAAAACGTATTTAATTGAATTCAAGTCCTTGTAAAAAACAGTTGCACCTTTGTCAGATCTGGTAATTACAATCTGATTAATTCCGTATGAAAATAGTTCTTCAACTATCGTTATTTCCTCTCTCTTACTTGAAAGAGTTTTTAGCTCCGATTCATTTGCTTGCAGAATATCAATACACTTTGCCCATTCGTCAAAGTTTTTTATTTGTCTAAAATCTCTATTCAATTCTTTATCAACGCCTCTGCTTAATGTATGAACATCAAAATAAATAATGCCATCGTAACTTTTCCTTATCTCTTTAAGTTGCAAGAGTGATATATCGTAACCCGTTATCATATTTATTAATATTCCCTCGAAACGGTCGAAATCTTTTTCAGGCAAAATAAGATTTTCAGCAATCTCGGAATAAGTCTCCTTTCGCTCACCGTTTTCACTTAATACCAACTCAACATTCGGAATTGAATTAACGGTATTAAGAAATTCTCTTTCAACCCAGTCATAAACGTGCTTAAAAAGTACACTATTCTTCTCGTCAACATTTGAACACAAAAATATTTTATCCCCAGATTCTATCTGACTTAATAGTGAAATTACAGTATAGAAAATGCCTCCGGGTTTTATTGAACAATGTTCCTTTTCTATTATTTTATCAACTACAGAATGTCCGATTACAAGAAAATTCATTTTTATTTTTTTTGCAAATATAGATTTAAGATTGCTTCAATTGAAATAAAAATGGTTTCAAACTTGGTTAAAATAACTTTATATTTGGTTGTAATTGATGCAAATTAATACTTTAAGTTTTGAAGAATGAAAATAGGAATTACTTGCTATCCGACATACGGGGGAAGTGGTGTTATAGCCACTGAGCTTGGAAAAGAGTTGGCCCTTCGCGGTCATAAAGTTCACTTTATTAGCTACGCTCTTCCATTCAGATTATCTCACTACATTGAAAATATTGTATTTCATGAAGTTGAGATCAGCAACTATCCATTATTCGAATTCCCACTATACTCACTTTCACTTGCAAGTAAAATGGTAGAGGTAGCTGAATTTGAAAAACTGGACTTACTTCATGTCCACTATGCGATTCCACATGCTACCAGTGCTTACCTTGCTAAAGAGATGATGCGTAAAAACCGTGATCTGAAAATTTTTACTACATTACATGGAACAGATATAACATTAGTCGGTTTAGAACCTTCGTTCCTTCCTCTTGTAAAATTCAGCATAGAAAAAAGTGATGGTGTAACTGCAGTGTCGCGTTTTCTTAAAGAAAAAACATTAACCAACTATTCCTGCGAAACAGAGATTCAGGTAATTCCAAACTTTGTAGACACAGATTTATTTAGACCCCATGAAAACGGTGAATTCAGGAACGCCATTGCACCTAATGGAGAAAAATTACTTGTCCATACTTCTAATTTCAGAACTGTTAAAAGAGTGCCTGATACAATCAAAATTTTTGAAAAAGTCCAGAAGGAAATTCCATCTAAACTGATACTTGTTGGAGATGGTCCTGACAGATCAGAATGCGAAAAGTTGTGCAGGCAGCTTGAGTTAGGCGACAAAGTAAAGTTTCTCGGTAAGCAGGATGGTCTCGTTGAAATTTTAGCATCATCGGATCTTTTTCTGATACCTTCCCAATCTGAAAGTTTTGGTCTGGCTGCTCTGGAAGCAATGGCATGCGGTTTACCTGTCATTAGTTCAAGTGTCGGCGGACTTCCCGAATTAGTAAAACACAACGAAACCGGTTTCATAGCAGAAATTGGAGATATTGACCGTATGGCAAAGTATGCACTTGAACTGCTCACAAATGAAAAGAAATACAAACTTTTTTCTGAAAACTCAAGACAAAGAGCAGTTAATAAATTTGATAAATCCAAAGTTGTACCGCTTTATGAGGAATATTACGAACATATTTTAAGAAGTTGAATATGATTATTTATTGCACGGGAGACAAAACAGGAGACCCTTCTCATAAAAAATTTTATAAAGATTTGATTGATTTTTCTGAAAGTTTGGGACTTACAGTTTTAGCTGAGTTCAGTCATAAGTTTGCCAGTACCATTTTGCTTACCGATAAACAAATTTATAAAAGAAATCTAAAATGGATTGACGGAAGCAGGCTGATTTTAGCTGAAGTTTCCGGACCTTGTTTAGATGTAGGTTTTGAAATTGCTTATGCTATTTACCAGGGAAAAATTCCCGTATTAGCTGTCCACAGATCAGAAGTTAAAGTTCCAGCAATGCTTTCCGGTTGTGATTCCACTCTATTAACAATTCAAAAATATAATGATCCCGAAGAGATGCAAAGAATCATAAAAACTTTTATAAAAAACATAGACAATTCTTGAACGAGAAAGATTTTATTTTTAGTAAAAGCAGAGAACTTCATCTAAACGGGATTAAAATTTTTCCAATTGATTTTATAAACTCAAAAAACTTTAATGTAATTGAAGTACCCGAAAAAGAATTAGTACTTGGAAAAGAATTCTTTGGATCGTATGAAGTTTCTACCACAGCAGGTGATTTTTTGTTGACTTTCAGTAATTCACACGAAGCTAAATATATTGTTTATGCAAGCAAGAATCGAACTAACACGATTAAAATTCCAAAGGAATCACATGATATTAAAATGGCAGTCGAAGGCTACGAGAAATATCTGGATCAGCTCTTAGTGGAGATTAAGAAAGATTATTTAGCAAAGTTCAGCAATGGAAAAAATATCACTTCTGTTTCTAATGAGATTTTCAAAAAGTTGAACCTGACAAGGTTATGAGAAGACCGTTCAGCGTATCGGATAAAATTTATTCATATCTCGTTACAACTTTTGGAGATGAGGCGGCAAAAAACTACCGTGATTTTGTGGAAGAAGAACCTGCCAAATACATCAGAGTTAATGAAAGAAAAATTAGTCGTGAAATGCTTGCTAATCGGCTTTTTCAAACTTACGGAATTAAAACAGAGATAATTCCTTATCCTCCAAACGCACTAAAAATAACAGACGGTTTCGATTTTGTAGGAAGCACCCTTGAAATAGCATTCGGTTTTTATTATATGCAGGGATTAACATCTATGCTGCCTCCACTCGTACTTAATCCTTCATCAGAAGATTTGGTCCTTGATATGTGTTCTGCACCTGGTTCAAAAACCACGCAAATTGCAGAGCTAATGGAAAACAAAGGAGTACTGGTTGTAAATGAATTGGAGATTGACCGAATAAAAGCTTTGGTCTTTAATCTCGATAAAATGAATTTTCTTAACTATGGTGTTGTAAATTCTAGGGGTGAGGTGTTAAGCAAGTATTACAATTCTTACTTTGATAAAATTTTGGTTGATGCTCCCTGCAGCGGACTTGGTATCATTCAAAAAAAGAGTGAAGTAAATACATGGTGGTCGCTTGAACGTGTGAACCATCTAAGTGAAATACAGAACAAGCTTCTTGTTTCTGCAATTAAGATGTTAAAAGTTGGGGGTGAACTGGTTTATTCAACCTGCACACTTACACCCGAAGAAAATGAAATACTGATTAACAGACTTCTTGAAAAGTATCCTGTTGATATTGAGCCGGTAAACATACCAATAAAACATTTGAACGGACTGACCGATTACAAAGATATAAAACTTGATAAAAGATTATTCCGTGCAATACGAATTTTTCCCTGGGAAGTTAACTCGGACGGATTCTTTCTTGTAAAACTAAAAAAGACCGGAGAGACACATCCAACCGATCAATTAAAATGGGAAAAGCACTTCGTCATAACTATGCATAAGCACGATGATAAAGCAATCAATGAAAAACTTAATCAACTGGCAGAAGAATTTGGAATAGACAGGGCTGTTTTTTCGAATTATAAATTTCTTATTAAGAGGAACGATATTTATTTTACTTCAATTGAATGGGGTGATAAGAATCTCGGTTTATTTCACAGGGTCGGTTGCAGGTTTGGTACATTTGATAAGAATGGAAACATTGTATTTCATTCACTCGCAGCACAGATTCTCCAGAATTATATTACTAAAAACATTTACGATATAAAGAATTTGAATGAGCTTAAGCTATATTTAATGGGTGCTTTGATTAGAAATAAGAATATCAATCTTGGGCAGTACGTTGTTAGATTTAATAAAAATATATTAGGCACAGCAATAGTTACTAAGGATGGATTAAAAAGTAGATTTCCCCGATCCAGCAGAACGCAAACTATCCGTATTAAAGAATAAAGGATTCAATAACAAAAATTATTTTATTGCTGTAACTCCACTTCGCCTAAATTGAATACAAAGGTAACTATTAATAGTACTCTTTAAATGCGCTAGTAATACTGGTTTGCTTCTGTAACTCTACCAAGCTTTTATGGTTTTTCAATCCTTTAAGACATTCCATACCTTCCAGTACACCAAATCCCTCAAAAAGAGCTCTCTTCTCATCAGAATTTTTAACGATGAACGGAAGATCCCTTGATGGTTTCGGGGCTCCTTCAGATAATGGAACTATCTTCACAATCTTATCCTTGTGACTAAGCGCTTGGTTTACAGAAACACTTATTAAATAAGTATACACTATATGAGGTACACCATAAGTATTTATACCTTCCCCCCAGAAAGTCACTGTTGCAAATGCCATACACAACCACCATATTTTTAATAATTAATAAAATTGAACTTCAGTTATCTGCAACCTCAGACAACCTTTTATCTCGATCAACACCTAGAATGATGTTAAAATCGCAAGAATAATACCATCATTGTTCTTGATAATAATAAATGAAAAAGACTTTATTTGGTACCGTCATGCCGACATTTTTTAAATATGGCGTCATTGATGACATTGAGCGTTATAAGTAGCGGAAAGTTTTTAATTGAATAGATTATAAAATATTATCAGTGCTGGAAAATATTTTTTATCCACTGGAATAAATCGTATCTTCGCGATGTTAAGAATGAATTTAAAACAGCAGAGAATTCAGGTGTTCTTAAATAACCATAGGATTTATGAGGGTTTCGTATCTCTGAGATTTTATAATTATTCTGCACCAGAATATCTTTTATTTTAACACCGCTGGAATTTTCTTTGTAGATTCTGGACAACTCGTGGTTTATTGCTACCTGATCCTCTTCATCGGCAAAATTATACCAGCCTCCGACAATATTATCAGGAATAGTAAAAGCCTTATTGTTACTTTTTTCCGATTCGGATTTTATTTTACTTATAACAAACTGCTGTCCTAATGGTGAACCAATGGTTGCAACTATTTCCACTTTTATTTCGGGTGAATAATATTTTAACGTATCATATGCTATAATTGATCCCATTGAATGTGCCGATAAAAAAATTTTCTTTCTCTTGTGTCTTTGGAGTGCCTCAACTAAGCGCTCAATAATTACTTGCCTCACCGGTTTTTGTTTACCATTCTCGAATGTGAAGACAGGTGAATAGTAAACCTCAAGATCTCTCAAATGACGGTGAATAAATAATTCCGTTAGTGATGGAATGTTTATTGAGAGAACGCCATTTACTAAAATTTTTTTTGAGTACTTCTCCAGATATTCGAGAGCTTTTTTTCTGTAGCTCATTTCTTCACGGGCAGGTTTAGCTTCACCGGGTTTGTAAGGTTCACTTATATGAAAATCACTTTCAGTATTTATTTCATTCGGATTGAGAGGTGTTTTATGAAGAATATCTGCCCAGTAAACAAGTTCAAAATTAAAATCTTTTACGGAGTGATTATTTTTTCTTAGACCTTCTAATAAAGCTTCTTTCCACCATTTTGCAAGCAATTCTTTTGGAGGTTTATTACCAATGCCATGAATTCCGATTACAATTTTAGACAAAGTCTTTCCTTAATGCGTAAGCATTAAAAAAGCTTTTCATTAAATTTAACAAGTGATGTTTTTACTTAACCTAAAAATAATAAAAAGTTTAAGAGAGATTAAAGAATGAAAATCCAGATTATCGGAACAAAAAAGTGCAGAGAAACACAGAAAGCAGAAAGATTTTTCAAAGAAAGAAGAATTCCATATCACTTTAGAGATTTAAGTGAGAAGGGTTTAGCAAAAGGTGAGATTGAAAATATTTCCCGCGTTTTTCCTTTAGATGAATTGATCGACAGGGAAAGTACAAGATTTAAAGACCGCGGAATGCAGTTTACGGTTTTTGATATTGAAACTGAATTGTTAGAAGATTCTCTTCTGCTGAGAACACCTATTGTCAGAAATGGCAGAATGGCTGCGGTTGGATACAAACCCGAAATTTGGAAGGAGTGGCTAAATGAATAAAAGTATAATTTTTTATTTTTTATCATTATAAAATGAAAATAAAAGTAATTACTCTCTATCTTTTTCTTAGCATTTCACTGTTCGCCCAAAGTCAGCCAGAAAAAGTGATATTTAAAATTTTAGCACCCAAGGCAATTAAGGTTTCGGTTGCTGGCAGCTTTAATAATTGGGATCCTGAAGCCAACCCACTTTCAAAGACAGATTCAGTTTGGTATGCCGAAATCCTTCTTGAACCCGGCTATTACTACTATAATTTTGTTGTTGATGGTAATTGGATTCCGGACCCCTCAAATGATTGGAAGGTCAATGACGGCGGGGAGAACTTTAATTCAATTATTAAGGTTGGTGACCCACCTAAACCAAAAAGAAAAAAATCTCTCCTGGAATTTCCTAAAGAAGAACTTCCTCAGCCTGTATTAAAAGATAATCCAGAATGGATTGAACTTTATTATGCAGCGTGGGAAATGGCGTGGAATAAAATTTCACAAGGGACTAAAGAGAATGGATTTGCAGACTATTATATGGACGAGGGATTTAATGAATTAATATTTCAATGGGACACCAACTTTATTGTTGCGTTTGCACTTTATGCGAGAAATATTTTTCCAGCAATTCAATCGCTCGATAACTTTTATAAGAAACAAAGAGCGGACGGCTACATACAAAGAGTTTATAGGGAAACAACCGGTGAACCGGCAAACGAACCAACTCCCGATGAACCAATGGTCAATCCTCCTTTATTTGCCTGGATTGAATTAAAACATTACGAGCTAACTGAGGATAAATTACGAATTGAACAAGTTCTTCCAATTCTGACAAAATATTATGATTGGATAGAATCGAATATGAGAGATTCAGTCGGCAAAGGACTTTACTATAATACTATGCTGGGAAGCGGTATGGATAATACTCCACGACCAAATGTAGGAAAAGCAGGATGGGTTGATATGTCCTCACAACAGGCTCTCGCTGCGTTGTGTATCTCAAAGCTCGCAGGAATATTAAATGAAACTGTAACTGAGGATCTTTTTAATGGAAAGTATATCGAACTTAAAGGTCTGATCAATAAATATTGCTGGAATCCTGATGAACAGTTTTATTTCGATATTACAACTGCAGGAAAACTCAGCCCCGTTAAACATGTTGGTGCTCTCTGGACAATGCTTGCCGAAATTCCCGAAGATGAACGAGTTAACGATCTTATAAAACATTTAACTAATGAATACGAATTCTGGCGGCCAAATTTAATTCCCACATTATCTTTCGACGATCCTCAGTACGATAAAAATGGACATTACTGGCGGGGCAGTGTTTGGGCCCCAACAAACTATATGACAATTAAAGGATTGGAAAAATTTGGTTACTATGAATTGGCAAATCAAATATCAGTGAACCTTCTCTCGAACTTGAGTAATGTCTATTTCAACTTTACACCGGATGAAACAAAGATTGCTTTCGAAGATAGATATGATGATGGCTATCAATCTTTATGGGAGTGCTATTCTCCTGAATTTAACGAGCCGGCAACGCGTTGGGATAATACTTTTTATTCCCGGCAGGATTTTGTAGGATGGACAGGTCTTGGACCAATAGCAATTCTCATAGAAAATATTATCGGCATTGAAGTGGATGTTCCTCAAAATGAAATTACATGGAGAATTTATCGAGATGATGAACACGGAATAAAAAATCTTCTGTTTAGAAGACAAAAGATTGATTTAATTTGCACTCCATACAGTAATTATTTTGAGTTTTCAGTTTCAGCTGAAGAATCTTTCGAATTGAAAATTTATCTGGACGGGAAACTGTTCAGTAAAAAGATTAAAGGCGGCATTAATACTTTTCAGATCAATTTATAATATCAGATAGGTTTGCATTTTAAATTAAAAAACCGCAACCCGGATTATCACAGGATTGCGGTTCCCATTACAGATTGCTTCTCTCATCTGAAGATGAGATCGCAATGACAACTCAAAGTTTTACACATCGTAGTACATTCCAAATTCAAATGGGTGTGGTTGAAGCGCCATTGGCTTAATTTCTTTTTCAATTTTATACTTTATCCATGTTTCAATTACATCTTCTGTAAACACATCTCCCTTTAACAAATACTCATGGTCATTTGCAAGAGCTTTTATTGCTTCATTCAAACTACCTGGAGTTGAAGGAACATTTTTCAATTCTTCCGGAGGCATATCGTAAATATCTTTATCTAAAGGTTCACCGGGATCTATTCTGTTAATGATTCCATCCAATCCTGCCATCAGCATTGCAGAAAAAGCAAGGTATGGATTAGCAGAAGGGTCCGGACAACGAAATTCAACTCGTTTGGATTTTGGGCTTGTTGAATACATTGGAATTCTTACAGCAGCGCTTCTATTCCTCTGCGAATAAGCAAGATTAACGGGGGCTTCAAATCCCGGGACTAAACGCTTATAGGAATTGGTTGTTGGATTTGCAAAAGCACACAATGATGCTGCGTGCTTCAATAATCCGCCGATGAAGTAAAGTGCATCTTCGCTCAAACCTGCGTAACCGGGACCAGCAAATAGGGGTTTTCCTTTTTTCCATAAGCTTGTGTGCACATGCATTCCGCTGCCGTTATCACCCTGAATTGGCTTGGGCATGTAGGTAACAGTTTTATTCCACTTCTTGGCTGTGTTCTTAACAATATATTTAAACATTAAAAGTTGATCGGAAGATTTAACAAGGGGAGCAAAACGTAAATCAATTTCGCACTGACCTCCGCTTGCAACTTCATGATGCTGAGCTTCCACTTCAATTCCACAATCAATTAAATTAGTTACCATAGCGTTTCTAAGATCGTTTAAAGCATCAGTTGGAGGAACGGGGAAATAACCTTCTTTATAACGGGGTTTGTAGCCAAGATTTGGATTTTCTTCTCTTCCGGTATTCCATCTTCCTTCAATAGAATCTACCAAATAAAAACTACCATTAGGTTTGGAATCGAATCGAATATCATCGAAAATAAAAAACTCTGCTTCGGGACCGTAATAAACTGTATCAGCTATACCCGTTGATTTCAGATGAGCTTCAGCTTTCTGAGCAATGTTTCTTGGACAGCGGGAATATTTTTCCTTCGTGGCTGGTTCATAAACATCACAGATTAAGCTTGCTGTTGGTGCTTCGATGAACGGATCGTAAAACAAAGTGTCCGGATCTGGAATGATGAGCATATCGCTTTCGTTTATAGCTTTCCATCCTCTAATTGATGAACCATCGAAGCCGAATCCGTCAACAAAAGAGTCAGCATCAAACTGAGTAACAGGAACAGTGAAGTGCTGCCACTGACCGGGAATGTCCATAAACTTTAAATCAATGAACTTAATTTTTTTAACTTTGATAAAGCTGAGAACCTTATCAATCGAACTTGGAGTTTTTGCCATATAGTTTTCCTTTTTTATTTTGTTATATATTAATTGCTGTTGTCTCTTTTATAGTAGAAAGAACATAAGTTGTTTTTGTACTAGTTACACCCAACCAGGTTTGAATTTCACTTAAAAGCTTTTCAAGAGATTCAGTGTTTTTGACGGTTACCTTCAATAAATGAGAACCCTCACCCAAAACCGAATAGCACTCTAAAATATTAGGATGTTTTTCTACATGCTTTATTAAATCCTTATAATGCTTTGATGAATCCATCATAACAAGAATAAATGCAAGTATATCGTAGCCAAATGCCTGACGATTTATCTTGGTGTAATAACCTTCAATTATCTTATTATCTTCAAGTTTTTTTAATCTATCACTTGCCGATGGAAGCGAGAGACCAACCAACTCAGCAAGTTCATTGCGTTTTGTTCTTCCATTTTGCTGTAGTGTCCGTAGTATCTTAAGATCTTGGTCATCTAACATAATTACCTTAATTATTTAGGATTATATCAAAATATACCTTCGAAAATAAGGTTAATCAAGATTTATTCCAAACTAATTTTAAGTATAATTGACCTATTCTTTAGAAACAGTTGAATTAAAATGAGATTATTTATTATTGTTTTGAGATTCCGAAAGGAGTAAAAGTAATTTTTTGTTGTTTTACTTGCTCAAATAGTCGAAGGTTTATCGCAGTTCTTGTTTGTAATTCATGAAAGAGGTGGTATTGCACCGCAGCGTGATTTATAGATTTAATTTTTACTCCAGATAGTTCCAGCCGGAATTGAACATCTGAATCCTCACCAATTGAGGGAGCTTCATACCGTTCATCAAATCCATTAATTTTGAGTAAATCTTCTTTAAACACAGAAAAATTGCAACCCAGTAAACCACGTGTCTTCCTATTGAAAAAATTCAGAAGGAATTTATTTTTAAAGTAAAATCCTTTTTCAACATCAATTGATTTTCCAAACAGCCCGTCTTTTATTAATGATAAAAGATTTTTCTCTAGAAATCCATCACGGACATTCTTTTCAGAAAGCTGATTGGTAATTTTTTCTGACAGATTTACCCGGCGACCTGTAAGTGAAATATTCTTTTTTGAAAAAGATAAATGCCCATCTATGAAACCTCTGTGCGGTACGCAGTCTGCATCAATAAAAATAAGATAGTCGGAACTGGATTCTGTAATTGCTTTGTTTAGAATTTTATTTTTTCGGAATCCTTTATCTTCCTGCCAGATATGCTTTATTGGGAAGTGATAACCCGAAGTAAATTTTTTTATTTCATTTACTATATCCTGGCTTGAACCATCATCGGCAATTATCAGCTCAAAGTTTTTTTCAGTTTGTCTTTCAAAACCGGCAAGTACTAGTCTTAAGTAATCGAAACGGTTGTAGAAAGCAGCAATGACAGTAGCTTTAATCATTAGTTGGAAGCTCCTCTTTAAGCTTCTTCCTTAAATTCCCTTTGTTTTTCTTTCTATCGTATGCTTTAGGATTCTTCTCTACTTTTGGTGGTTTTTTTGGAACAGGTATACGCTTCTTTTTTTTCTTAATTAATATTTTTGATTTACCAGCCATTTAAAAAATAGCATAAATGAACGGCGCCAAAGCAGAACCCTGAGTAATAATTATCAATCCACCAAGCAGCAGCAGCAGAATAAGAATTGGTGCAAGCCACCACTTTTTTCTTACCTTTAAAAAATCCCAGAGTTCAGAGAGGATTGAAAGTTTGCCCATTTTATTTCCTTAAAATTGTCTTTCGTAATCTATTGGTTTTTTCTGAATTATGGAACGTTTTTCCCAATAAGTTTTTGCAGATTTATCATATTTCAGAACCATAAACTTTTTACCAAAGATTCTCGCTATAAAGGAGATTGGCGTTAGCACAAAGAAAAAGAATATCGTAAGTATTACCCTCGACATAATAAACCCGAGCACAATAGCTAAACCCATCCACAATTTGTTTAATGGTTTAAGAACCTGTGGATATATTAGCCCAGTTAAAACCAGAAAAGCTCCTACGACTACAAAATATATTGCTGATGGTTTTGCAAAGTAAAAAAGAAAACTGGCAATTATAACTAAAACACCTCCTACAGTTAGTCCAAATTTCCGGAGATCTTTTATGGATTCTTTAATATGTTCGAATTCTTCCTTTAGCATTTTTTAATCTAATAAAAATTCTTTTTTCCAGTCTACATCTTTTTCAAGCGGCTTCTGATTTTCTTTAGCTAGCAGATGGTTTCCTAGAACAAGGTAATCAATATTAGTCCGCATAAAACATTTGTAAGCATCTTCAGGCGTGCAGACAATCGGCTCACCTCTAACATTAAAAGATGTGTTTATTATTACCGCGTAACCAGTATCTTTTTCAAACTGTTTGATAAGTTTATGATATCTCGGGTTTGTTTCTTTATGCACCGTTTGAAGTCTGGCTGAATAATCAACGTGAGTTATAGCAGGAATATCGGATCTAACAACATTCAATTTATCAATTCCCCAAAGTTTTTCCTCCGCTTCCGTCATCATTACTCTTCTTTCCTTCTTAACATCAGCAACCAGCAACATATAAGGACTTTCTTTCTCAGTCTCAAAATAATCTCCAACTTTTTCATAAAGAACGGATGGAGCAAATGGTCTGAAGCCTTCACGAAATTTTATTTTAATATTCATTAAAGCCTGCATCTTTGGTGAACGCGCGTCTCCAATTATTGAACGGGCTCCAAGTGCGCGGGGACCAAATTCCATTCGTCCGTCAAACCAGCCGATAACTTTTTCATTTGCAATTAATTTCGAGACTGTTTTTATCAATTCCTCTTCATTCAATTTTTTCCCAAAAAGTTTTTTTGATTGGATGAATGATTGAATTTCCTCATCATTAAAAGCAGGACCGAGATAAGAGCCAAACTGTGAATCGGAACTCCCATCTACAGTTCTTGAGTTATCCAGATAGTTATACCAGCCAACTAAAGCCGCACCCAAAGCACCACCTGCATCTCCCGCAGCTGGCTGAATCCAGATATTTTCAAATGGTCCCTCTTTTAGCAACTTTCCATTGGCGACACAGTTCAACGCTACTCCCCCTGCAAGTGCCAGATTTTTTTGTCCTGTTTCTTTGTAAACATGGTTACCCATCTTTAAGACTATCTCCTCAGTTACATCCTGAAGAGAACGAGCAAGGTCCATATCTTTTTGAGTTAATTTAGTTTCAGGAACTCTTGGAGGACCACCGAACAATTTGTTAAACTTTCTATTAGTCATAGTGAGCCCGGCACAATAATTAAAGTATTCCATATTCATTCTAAACGAGCCATCATCTTTTACATCAATCAGGTAATCGTAAATTAGCTTTTTATATTTTGGTTCGCCGTAAGGTGCAAGACCCATTACTTTATATTCACCGGAATTTACTTTGAAGCCAGTATAGTAAGTAAAAGCTGAATAGAGAAGTCCAAGAGAATGTGGAAATTTAATATCAGCCCAAAGTTCAATCGAGTTCCCTATTCCGACACCGTAACTGCTGGTTGTCCATTCACCCACTCCATCCATTGTTAAGATAGCAGCTTCGTTAAATGGAGATGGGAAAAAAGCAGATGCCGCATGAGACTCATGATGTTCCGGGAAAATGATTTTCCCTTCGTAGTCAAGTTCCTTCTTGATTAAATCTTTCATCCATAATTTTTCCTTAATCCACAACGGCATAGCTTTGATGAAAGATTGAATCCCGACAGGCGCAAAAGTAAGATAAGTCTCAAGTAGCCGTTCAAATTTAAGGAATGGTTTATCATAAAAAGCAACCAGGTTAAGATCTGTACTTTTTATTCCTGCATAATCAAGACAGAATTGAATTGCATTTTCAGGAAAGCGATGGTCATGCTTCTTTCTCGAAAAGCGTTCTTCCTGTGCTGCGGCTAAAATTTCACCATCTTTTACAATGCAGGCCGCACTGTCGTGGTAATATGCAGAGATTCCGAGTATATACAATTAAAATGCTACCCAAGTTTCAATAATGTTAATTCTTTCATAATTACTAAAAGTATAAAATGCATTTTTAAGCACCCACTTATAATTCTTATTATATTAACTCCAAATAATTTTGGAGTATTAGTTTGTAATTTATTTAATTTAATGTTTAAATCTTAATTAAGTAGAATGCCTAACTGATTAGGTGAATTAGAAAACAATAGAAACACCTATTAGGTAGTGAATAAAGACTTATTTATAAGTAATTTCACTATAAAAATTTAATAATTTTTTCAATTAAAAAACTAATCCTATATAACCGAATATAATCGTTGTTAATTTTAATGTTTTAATATTGTAAGGAAAAAAAATGAAGAACCTTTCATTACATAAACAGATTCTTTTGTCTTCGATCATTATTATCATGTTAGGTTTGATCAAGTATACTTTCCCTCAGAATAATTCTAAAAGCGTTCCTGACTGGGCAAAAAAGGCAGTTTGGTATCAAATATTTCCTGAAAGATTTTGTAACGGCGATAAAACAAATGATCCTACTCTGGGGGATATTAAAGGCTCCTGGCCTTATATTTATCCTGCAGATTGGCAAATTCATCCGTGGACTTCTGACTGGTACAAACTGCAGCCCTGGGAAAAAGAGGATGGACATAATTTCTACTGGAATGCCGGACTTCGTCGTTATGGTGGTGATCTGCAGGGTGTACTGGATAAATTGGACTACCTTCAGGATCTTGGGGTAAACGCCATCTATTTTAATCCACTTTTTGAATCTCCGTCATTACATAAATATGATGCGTCAATGTATCATCATATCGATAATAATTTTGGTCCGAATCCTGAATTGGATAAAGAAATATGGCAACAGGAAGATCCTGGCAATCCAACGACATGGAAATGGACAACTGCCGATTCTCTCTTTATGCAGTTAATTAAAGAGTGTCACAATAGAAATATTAAAGTAATTATTGACGGAGTATTCAATCACGTAGGTAGTACATTCTGGGCTTTTCAGGATGTTGTAAAAAAGCAGGAGAAATCTTTATACAAGTATTGGTTCACAATTAAAAAGTGGGATAACCCAAATACTCCTGAAAATGAATTTGATTACCAATGCTGGTTTGGTGCAAGAGATCTTCCCGAATTGAGAGAAGATGAAAACGGTTTAGTCGAACCGATTAAAAAACATATTCATGAAATCGTTAAGCGGTGGATGGATCCAAATCAGGATGGGAACCCATCGGATGGTATCGACGGATGGAGGCTCGACGTTGCTCATATGGTTAATATAAAATTCTGGCAAGAATTTCAAACCTGGGTGAAATCAATTAACCCGAATGCTTATACAACTGGTGAGCTCTGGTGGGACGATTGGCCAAATAACAAAATGATAAATCCAGCACCCTGGCTGCAAGGCGATGCTTTCGACGCTGCTATGAACTACAGGTTTGCAAATGATGTTAAAGAATTTGTAATCGATGTTAAGAATAAAATTAGTGTACAAAGTTTTGTTGATAGTTTAAATACATACATGAATGAATACCCAAAGGATAATGTTTATGTAATGCAAAATCTGATGGATAGTCATGATGTAGATCGACTTGCCTCTCAAATAATTAATCCGGATAATTGGTACGACCATGAGGCGAATCCTGCTCAAAATCCAGATTACAATGTAAGAAAACCAAATGATAATGAGTTATTAATTCAACGTTTCATTATTGGAATACAAATGACCTTGCCGGGTGCACCAATGGTTTATTACGGCGATGAAGCTGGAATGTGGGGAGGAGATGACCCTGACTGCCGTAAGCCAATGATCTGGCCAGATTTAATTTATGAGCCCGAAGTTTCGCATCCTTTTGACAAACCTCGTTCTAAAGATGATGTGAGTTTCAACCAAAAACTTTTTGAGTGGTATAAAAAATTAATCAACATAAGAAATGAAAATCCCGTTTTAGCATTAGGTGATATTGACTTTTTCTTAATCGATAATGAGAATGAAATCTTCGGATATGAAAGGACTTTGGGTGATGATAAAATGATTATCATCTTAAATAATAAAAATAAAATGACTGATTACAAGCTAAATCTGAGTAATTCGCTACCTGGTGAAGATATTTTTAAAGATTTAATTGAAGGTAGGGAATTTAAGAGCACAAATCGAATTATTGACTTGTCGCTTGAAGCATACCAAATTATGATATTGAAGGAATCATAGTTAACGATGCCTTTAACTAACAAGCAAAAAAACTGGATAGTAAAAAATTATAAGAAATACTCCGTTAAAAAGATAGCTGGGGAACTAGGTGTTTCGGAAGATTTAGTGAAAGAGTTCTTGATTAGCCAGGAGAAAAAGAAGTCACCATTTTATTTTTATATAATCCTTATTGGTTTACCAATTATATTTTTTGTATTGCTCGAATTAGGATTACGGATATTTGGGTACGGCTTTAATAACGAGCAATGGGATACAGCAACTGAAGGTAAATTAATGCTTAACCAAGAGGTTGCCAAACGATATTTTTATAATATAGAAAGGATTCCATTTTCTAATCAGGATGTCTTTGATGCTGAGAAGAAACCAAATGCTTATCGGATTTTTGTTTTAGGAGAAAGTAGTGCTGCCGGCTATCCTTTTTCTCCCCTCGGATCCTTTTCCCGATATATAAGGGATAGATTAGAACTCTTATATCCTCATTCGAAAATTGAAGTCGTCAATCTTAGCCTGACAGCAGTTAATAGCTACACGCTTCGGGATTTATTTCGCGGAGTGCTTGAACAAAAGCCAGATCTTATTCTGATTTACACCGGGCATAATGAATATTATGGTGCGCTCGGCATCGGTTCTATGGAATCGCTCGGGACTTCAAGAAAAATGGTAAACTTGATACTTTACTTAAACAGGTTTAAAACCGTAGAACTATTAAGAAATACTATTCAATGGATACTAAAATTATTCTCTGGCAGCGATGATAGACCAAGCGGAACATTAATGTCACGTATGGCACATGACCAATATATAGCTTTCGATTCAGAGAAGTTTAATGATGGAATATCTCAATTCGAAGGAAACATTCGGGATGTGCTTGAGATGGATAAGAAAAAGAACGTTCCTGTAATTTTATCTACACTAGTTTCAAATTTAAAAGACCAATCTCCTTTTATCTCAATAAAAACAGAGAGTTTTCCTCCGGCCGATATAATTTATAATCAAGCTTTACGGGAGCTTAGTAATGGAAATAATTATATCGCTGACTCTTTATTCAGATTCGCGAAAGATTTGGATGGGTTAAGATTTAGAGCCCCGGAAAAAATAAATCAAGTAATAAAGTCGTTAAGTAATGAATATAAATTACCGCTTGTAAATGCAGATTCTGTCTTTTCAACAATCAGTCCTGACGGAATTATTGGAAACAATTTAATGACGGATCATCTGCATCCGACATTAAAGGGTCAAATGATTTTAGGAAAATTATTTTTTGAGAAGATGGAACATTCAAACCAATTGCCTAAAACCCAGAAAGCTAATTTTTCTGATAATGATCAGGATAGTATTGTTGTAGCTAATTTTCATTTTACAAGATTGGATTCGATAATCGGTGATTTCAGAATCAAATTATTAAAAAATGATTGGCCATTTGTCAATAAAGAAAAAAAGTTGCCTAACTCTAAGGTACTCAATCTAATAAATACTGCCGACTCACTTGCTGCGGAAGTTCTCGATGATAAAATTAGCTGGGAAGAAGCTCACAGGAAAATGGCAGCTTATTATTTAGTTAGCAAAAACTTAAGCTCATTTCTTGAAGAAATGGATGCGCTAATATCTCAGTACCCCGTGGTTGTTGAGTATTACGATTACGTAGCCAAGATATTAATACAAATAAATGATTATAAGAAAGCGTTTAAGTATATAAAGACAGGTTACGATATCAAACCAAATGCATTTAAAACAAAGTGGCTTGGGACTATAGATCTTTACAATAATAAGCTTGATTCTGCGGAAAAATATTTGAATGAAAGTGTTAGCTATGATGCAAACGATGCCCAAGTATGGTACAACCTTGCTGGAATTTATATAAAAAGAAACGATTACAAAAAAGCTCTTGAGTTAGTTAACAAAGCTGTTTCAATAAAGGCAAACTATCCTGAAGCAGTTAATCTGCAAAAACAGTTGCAGAATGCAGAACAATCAAAAAAATAAAAATACTCTCCCGATTTTACTATATAAAAAAAGAAGCTCACCTTATTCAGGTGAGCTTCAGAGAATTGTTTCCTGTAATAACAGAAAGTATTACTTCAGAAGTATCATCTTCTTTGTGGAAACATAATTTCCGGCTTTCAGCGTATAGAAGTAAATACCGCTGCTGATATCGTTACCCTTGAAATTGATTTCATATCTTCCTTTTGCCAACTCACTGTTAACTAAGGTTGCAACTTGTTCACCAAGTAGATTAAATACTTTTAATGTAACTAATCCTGTCTCGGGAACGCTAAACCTTATAGTAGTTGAAGGGTTAAATGGATTAGGATAATTTTGTTCAAGTGAATACGATTCCGGATTACCGGGAATTTCCTTAACGTTATCAATCCAACCCAGCGGGTGATCTTCTTCTGGCAACGGCTTATTACTCCAGGTATCCAGGGGCATAGTCCAAGGCGTATCAAACGTTCTTGCACCACCACTCTGACCTACAAATCTCACTCTGCAATCTCCCTGGCTAACAACGCTGCCTACTCCTTCCTGTTCTAGTCCACCGTTATGCGTAAATGCATAATTGTATAACCAACCATTATATGAAGGACCATTAAGTGTAAGCGTACCTTCATAAATCATATTACCTTGATCGGTTAAAGCAAGAACTCTTGGATAAGTTCCTGGCCAGGTCAAACCATTAACAGTATAATACAAAGGTTGTCTAGGAATCCAATATACAGTATCTGTAGCCGGGTTGAAGACAGGATCAGTTTGTTGCGAATCAGCAAGTGTAGCGTTAGTCATATCTACCCTGAATGTACATTCGACAGTTGTTCCTGAAGGAATTACCCAATCAGGATTAATGTTTTCAAACCAAGCGTATGGTGCTACCTGATTCTGAAGACCAAGAAATGTTAAACCACGATTTCTGTCTGATCCATTCGTATTTCGAATCGGGACTTCCCAACCAGTGTTAGAATAAGCACTATTGATCCAAAATTTATATAGCTGGTTGCTATTTAATACCTCTTGTACAAAAGGAATTTCTATAGTCCAATGGTCAGGATTTGCAGCATCCTGGGTCATATGGGATTTATCAAAATCATTACCATTCCAGCCATTGAAAGCTCCACGTATTTGAACTGAATCTACATTATAATCAAAAACGCCAAGCTCCGATGCGACACTCATATCAACTTCAAAGAAAATATTTCCATCGGCAAGTTGAATATTTGGATTTGTATTATTCCACCACCTTGATACGTCATTACTACCATCATGAACACCATATATCCTGTTACCACCACTACCAACTATAATATCGTCACCTTCCTGATTTGTTTCCCAGGTACCATTAGGTACCGGTGATGGATCAGAACCATAAACAAATTTGTAAATTGCTAAATCACCAGAGATCAGAGAATCAACATCAATGGTAACTGTATAGACAGTATCACCTTCAGGATCGTCCATCTCAACAGGATCAGTTCCCCAATTAGTAAAGTTACCCGCTACCCAAACGTGGTCGGTTGCAGGATCAAAACTACCCTGAGCTGGTAGGTGCATATCTACGCTGAAGGTAACCGGAGACTGAATTCCAGTATAGGGAGTATAATCATTAAAGAAACAAGGATCGACAGTCATATTTGAGGAACCTACGACTACGCTTCTATTTCCATGAGTTTCATCTTTCCCATCCCAGCCTAAACCGATATTAAATTTATATCCATAAGTTGTGTTTGGTGCCATTGAAATAGTGATTGTATATACACTATCGTTATCGGTATCAGTCATAACTTTATCCGTATTTGGTGGCGGCTCATTTAACCAGTTATTGAAATCACCCGGACAAGTAACCACATCCGTTGCTGGGTCAAAATAACCGGTAGCTATTTTAACCTTCATATCTACCTGAAATGTTACATCAACATTCTGGGCTTGAAGAAACACCCCTGATATTAGAAATGAGATAATAAGTAAAAACAATTTTTTCATAATTACTCCTTCTTTTTGTTGTTAATTAATGCGTTAGTTAATTCTTTATTTATTGTTGATAATAATAACTTAATTAAAATTTAAATGAAACACCAAAACTGTGAGTATAACTTAGAAATTCAAATTCCTGGTAGCTGTAGTCAAACCCAACAGCAAAAACACCCAAAGTATAATTCAATCCCGCACCTAGAGTTAAACCTTCCTGGTTGTCTGCTAAAAACAAGGCTTTATATCCTCCCCTTAGGGAGAGAAGATTATCAAAAATAGCTAACTCTCCCCCAACATTCACATATTCAGCATTGTCATTCGGATGTGTTGCATCAATTGCAAGTGTTAGTCTTTGCCCGTCAAAGAATTCAAAATCCTTAGAAATACCAATTTGTAATCTCAATGGTAATTCGAAGTAATCAGTTTTATAATATGCATCAACTGTTTCATTATTTCCGTGCCTGTTAGGATCAGCATCATGTCTTATTAAAAGATCTTCACCTGTCATTTGCATTTTTGAGCCATAATTAGTTATGATGGTTGCGAACTTAATTCCGGCGAAAGGAGTTTTGAAAATGGTTCCTATATCAAATGCAACTCCGTTTGCACTAGAATTAAATATGCCCTCGGTTATATATTTAACAGTAATACCAGCGGCAAACCAGTCTGTTATATTTCGGGAATAAGAAAGTCCAAAAGCATAACTTGCAGCAGAGAATTTTTCTCCTGTACCTTCAGGGTAATACTCAGTGGTCACGTCCATCTCACCATAATCGAGGGCAGTAACACTAAGACCGAAATTGCCCCAATCATCAGTAGGAATAACTAATGCTAAATAATTCAAGTTTATGTTTAGATCTTTAAAGAGACTAGTGTAGGTAAACATTGCTTCGTACTTAGTTAAATCGGCAGTTCCAGCAGGATTCCAATAGAGAGCGGATGCATCATTTGCAACAGAAGTAAACGCACCACCCATTGCATTTGCACGAGCACCAATACCAATACTTAGAAATTTTGCTGCTGTAGTTCCGCTTTTAGTAACCTGACTAATACCAATTCCTTGCAGCAGAGGAAAAAGAATAGCAATAACAAGTAAAAATTTTTTCATATTATTTAAATCTCCTAAATAATTTTACCCGATGTTTCGGGATTTAATCATTTTATTATTGCAAATTTCCCAACCTTCGTACCTATTCCTGGAGCATCAATATGATAGATATAAACACCATAAGAAGCTGAGAGTCTATCTTTAGTTAATAAATCCCATTCTTCAGTTCCATCCATCAAATTACTTTCATGTTGAATTTCCTGAACGAGTTCGCCATTTACAGTAAAGATTCTTATTGTACATTGACTTGGCAAATGAGTAAAATGAATTGAGCGGGGACCGCGGCCACTGGAATAAGGATTCTTTGGTTCCCACAATGCATTTGCCAAGTAAGGATTAGGCACGACCTTTATTTTATCAAGATCAGCCTTTGCCTGATCTTTATCGATGTAACCCTTCTTCGCTACAAATCTAAATACGTCTGAGGAAAGAAACGGCTTGATAATAGCTATTTTTGCAGTATCACCAGCTTCAGGAAATACAAGCTGTGCTATACTGGTATCTACTCTCTGTGAATAAAACCACCAGGTAGGAGACAACGTTGTATCCGTACTACCGGGTTCGAGGAAGACAATTCTATCTGCAAGAGCATATCCGTTTGACGAAAAACATCCGTTTGGGCAAGGACCAGAATGGTCAAATTCAAGAAAAGCAAAATTAATAAATTTATCTTCACTTACATTGAAAACTTTAAAATTGACTGGCATGGATTGATATGTAAGCTGGTTATATACAAAACTTGTTGATGTGCCAAATCCCAAATCGCCAAAAATTATCTTATAGTCGTTCGGTTTTTGCCGTCCTTTTGGTTCCGACGGTCGCGGGGGTTTATATTTTTCTAAAACAAACGGTGTTACTTCAGGATCACTCCATCCGGAATGACTAACATCCAATTCAACTTTACTTGCATTAACAAATGACAATCTAAAACCATCGACAAGCTGGCCCTCAGCATTTGCACTAAAATCTGTTGCTTTATCAATTAAAGTAACATTGGCAGTAGAATCGTAAAGTGTATAGTTTTTTGTCGTTAAAGTATCTATAGCACCGCTTTTTATTGTATCTTCAAACGTAATATAATAAATATGTCCTTCCTTAATTTCGTTCGGATCAATAATTTCATAATTGACTTTACTGGTAGTATATCCTTTAACTAAATTTATTGTACCTAAAGTAGCTGGAGTGTATCCACCAGAAGGTGCTTCCGGAGAAACTTTAGCAACGTTCTTACCTATACTTTTAATACTGCCGTCAGGATTAAGTGAAATATTAATATTACATTCCGAAGGTGTTATTCCACCAGCATTATATCCAAAATCATAAGAGGTAATGGCATAATAATAAGTGAAACCGTTTTTTGCATCCTTATCTACCCATGAATGCTGCAACCCGGTATCATCTCCTAAATAAAATTGAACACCTTCAAATGATAATGAATCGTAACCTTTTATTCCGTCCTCTAAATCAAACTGTTCAATTGGAAGCAAGTATGTTGGTGAACCCTGGCCATTTGTTATCACTTTCGAATCTAAAAAAGCAGGATCTGATGCCCTGTAAATTCTATAACCTTCGAAATCGTGCCCATTACCTCCGATGTTATTAATATAAGAATCAAATGATTTTTCTGCTTCATCATCCCAGTATAAGGTAACCTGATTATCACCCGGAATCACTGTTAGCTTTGGAGTGATAGGTGCGTTTGCAAAGCGGTAGTCATTATTATAAGTCTGTTGTGCATAGCCCTTTTTCTGTAAAACAGCTTGTTTTCTTATTTGTCCATCAGGATCAATTATAGGTCCATTTGCAAAAATAACAGCCAATGAAAGTGGTTCGGTTTGACCGGGCTGCAGAGGAAATACACCAGACGAAAAATATAAGTTATAATCTCCTTCCTGTATGTTGGCCGGATCAAAATAATTACCCGGGATTAAAAAGTTTTCCCAAATTTCATCATCCGTTTTCGTATCAATCCAGCTGGAGGAAGGTTCGTAGAATGATCCGGTTATACCAATTTGATCAGTCTCAGAAACATCAGTCACATCGATACCTGGTTCACCGGGTAAATTAAACCTCGCTCCCGATGTAGGTTTGCCATCTCCTTCACCTGGATCACCTGTATCAGGTACACCATCTAAACCAACATCATCAGTTAATGGATTCCAATCACCATCATTATCAATTCCATCATTTCTGGCTTCATCAATCATCGCATCGATACCTTCATCTATATTTTCATCTATTGCACCATTGTCATCATTATCTATACCATCAGCATATTTCATCCCCAGTGTGGATTGAGTTACATTATAGAGAATTATTTTATCGTTTACTTTATATCTTAAATAAGGATCACTGACTGCCTGATCAATCATTGCTTGTGTAATAGTAGGACTGCCATCTTCGCCGTTATTATCATTATCAATATGATCTTTAAATGGCAAACTTATATCATCACTTTCTACCATAATTAAATGAACAGCACCATTCTGAACAGGATCGGTTTCAGGATTTGGAGGCCATCTCTTCCATTGATCACCTGCTGATTGATTAACCATTTCCTGAGTAACCAACGGGTTGTTCTCTTCACGACGAAAACGAGGATGTTCAATTAGCCAGGAAGCATCTAATGATTGACCAATCCCATCAGCATAAGTAACACCAACTTGATCCTGAAATGCAATGTGTGTTTTATTTTCATCAATTAATCCATTACCATTATTATCTATACCGTCTGTCCTGCGTGGATCATTTCTGGGAATACCATCATCACTTTCACCAACTAACATTTCTGCAGTAACTTTAGGACCATTCTCGGGGCTATCACCATCATTATCAATTCTGTCTATCGCATTACCAGGAGTTTCAAGCAATGCACCACCAACTATTCCAACCGGGCCCCCACCGAAAGCAGGATCTGGCGATTTATTATCGGCATTCCTCGACCATGCAATATCATTTTTAAGATCAAACTCAGATAAGTTTCCTTGTCCTTCACCACCAACGAAGTCAGCCCATAAGATAGTAGCACCCACTTTGTTAATCGGTTTAGTACCGTCATTTCTTATTTTAAATAATAGATACAAGGCATCCTGCACAAGAATCTGAGACCATGCCATTACTCTTACATCAAGTATAATTCCCAATCCTTTTCTGGTCAGATCAGTTGAGTCTGGAAAATAATAAGCGTACTTATCATAATTATTGTCCGCTGCATGAAAGTACATTTCCTGATCAGCATTGAAAATATCTTTTCCAAAATATCCATTCCATTTACCCGGCCACCCTGGATCATTTTCATCGTTCTTTTTGTCTGGCCAGGAATCAGGCCAAGTAGTGGGGTCATTACTTGTAGCAAATCCCTCCGGATTTCGTTCATTGTAGTACCCGGGTACTGGTTCAAAATTCCAGGTTCTTCCATCCGGTGATTGTAGGTAATGGCATCGGGATACTATATGTTGAATATTCCCTTGATCATCAACCACTTCACCACCCACCATTATACCACATACAGCAAGGTAGACCTGGCCCGTATTCTTTGGCCATTCATAAGGTGTTTGATCATAAATTGGAACTGCACCTTCTCTACCTGTCATACCATAATTAAAGACGGTAGTTCTTATCTGGTTTCCTTCCATCTGTGCTTTTCTTCTGTATTGAGCACCGCCTTTTTCACCAGTTGGAACATATTGTGCATAAACAGACGATGCTAGGAAAAAAAAGAGGAAGAAAGATAATATTGTATTTCTTGTAAAAATGAACATTAAAGTCCTCCAATAATCATTTACTATTAAAATGAGAATTCTATACCAAATTGTACATTTCTTGGCTCACCATAATGATCTGGATATTTGACATATTCTTCGGGCGTATTTGGCCTTTGTGAATTTTCTCCTATAGTTTGTGTTTCTGTAGTAAAGTCAGGTTGTCCGGTATCTCCAAAAACCTTTACGGCATTTCTATTATCAAGCAAATTAAATACTCTTAAAAATGCATTTAGACTATATCCACCAAAGTTAAAAGTTTTATCAACTTTTAGATCTAGCGCAAACTGACTGGGAATCCTTCTACTATTTTCTGCTAAACCCGAAGTGATTCCTCTATCGGCAGTGTACTGCGTAACAGTCGGTGTATATGGTAATCCCGTTCCGTAACGTGCTAGCAGGCTTATTCCCCAATTATCAAATCCTGTATAAACAGAAGCATTCAGTAGGTGATTTTGGTCCCAATTCATCGGAATTAAATACAAACTGGGTTCATCATTTCCTTTTGCAGCATCAAATGCATCTTCAGGTTTTGAATTAGTCCCTTCAGCAACCTGATAGGTGTAATTAATATCAAAAGAGAAATAATTCGTAAATCTTTTATTCAAGGTTATGGTTATACCTTTCACATTTGAGTAGTCCTTGTTCGTAAAGATTGAATAAGTGACAAGATTTCTTGTTTCGATGGCTGGTCCAGATTGTATCCAATCTCTAATATCTCTGTAAAAACCAGTTGCATCAATCACTAAATCATCAAAAAATTCCTGCCTGAAACCGATTTCGTACGTCACAGTCATTTGAGGTTTAAGATCTGGATTTCCAAAAACGCCAACGTTTAATCCCGAATTCGGAACTTTATAAGGACCGTTTTGATACAAAAACTGATACGGTGGAACTTGAAGGAAATGTCCGTAAGAAAAATGAACAACACCGCTTGCACTTATTGGATAAGCAATACCAAAGCGGGGACTTACTTTAACAACGGGTGTCGCGTCTTTATAAAAGTATGGTTGTAAATAACTGTTATATTTAATTATATCCTCCTGAGTCCACGTATTATTTGGTAAATCTAGTCCAACCTCTGAAGGTGGACGAAGCGGAGCGTAGATATTTGGATCAGTTACGTCAACTAATACTAATCCATTGGAATTAAAATAATCTAATCTTAGACCAATATTGATTATTACACTTTCAAACTCAATTTTATCCTGTACATAGCCAGATGCTTCAAATGGAGTAGCATCGTATTTATATCTATTAGTTTGTGTTTCCCCAGGTATTGAGGGTTGGAATGGTACGACTTCTACATTATTTATTCTTAGTGGCTCTAATGTATAATCATCAAAATATAATTTATTAGATTTTACATCAGCACCGATTTTTAACAAATGCTCTTGCGTTACCTGACTGGTAAATGCTAAATCTCCGAAAAAAGTATTTGTTTCTCTCCAAAACCTATGGAGGTTAGTGCCTTTAGTTCTAAATGAATAACTATCTGGTCGAATTAACGAATCCGGATGAAGATAACGTGGGTCGTAAGGATCGCTGTATAAATATTCGTTGAAATCTTTAAAGAAATAACTGCCTTTAACTGAGTAAAAAGATGCTGAAGAAAGCATATGAGTTACCGTACCAGTAAGATTATAACTTCTTGAGTGTTTGTTTACATCGCCATCAGGATTCCATCTATATTCATGATTATAATCTTGATAATCAACTTTTGAATATAATCCTTCTAAAAGTACTTTTACTTCCTGTACAGGTAAAATGCTAATATTTCCTTGACCATATATATTCTCACTCCAGTTCATCGGAACAACTTTGCCATCCCCTACTGTTCCATTAGGATTAAACCTTCGTTCACCATAAAGATATCCATCATCATAAAAATATCTTGCATTAGCAAAAAATGTAAGCGCATTGTTTGTAAAAGGAACAGGTCCACTCAGGCTTCCCTGAAAATTGTAATTTGAAAATGGATTAAAATCATCAATGTGAGGGAAATAATCCGTAAAATTACTAGCATGGTCACCAGCATAAAGTAAAATATTACCGTGATAATCTCTGCTACCCTCTTTTGTAACTGTATTTACTATACCCGACATTGCATTGCCATATTCAGCATTAAAAGTACCACTTATTACTTGCAGCTCCTGTACACTGTAATTATCAATTTGAATTCCCTGACTATTGTCGTACCCATCAGTAATAGAGACACCGTTTACCCAATAAGCAATTTCATTTGTTCTGCCACCTCTGATATGAAAATTACCGTCTGCGTCTTTTGATACTCCTGCCTGAAGCTGGAGTACATCATTAAATTCAGCAACAGGCAAGATTGCTATATCATCCGAACTGATAAGAGATTGACTGGAGGTTACATCTTTTTTTAACAGATCTGCTTTACCTTGAACTACTACCTCTTCTAGCTCAACTGCGGATTCAGTTAATTTGAAATTAACAGTAGTAGTTAAATCAATAGAAACGGATACGTTCTCCATTAGAACAGGCTGGTACCCGATATACTGTGCTTTTACATTATACTTTCCAGGAGGGATGTTTAATATTACATAATTTCCATCTATATCTGTGGCAGCACCTAAATTTGTCCCTTCAATAATTATGTTAACAAATGGAAGGGATTCCCCAGTCTTTGAATCAGTAACATTCCCTGCAATTTTGCCGGTGGTTCCGGCGAATGTAAAATTTAACGAGAAACTTAAAACAGTAAAATAAAATAGTAAAAATTTTTTCATACTTTACTCCTAAAACTTAAACTCATTTTTTTAATTTTACTTTAAAATTTCAACTCCACTGGTTTATAAGTACCAAGTAAATCCTTAGCAATGTTAATATTTACTCTACTTCGAATCTTAGTTAAATATTCTCGTAGAATTTCCGTTTGATTTTCTAACTGGCTCGCTTTCACTACTTCTGCTTTAACATCATTAAAATCTAAGGGTTTACTTTCTTCTTTTCCGAGCACTTTAAATATACCAAAAATATTTTCAATTTTTACAGGGCCGATGATTTCTCCAACGCTGGAATTCCAGAATAAATCCTTGTAATTACCAAATTTGGATAGTGGTGCGTAACCCATTATTCCATTGTTTTCAGCGGACCATTTTCTCATAGAATACTTTCTTGCTAACTTGCCAAAATCATTGTTTTCATTTATCAAATTAATTATACTATCTGAAAGCTCTTCATTATCAACAAGAATCTCTTGAAGATTCAATTCCGGTTCGGTTGAAAATGAACTGATATTATCTTTATAACATTTAAACACAACAGAATCCGGTAGTTGAGCGTCACTTATAATTTCGTCCTTTTTAAACTTCAAGAAAATATCCATTTTATATTTTTCAATTTTATCAAGAACAGCCTTAGTTGTGTCGTAACCTTTGCTAATTGCAATATTAAAAAGAGTATCCTTCAACAACATACCCTCAATTGCAGCGTGCAAATATTCAATTGAATTAATTTTGTCTTTATAATATAATGGTAAATCAGAGATTTTCTGTTCTATCTCAGCCTGGCTGTAAACTCTATCTTTGTATTTAGCGCATTCCTTTGATTGAGATTCAACATTTCCCAATTCTGCATTTTTCTTGCCAGATAAATTAATTAAAATTTTCTCATCATTAAAAGTCAACTTGGTTTCATCAAAAATGCTGTTAATATACTGTGTCTCGCTCGGTTCCTTCTTTCTCATCTTAACAACTTCTTCCAAATGAGCTTTCTTTCTTTGGAATTCAAATTCAGTTAAAAGAGGATTAGTAATCCTGTCTTCTAATTTTATAATACTATAACCATAAGCTGTTTTAACCGGCGGTGATATTTCACCAACTTTCATTGAGTATGCTGCATCTTCAAACGCTGGGTCCATATCACCCCATGTAAAGTAGCCGATATAACCGCCGTTATTCTGTAACACAGAATCTGAAAAAACTTGTTTAGCTAATAATTGAAAATCAACTCCCATTTTAGCTAATTCGTACAAGTTATTTGCTTCCTCTTCTGTTTTAGCAAATAAATGTCTCGCAGCTATTTTCTCATTCACTCTGGAGAAAGCTTCTCTCACTTCTTGTTCAGTAACAATTATTTTTGTATAAACCTCCTGATCTTTAAGATAGGCAAGTATTGTCTGTACCCTTGTTTCCTCTAACTCTTTAAGGTAATGGGGATTGTTTAAAACTTTCTCATTGAGGTCATAATAATAAAGTAGTATCTCATTAATCATATTATCCAAGATTGCACTTCTTACAACCATTTTATCTTTTACTCCTGTTGAAAAAAGATATGTGCTATATCTCTGGCTAAAATCAGATAAAGTTATTTTATGGTATCCGACAGTGGCCAAAATCGGATCATCTTTTTGCTGGGATTGAATAACGATTGAAAGGAAAGAGGAAATTAATACAACCAGGATGCTTGTTTTCGTTAACTTCTTGCTCATAGTAAATATCAAACGAGATTACAAGAGTCACATTAAATAAATTTAATTGCAGATTTCCATAAAGAAATCACATAAAGATATTTACAAAGTATAAAAAATTAAAGTGCAAATAATTGTACTCAAATCACTTTAATTCTACTAAGTTCTTTAAAGGATTCTCCAAACAAAATATTCTGGTTTCAGTATTTACAACAAGATAGGAATTAAAACTTTATAAAGCATTTACAATTTGTGTGGTTGAACACTCAATCATTTAGCATTTTCATTTTAATAAAATCATTTTATTTGTTTCTGAGTAATTTCCACTTACCATTTTATAAAAATAAACTCCGCTGGATAAATTTTTTGCATTAAATAATATTTCATAAATACCGGCCGATTTGTATTCATCAACCAAAGTTTCAATTTCCTTACCAAGTGGATCATATACTTTTATTAATACATTTGCTGGTTGTTGAATAGAATATTTTATTCTTGTTGCTGGATTAAATGGATTGGGATAATTCCGTGAAAGTGTAAATCCATTTAATGAGATTTTATCATTCTGCGCTAGAATTATTCCACTCCCAGATTCATATACTCTGTAGCCCCAGGCAGGTAGAGTCATATAAGTATTTTGAGAAAAATATACAGAGTCATTTGAAAATGCGTCTCTATAACTGCCCGTGTACAAATTACCTTGCAACGTAAATGTTTTTTCCTGATTAGTCAAATTAAAAATTTCAAACACTCTGCAATCTTGTTTTTCTCTTAGGAATGCGAAAATCGAAGGATTATTTGTAGTGGTTATTCTCTGCAATTGTCCTCCTTCATCACCGTTCCATAGAGCTTTATTAGCCTTTTTAAGATTAAACAATGTCGAATATATATTCGCAAATGGATGGGGCTGCCAAATTATTTCATCTTTATCAAAAAATAATAACCGATGATTCAGACCTGCTTCCTCTCCGCTATAAATAAGAGGCATACTTCTAAATGTAGATGTCAGAACTATAAATTCTTCGGTTGCATCACCAAATTGTTCGAAGTCTGTACCGAACCAGGAATTTTCATCGTGATTGGAAGTAAAATACATTCTATAATGAGATGGAGAAAAGTATATGTTTTCACTATTCACATAACTGTTTAAAGCGTTTGCATTATTCGTTCCCGCTACCAGATTATTTAAAATCCCTCCGCCAAAACCATGATAAACCCATGCATAAGTCATATCAAATCCTACTGCCTGATATTGGGTTCCATCATCTTCGGCAAGCATAAAGATTTCTGGTTTTAAACTTTTTAATTCTGAAATGGCTTCCGTCCAAAAATCTAAGGGCATGAAACTGACCGCATCACACCTGAAGCCATCAATTCCGGCTTCGTTGATCCAGAATTTCATAGCATCTATCATATAATCGCGCAATCCTTGCTGTGAATAGTCTAATTGAATTACGTCAGTCCAGTTAGTTCCTGGTGGTGAAATAAAATTCCCACTTGAATCTGTTACATACCATTCAGGGTGTGTAATTGTGAGCGAATTATCCCATGCAGTATGATTACCAACCCAGTCCATCAATACAACCATACCTTTTGCATGAATTGAATCGACAAGTGTTTTGAATTCCTCAAAAGTTCCAAACTCAGAATTAACGCCATAATAATCTTTTACCGAATAATAACTGCCTAGTGTACCAAGACGATTGACTATTCCTATTGGGTGAATAGGCATAAACCAAAGAATACCAACTCCCATATTTTTCAGCCTATCAAGATGAGTTGCAAACTCAGCAAAAGTACCAGACTGAGTATATTGCCTGACGTTTACTTCGTAAATACAGCGATTGTAGCTCCAGTCGTGATGACTTTGCGAAAAGGAATTGAATGATACCAGCACAAGTACAGAAATACTTAACAAGAGGAACTTGTGGAATTTCAGCTGATAAATTGATACGTTTTCTTTAGACATAATATTTTCTTAGAAAATTAATATTCTTCAGCTAAGTGTGTTTAAGTTGTCAAATAAAAATTTTTATTCTTAAACCAAGCAAAATTAACAAACACTATACTTTCGAACCATTTCTATTAATTACAAACTATAAAAACCCAATTTAATATTCATCTCATTCATTGAAATAAAACGCATTGCTGATCCATTCGAGGTATATTCTCACTTTCGGTTTGTTCATTTA
>Ga0326726_10000383_pt1 | contig 42219 bp, 53 predicted proteins | sample MHFenrmetagenome_2_FD_207603 | JGI IMG/M metagenome (GOLD analysis project Ga0326726, IMG submission 207603) | Lab enriched peat soil microbial communities from Michigan Hollow, Ithaca, NY, United States - MHF15MN | ecosystem: Environmental > Terrestrial > Soil > Wetlands > Peat | place: USA... | reverse complement strand
CTGGGAGAGATTGCCCTGATAAAGGAATACTGGGCTCCGCCAAGCATTGAGCGTAAACGCAAGGAACGTATAGTAACAGTATCATTTACACCTTATAAAAGGTCACTTACTGATCTTCAGATAGAAGTCCAGAAAGCAATAGATAATACTTCTCTTCCCTCGGGAGTGATGGTTCAGATATCAGGTGCTATAAAAGATCAGATGGATGCATTTAAGGACATAGCTTTTCTGATGGTAGTAAGCCTTATTCTGGTATACCTTATAATGGCGTCGCAGTTTGAATCGCTTAAAATGCCATTTATTATTATGTTTTCAATACCATTTGCATTTTCAGGAGTTGCGATTGCGTTGTTTACAACAAATACGACTTTAAGCGTTATTTCAGGTATAGGAGCAGTCATGCTGATAGGAATAGTTGTAAAGAATGCAATTGTTCTTGTTGATTTTATTAACCTTATGCGCGACAGGGGTTACGAGTTATATGAAGCTATTGCAATGTCAGGCCGATCGCGTCTAAGGCCTGTAATCATGACATCGGCTACCACGATCCTTGCTATGGTACCTCTGGCAATAAGCAAAGGAGCAGGAGCAGAACTATGGAGCCCGATGGGTGTTGCGGTAATCGGCGGACTTGTATTTTCGACTGTTGTCACCCTTGTCCTGGTTCCGGTGGTCTACGCAATTTTCGCCAGACACGGTGAACGTAATAAACAGCTTGCCGTATATTCCGAAATGGATTTTATGAATGAAAATGACAATAATGCAAAACAGGTAATATCAAACCAGTAAATAAATATGAAAGCAATAATGATAATATACAACCAGGCTCACACGGAGAAGGTTGAATACATGCTCGACAAGCTTGGCATTAAGGGATATACATTATGGGAAAATGTACAGGGAAGGGGTACAAATACAGGAGTGCCCCACCTTGGGACACATGCATGGCCTGAGATCAACAAGAGCGTTCTGACAATTGTTGATGAGGAGAAGGTCGATAAGATGCTTGATACTGTAAAAAAGATCGATGCAATTAACGAAGAAGTAGGTATCAGGGCATTTGTATGGGATGTGCTGAAGAGTGTTTAATCTTCTTCTTCCTCTTCTGTATATGCCTTGATCACGGCCTCCTGAACATCACCGGGAACCTGGGCATATTCAAGGAATCTCATAGAATACACTGCACGGCCACCGGTAATTGAACTGAGCGCAGTGGAGTATTTGTTCATTTCTGCAAGCGGAACTCTGGCTTTTATCACCTCGAACCGCTTTTCACTCGACATCCCGAGAACCATCCCGCGGCGTCCCTGAAGGTCGCTGATAACATCGCCCATCCGGTCGGATGGAACCATGATATCCACCTCATATATCGGTTCAAGGATCTTGGGACCAGCATTTTTGAATGCAATACTAAATGCATTACGTCCTGCCAGCCTGAATGAAATCTCATTTGAATCAACAGGATGCATCTTCCCGTCATAAACATAAACCCTGATGTCACGGGCATACGAGCCTGTAAGCGGTCCGACCTCCATCTTCTCCATAATACCTTTAAGTATTGCAGGCATGAACCTTGCGTCAATCGATCCTCCCACAATACAGTTAACATAAATCAGCTTTCCTCCCCAGTCAAGATCAATTTCATCTTTCGATCTGTTGGAAAGCTTTATCTCCTTACCTCCGAATTTCATCATTGTCTGTTCAGATGATCCTTCGGTATATGGTTCGATAATGAGATGCACTTCACCGAACTGACCTGCTCCGCCCGACTGCTTTTTATGGCGATAATCAGCCTGGGCAGGTTTAGTTATAGTCTCACGGTAAGGGATCTTGGGTGGATTGAAGTTGGTAGGTATCTTGTATATGTTATCAAGATGCCATTTCATGATGTTAAGATGATATTCTCCCTGTCCGTGAACAATGATCTGCTTAAGCTCTTTTGAATATTCCACAATTATTGTAGGATCTTCGAGATGAAGTTTATTGAGAGCTTCACCAAGCTTCTCATCATCACTTTCACTCTGCGCCTTTATCGCTGTGCGGTATTTGGGTTCAGGAAATTTAACTCCTTCATACCTCCAGTCATTTCCGGGAACATTAAGGGTATGATCGGTTTTGGTATTTTTGAGTTTTACAAATGCTCCGATATCTCCTGTATGCAATTCCGGAACGCGGGTCCTGTTCTTTCCGGCACAAACGTACAATTGTGATAATCTTTCTTTCACACCGTTATTGGTGTTTACTACATCGAGGTTCTCGGTGATTTTGCCAGAGTAAACCCTGAAGTAGTTAATTTCACCAATATGTTCTTCGATTGATGATTTAAAAACATAAACCGAAGCAGGTCCGGCAGAATTTGGTTTTACTTCCTCGCCCTTGCTGTTGACAGGAGCCGGCATGTCGGTTATTGACGGAGCTTCACTTACAATAAAATCCATCAGCCGGTCCACACCTATATTGTTTTTGGATGAAACACAGAAAACAGGGAACATTCCCCTGGTCAGTATACCTTTTGAGATTCCTTTTCTTATCTCTTCCTCAGAGAGTGTATCGTTTGAGAAAAAAAGCTCCATGAGCGATTCATCACTCTCAGCTGCTTTTTCAACAAGTGCATTATGCAATTCTTCAGCTTTATCTTTCTGATCTGCCGGAATATCAAGTATCTTGGGAATGCCTCCTTCTTTGGGATACTGAAGCATCTTCATTTTAAGCACATCAATTACCGCATTAAACCCGACACCTTCATTTACAGGGTACTGAACCAGGATTACATTACTGCCAAGCCTGTCTTTCATCATTTCAATCGATTTCTCGAAGTTGGCTTTTTCATGATCCAGCCCATTTATTACAAGAATCAGAGGTTTGTGAACCTTTTCGGCATGACGGAAATGAATTTCAGATCCAACTTCAACGCCATTCTGAACGTTAATTGTCATTACTGCACAGTCTGCGGCATAAAGGGAAGAGATCACTCCTCCGCTGAAATCATCGAGACCAGGAGTATCAATTATGTTGATTTTTTTATTCAGGAACTCTGTATAAAGAACTGTTGAAAAGATTGAGTTGCCGTTCTCCTGTTCAATCGGACGATAATCTGAAGCTGTGTTCTTTCCGGCAATTGTTCCTCTCCGTTCTAATACTCCTCCATTGAAGAGCATAGCTTCGGCAAGGCTTGTTTTCCCTGATCCTGAATTGCCTATCAAAGCGATGTTCTTTATCTGGTCAGTCTGATAAGTTTTCATATCTCGTTGTATTTGCTTATTAGTATATATTAATATTGTCTTACTTCAATAAGGAGATTCCTCACTTCGTTCGGAATGACAAATACCAGGCAGGTCTTTAGTGATAGATGGTGAAAGGAGGCTATGGCCTCCTTTCACCATCTATCTCACAAATAAAAAGCAAATGTCATTCTGAGCGAATCCGCCTTCCCGATAGCTATCGGGAGGCGGAGAAGCGAAGAATCTTTTATCATAATTTCAAAATTAACCTTTTAATAATAAATCGTTCAATACTTAACGATTTGGAGGGGACAAAAATAATAAATTTTTAAAAACAGTCTAAGAAAGGATTCATTATTAGAAAATTTTTATTTTCTTTGCACCAGTTTTTTGAAATGCAGGAGTACCGGTTTTTCTTTCAAGGTAAGTTTACAAAACGATTATTCGCATAGGAAAGATCGGGAAGGAACCTGTTAATAACTTACAATTATTAGTAAGATATTTTATTTTAAGAGACATTAAGGCAACTGTTTATCCCTGATAATCAGTTTGTATATGCGTCTGTTTCATGGCAGTTTAAAAAAACATGAAACTTGTTTGTAATATTAAGAAATAAAAATAATACCTTTGCGAACCGTTTTTTTGAATAAAATTTAATGTAAAATCATACTAAATTATGCCGACAATTCAGCAGTTAGTAAGAAAAGGCAGGAAGAGACTAATAGATAAAAGTAAAGCTCCTGCTTTGGATTCATGTCCTCAGAGAAGAGGTGTATGTGTAAGAGTTTATACAACTACACCAAAAAAACCGAATTCAGCCATGAGGAAAGTAGCCAGGGTGAAGCTTACAAATCAGAAAGAAGTAAACGCTTATATTCCGGGTGAGGGTCATAACCTTCAGGAACACTCAATTGTGCTGATAAGGGGTGGCAGAGTAAAGGATCTTCCCGGTGTCCGTTACCATCTCGTTCGTGGTGCACTCGATACATCCGGCGTTGATGGCCGTACCCAGAGAAGATCAAAATATGGCGCAAAAAGGCCAAAGAAATAATACGTAATAAATAAGATAATGAGAAAATCTAAACCAAAGAAGAGGATTATGTTACCGGATCCGAAATACCACGATCCGTATGTAACCAGGTTTGTGAACAATCTTATGTTTAGTGGTAAAAAGAATCTTGCTTTTAAAATTTTCTATGATTCTCTTGACATTGTAGCCGACAAGTTTAAAAGTGAAGGAAAGTCGCCTCTTGAAATTTTCAAGCAGGCCCTTGACAATGTTACACCTCAGGTTGAGGTAAAGGCACGCAGGGTCGGTGGAGCTACATTCCAGGTTCCTATGGAAATACGTTCTGACAGGAAAGTAGCGATCAGCATGAAGAATATGATCTCATTTGCAAGGAAAAGAACGGGTCATTCAATGGCTGAAAGGCTTGCTGCAGAACTAATGGCTGCCTATAAGCTTGAAGGCGGCGCTTACAAGAAAAAAGAAGACACTCACAGGATGGCAGAAGCTAACAAAGCTTTTGCTCATTTCAGGTTTTAACTGATATCCTCTTAGGAAGCAAACAAGATTTATGGACAGCAACCTGAAATATACCAGAAACATCGGAATCATGGCCCACATCGATGCCGGCAAGACCACTACGACAGAGCGTATTCTGTTTTATACCGGCCGGACACATCGCATGGGTGAGGTACATGATGGCAATGCCCAGATGGACTGGATGATTCAGGAGCAGGAAAGAGGAATTACAATAACCTCTGCTGCAACCACCGCTTTCTGGAAATACAGGGGTGATGATTTTAAAATAAATATAATTGATACTCCGGGACACGTTGATTTTACGGTAGAGGTTGAAAGATCTCTCAGGGTACTTGATGGTGCGGTGGCAGTTTTTGACGCAGTAGGCGGAGTTGAACCGCAATCGGAAACTGTTTGGAGACAGGCTAACAAATACAATGTGCCGAGGATTGCTTTTGTAAACAAGATGGACAGGGCCGGGGCTGATTTCTTAAATGTTGTTCAGCAGATAAAGGATAAACTTGGTGCTAACCCTGTGCCTGTTCAGCTGCCTCATGGCGCGGAAGAGAACTTCAGGGGACTGATTGACCTGATCAGCATGAAAGCAATTGTCTGGTACGATAGCGATATGACCGGAACAAAATTCGAAGTTGAAGATATTCCACAGGATCTTTTGGAGGAAGCAAACGAATGGAGAGCGAAACTTATTGAATCGGTTGCCAATGTTGATGATACGCTTCTTGCAAGATTCCTTGAAGACCATGATTCAATAACGGAAGATGAAATAGTAACTGCTCTCAGAAAATCGACCATACAGGGTCTGGCAGTCCCGGTCATTTGCGGTGCAGCATTTAAAAACAAGGGCATACAGAACCTTCTCGATGCAGTTGTTGCATTCCTTCCATCTCCTGTTGATATTGGTGCAGTTACCGGAATTGATCCCAGAAATGATAATGAAGTTACGCGTGAGCCGGATGATAATGAACCACTGGCAGCACTTGCTTTTAAAATTGCCACTGATCCCTTTGTGGGCAGACTGGTATTCCTTCGCATCTACTCGGGTGTTATTCATGCCGGGGATACAGTCCTGAATACAAGGACCGGAAAAAGAGACCGGGTCAACCGGCTTTTTCAGATGCACGCAAACAAGCAGAATCCTGAAGAAAGCGTTTCAGCAGGAGATATTTGTGCAGGTGTCGGATTCAAGGATCTTAAAACCGGGGATACTCTTTGTGCCATAAATAAACCGATTATACTTGAATCGATGGACTTTCCTGAACCAGTAATAGGTGTTGCTGTTGAACCCAAAACTCAGGCTGATGTTGATAAGCTGTCAATTGCACTTAGCAAACTTGCAGAGGAAGATCCGACATTCCAGGTAAGAATTGATCCCGACAGCGGACAGACTATTATAAACGGTATGGGAGAATTGCATCTTGAAATTCTTATTGACCGTTTAAAACGTGAATTCAAGGTTGAATGTAATCAGGGTGTTCCTCAGGTAGCTTATAAAGAGGCAATTACTACAACCGCAGAATTTCGTGAAGTATTTAAAAAGCAGACTGGAGGCAGAGGAAAATTTGCCGACATATATGCTACGCTCATGCCTGCTGAAGATGACGTCAGAGGCCTCGAATTTGTAAATGAGGTCAGGGGAGGCAATATTCCAAAAGAGTTCATCCCGTCAGTTGAAAAAGGATTCCGTGAGGCAATGACCAACGGACCACTGGCAGGATTTCCTCTCGAAAACCTTAAAGTAGTACTCAGAGACGGTTCGTACCATCCTGTCGACTCCGATGCCCTTTCATTTGAAATTGCTGCAAAACAGGCATTCAGGAAATACGCTGGAAAATGTAATCCCGTGATCCTCGAGCCAATAATGTCAACAGAGGTTGTTACCCCTGAGGAATATGTTGGTGATGTCATCAGCGATTTTAACAGGAGAAGGGGCAAGGTGGAAGGTATGGAATCGAAAGCAGGTTCAAGGGTTGTTAAAGCCAAAGTACCTCTGGCCGAAAAATTCGGTTATGTTACAGTACTCAGGACCCTGACCTCGGGAAGAGCAACTTCAACTATGGAGTTTTCACATTATGAAGAGGTGCCTGCAGAAATAGCAAACAGAATTATTGAAATTACAAAAGGAAAAATTCTTTAAAGAAATGAGTCAGAAAATTCGTATCAAACTGAAATCTTACGATCATAATCTGGTGGATAAATCCGCAGAGAAGATTGTTAAGACAGTAAAATCGACCGGTGCAGTTGTTAGTGGTCCCATTCCGCTTCCGACACATAAGAAGATCTATACAGTTCTTCGTTCCCCGTTCGTGAACAAGAAAGCAAGGGAACAGTTTCAGCTTTCATCCTATAAAAGGCTACTCGACATTTACAGCTCAACGCCCAAAACGATTGATGCTCTGATGAAACTTGAACTTCCAAGCGGGGTTGAAGTAGAAATTAAAGTGTGAAACCAGTAAAGCAATAAAGAAATGCAGGGATTAATTGGAAAAAAGGTGGGAATGACATCCGTTTTTGATCAAGACGGAAAGAATGTTCCTTGTACTGTGCTCCAGGCAGGCCCGTGTGTTGTTACACAGGTCAAGACCATGGAAAAAGACGGATATTTTGCAGTACAGCTTGGTTTCGATGAGAAAAAGGAGAAGCATACCACAAAAGCTGAATTGGGCCATTTCAAAAAGGTAAATGCAACACCCAAGAGAAAACTCATTGAATTCACGGGATTTGCTGAAGGACAGGTTAAGGAAGGTGAAGTTCTTACCGCTGAACTGTTTCGACCAGATAACTGGGTTGATGTACGCGGATGGTCCAAGGGCAAGGGATTCCAGGGAGTTGTAAAACGTCACGGTTTTAGTGGTGTTGGCGGTCAGACCCACGGACAGCATAACAGGGGAAGAGCACCAGGTTCTCTGGGCGCTTCATCATTCCCTTCAAGGGTACTGCCTGGTATGAGAATGGCAGGACGTATGGGCGGAGATAAAGTTATGTCAATAAGCATGAGAGTAATGAAGCTTATGGCAGAAAGTAATTTGATTATAGTTAAAGGATCAGTTCCCGGTCCGAAAGGTGGTTACGTAATAATTACAAAATAATGGAATTAGCGATTCTTAATTTTGATGGTAAGGAAACCGGAAGAAAAGTTAATCTTAACGATTCGATTTTCGGCATTAAACCTAATGATCACGCTATTTATCTGGATACAAAACAGTTCCTTGCAAATCAAAGGCAGGGGACCCATAAATCCAAACAGCGTGGTGAAGTGGCAGGCAGTACCAGGAAGATCAAGCGGCAGAAAGGAACCGGAACAGCCCGTGCAGGCAGCATAAAGAACCCTTTATTCCGTGGAGGAGGGCGCGTATTTGGTCCGCAGCCCCGATTCTATGGCTTCAAGCTTAATAAAAAGCTGAAACAACTGGCCAGGAAATCAGCCCTTTCATATAAGGCGTCGGCAAACAACATTATTGTTCTGGAAGACTTCTCATTTGAAGCACCTAAAACAAAAGAAATGATAAAAATGGGCAGTAACCTTAATATTGGAAATAAAAAATCATTATTTGTTTTACCGGAACAAAATAAAAACATATATTTGTCATCCCGAAATGTACATGGGGTTGAAGTTGTAACTGCCGGTGAATTAAGTACTTATAAGATAATGAAGGCTTCAACTCTTGTACTTGTTGAGAGTGCAGTTGACGTTTTACAGGCAACTTTTGAAAACCAGTAAATTTTGAGTAATGAATATTTTGCTTAAACCAATAGTGACGGAAAAAATGACAAGCCAGGGCGATAAATTCAATCGCTATGGGTTTATCGTTGCTAAAAACGCAAATAAATTGCAGATCAGGAAAGCCGTTGAGGAATTGTATGGCGTAACTGTCGATTCAGTCAATACAATGAGGTATGGCGGTAAAATAAAAACAAGGAATACGAAATCTGGCCTTCTTGTCGGAAAAACCGCAGCTTTAAAAAAGGCAGTTGTTACCCTGGCAGAGGGGAACAAAATTGATTTCTATAGCAATATTTAACAACCAGTATGGCAGTCAGAAAACTAAAACCTGTTACACCAGGTCAGAGAAACAAAATTATCAGCGCTTTTGACACTATAACAAAAGCTGCGCCGGAGAAATCCTTGCTTCGACCGCTCAGGAAATCAGGAGGAAGGAACGTTAACGGCAGAAGGACCATGCGGTACATCGGAGGCGGTCATAAACAGATGTACAGAGTCGTCGATTTTCTCAGGGAAAAAGATGGCATGAATGCAACAGTAAAGGCAATTGAATATGATCCGAACAGATCATCGAGAATTGCCCTTGTTGTTTACGAAGATGGCGAAAAAAGGTACATAGTATCACCTAACGGACTTAAGGTGGGTCAGAAAGTTGTATCAGGAAAAGATGCAACACCTGAGATCGGGAACACGATGTTTCTCAATGACATTCCACTTGGTACAATAGTACATAATATTGAACTGAAACCTGGTAAGGGAGGGGCTCTTGCCCGCAGTGCAGGAACCTATGCACAGCTTTCAGCACGTGAAGGAAAATACGCGATAATTAAGCTTCCCTCAGGTGAGACAAGGATGGTTCTGACAACATGCCGTGCAACTATTGGAACAGTTTCCAATGCCGATCATAATCTTGAGAAATCAGGCAAGGCAGGCCGTTCCCGCTGGCAGGGCCGCCGTCCAAGAGTCAGAGGCGTTGTTATGAATCCGGTCGATCACCCGATGGGTGGAGGCGAAGGAAGAGCTTCTGGCGGACATCCGAGATCACGCAGAGGGATACCTGCAAAAGGTTTTAAAACCCGCGACAAGAAGAAATACTCTGCAAAACACATTATTGAAAGAAGGAAAAAATAACTGATATACTATGAGCAGATCAATTAAAAAGGGTCCTTTCATTGAATTCAAGATGGAAAAGAGAGTCCTGGAAATGAACAAGGGACAAAAGAAGTCAGTTCTCAAGACATGGTCGCGGAGATCAGTTATCTCACCCGACTTTGTCGGACATACTATAGCAGTTCATAACGGAAATAAATTCATCCCCGTTTACATTACCGAAAACATGGTGGGACATAAGCTTGGCGAATTTGCTCCTACCCGCACATTCAGGGGTCACTCGGGCAATAAGTAAAAAGTAGTGTAAACCGAAAAATATTCAGACATGGGTGCAAGAAAAAGAAATTCAGCAGAACAGAGAAAAGAGGCTGCAAAAGAGAGATACCAGGCGATTCTCAGGAACTGTCCTACCTCACCCCGTAAAATGAGACTTGTGACAGGTATGATAAGCGGCCTGGAAGTGAACAAGGCACTTGATGTGCTGAAATTCAGTCCTCAGGAAGCGTCACGCAGGCTCGAAAAGCTTCTGCTATCAGCAATAGCCAACTGGCAGGCGAAAAATGAGGGTGTAAGAATCGAGGAAAGCCACCTTTTTGTTAAAAAGATCAGCGTTGATGGTGGCCGTGCACTGAAAAGGCTGCAGACTGCTCCCCAGGGAAGAGCTTACAGGGTCAGAAAAAGATCAAACCATGTTACTCTGGTACTCGACAGTATGAATAAGGAAGTTGAAAATACAGCAAAATAAACAGATGGGACAAAAAGTAAATCCGATAGGTAACAGATTAGGTATAATCAAAGGTTGGGACTCAAACTGGTTCGGCGGAAAAGATTTCTCCGGCAAGCTGGTTGAAGACACCAGGATAAGAGAATATCTGAATGCCAGGCTTGCAAAGGCAAGTATCTCAAAGATAATTATCGAGAGAACCCTTAAGCTTATTACCGTTACGGTCAATACTGCACGTCCGGGTATAATAATCGGAAAAGGTGGCCAGGAAGTTGACAAACTTAAGGAAGAACTTAAGAAGATTACCAAGAAAGAAGTTCAGATCAACATCTTTGAAGTTAAACGTCCCGAGCTTGATGCAAATATTGTTGCGAATAATATAGCCCGTCAGCTTGAAGGCAAGATCTCATACCGCCGTGCCATTAAAATGTCGATAGCTTCCACAATGAGGATGGGTGCCGAGGGTATCAAAGTACTTATTTCAGGCCGTCTTGGAGGTGCTGAAATGGCAAGAAGTGAAACATATAAGGAAGGACGTATTCCTCTTCATACGCTGCGTGCCGATATTGATTACGCATTGGGTGAAGCCCACACCAAAGTCGGTCTGCTTGGGATCAAAGTTTGGATATGCAACGGTGAAGTTTACGGGAAAAGAGATCTTAGTCCGAATATCGGTGCAAGAAATGCAAAAAGCAAAAGCCTTAAGCGCAAGGCAAAGAAATAAGCTTTAAGAGATTATATAATTTAAAAAGATATTTGAACCATGTTACAACCGAAAAGGACCAAATTCAGGAGAGCCCAGAAAGGAAGAATGAAGGGAAATGCTCAGAGAGGCAACCAGCTTGCATTCGGGTCATTTGGTATTAAAGCATTGGAACAGTGCTGGATTACGGGAAGACAGATCGAAGCTGCACGTCAGGCTGTCACACGCCATATGAAACGTGAAGGCCAGATCTGGATAAGGATATTCCCCGACAAGCCTATTACCAAGAAACCTGCCGAGGTTCGTATGGGTAAAGGTAAGGGAGCACCGGAAGGATTTGTAGTGCCTGTTACCCCCGGCAGAATTCTCATCGAAGCTGAAGGAGTTCCATATGATATTGCCAAAGAAGCTCTCAGGCTTGGAGCCCAGAAACTTCCGATAACAACAAAATTCATTATCAGAACCGATTATGTACAGGAATAAAACACAGAACAGATACAGATGAAAACTTCAGAAATAAAGGAACTAAGCACATCGGACCTGCTGGAAAGGATAGATACCGAGAAAACCATGCTTGTCCGCATGAAGCTTAACCATGCAATAACACCTCTGGATAATCCTCAAAAGCTCAAACAGGTGAAGCTTACAATAGCACGTCTGCTTACAGAACTGCGTACCAGGGAAATTAATGAAAAATCTAAAAGCTAGCTCAGCAATGGAAAGGAATATCAGAAAGGAACGTATCGGTGTTGTTGTCAGCAACAAAATGGATAAATCGATCGTTGTGGCCATCAAAAGGAAAGTAAAACATCCCATCTATGGAAAATTTGTCAACAGGACAAAGAAGCTGATGGCTCATGATGAAGAGAATTCGTGCAATATAGGCGATAAAGTACGTATCTCAGAGACCAGGCCTCTGAGCAAGAATAAATCCTGGAGATTGGTTGAAATAATCGAAAGAGCTAAGTAGTCATGATACAGCAGGAAAGCAGGTTAACAGTTGCCGATAACTCCGGAGCAAAGGAAGTTTTGTGCATCCGGGTGCTTGGAGGCAGTAAAAAAAGATATGCTACCGTCGGCGACAAGATCGTTGTGAGCGTTAAAAGCGCTCTCCCGTCAGGTGAAGCAAAAAAAGGAACAGTGAGCAAAGCTGTTGTCGTACGGACAACCAAGGAGATACGTCGTGCTGATGGCTCATATATCAGGTTTGATGATAATGCAGTCGTTCTGCTCAATAACCTGAATGAGGTGAGAGGCACCCGTATATTCGGTCCGGTCGCAAGGGAATTGCGCGAAAAATATATGAAGATTGTCTCTCTTGCACCTGAAGTTCTATAATTATTAAATAAAGAGCAATGCAGAAGAAACTACATATCAAAAAGGGAGATACGGTTATGGTAATAACCGGTGAATCCAAAGGACAGAAAGGACGTGTCCTCGAGGTTGACAGGGATAAGGACAGGGCTTTGGTTGAAGGTGTGAACACAGTTTCAAAACATACAAAACCAAACGCAAAATCACCCCAGGGAGGTATTTTAAAGAAAGAGGCACCAATACATCTGTCAAACCTGATGCTTATTGATCCTGCATCGGGTAAACCCACACGTATCGGCAGAAGGTTTAATGACAAAAATAAATTAATTCGTTATTCTAAAAAATCAGGAGAGGAGATCAAGTAATGTATACACCTGTATTGAAAACCAGATATAAAGAAGAGATCGTCCCTGCGTTAATGAAGGAATTCAGCTACAAGACCATAATGCAGGTTCCAAAGCTGGAGAAGATTGTTCTTAATCAGGGTGTAGGACAGGCAATAGCTGACAAGAAACTGCTTGAATTCAGTGTTAAGGAATTAACAGATATAGCAGGGCAAAAAGCCGTCCAGACCTACTCATCAAAGGATATTTCAAACTTCAAGCTGAGGAAAAATATGCCTATTGGTGTAATGGTAACATTGCGCAAGGAGAGAATGTACGAGTTTCTTGAAAGGCTTATCTGTGTTGCTTTACCAAGAATCCGCGACTTTAAGGGCATCAGTGCCAGGCTTGACGGGCGGGGTAATTATACTCTCGGGATCACCGAACAGATTATATTCCCGGAGATTGACCTTGACAAGATAGCCAAGATAATGGGTCTCCAGATCACGTTCGTTACATCGGCAAGTACCGATGAAGAGGCACTGGCACTTCTGAAGCATTTTGGTTTACCTTTTAAAAACATTAAAAACTGATTATATGGCTAAAGAATCGATGATAGCCCGCGAAGTAAAACGCGCAAGACTGACCGAAAAGTACGCAGCAAAAAGAGCAAAGCTTAAAGCTGAAGGTGATTATGTAGGACTGAGCCGCCTTCCGCGGAACTCAAATCCCAACAGAATGCATAACCGTTGCAAGCTTACGGGGCGCTCAAGGGGGTATATGAGGCAGTTCGGAATAAGCAGGATAACCTTCAGGGAAATGGCATCCTTCGGACTGATCCCGGGTGTCAAGAAAGCCAGCTGGTAAAAGTAATAATGAATATTAACTATTTTAAAGAATAAGAGATGACTGATCCGATTGCAGATTTACTGACCAGAATTAGGAATGCCATTATGGCTGGTCATAAGGTGGTTGAAGCTCCAGCATCCAATCTTAAAAAAGAGATTGCCAGGATTCTTTTTGAAAAGGGGTATATCCTTAGTTATAAGGTGGTTGACGGAGACAATAAGCAGAGTGTGTTGAAAATCGCCCTGAAATATAATCCGAAGAGCAAAAAGCCTGCTATTAAAAAAATTGAGAGGGCCAGTCGTCCGGGCCTGAGGCGATACATCGGCGTCGATAAAATGCCAAGAGTGCTTAACGGACTCGGAATTGCAATTATTTCAACCTCGAAGGGTCTGATGACCGATAAAGAGGCTAAAAATGAGAATATTGGTGGTGAAGTATTATGTTATGTATACTAATTAGGAGGATAGTATAATGTCACGAATAGGAAAATTGCCTGTAAGCCTGCCCAAAGGAGTAACTGTAAATGTCAGCGACTCCAATCTGATCAGTGTGAAAGGACCCCTGGGTGAGCTGAAGCAGAACATTAGCAAAGACCTGAAGGTTGAAATAGTGGATAACACTATCGTATTGTCAAGACCTTCAGAATCAAAAAATCATAAGTCGCTTCATGGTCTTTCCAGGGCGCTTATTGCAAATATGGTAGTTGGTGTGTCGCAGGGATTCAAGAAAGAACTTGAACTTGTTGGAGTTGGTTACAGAGCCGAGGCAAAAGGGCAGCAGCTCGAAATGAGTCTTGGCTATTCACACGAAATTATACTTCAGGTCCCTGACGAAGTAAAGGTTGAAACCAAAACTGAAAGAAGGAGCAATCCGGTAATAACTCTGACATGTATCGATAAACAGCTTATCGGACATGTTGCAGCAAAAATCAGATCACTCCGTCCGCCTGAACCTTACAAGGGAAAAGGGATCAAGTTTGTCGGAGAACAACTAAGGAGAAAAGCTGGGAAATCAGCTAGTGTATAATCCGGGTAAAAATTAAATTATCATGGCTTTAACCAAATTGGAAAAAAGAACTCGGATCAGAATGAGGATCCGGAAAAAAATAGGCGGCACTGCAGAAAGACCGCGTCTTGCAGTATTCCGCAGCAACAAGCAGATTTATGTTCAGGTTATTGATGACCTTAAGGGAGTCACCCTTCTGGCAGTCAGCTCCAAGGAAAAGGAGATTGCTGCAAAAACAGGTATCAAGAAAACCGAACAGGCTAAAATTGTCGGAAAGTCTCTTGCTGCCAGATGTAAAGAAAAGGGTATAGAGAATGTCGTTTTCGACAGGAGCGGATATCAATATCATGGTAGAGTAAAAACATTGGCTGATGCAGCCCGCGAAGGCGGACTAAAATTCTGATATTATGGGAAACGGTATAAGAAAAGTAAAAACCAGCGACCTCGAACTCAAGGACAGGCTTGTTAGCATCCAGAGAGTGACAAAAGTTACAAAAGGCGGACGAACGTTCAGTTTTTCGGCTATTGTTGTTGTCGGGAACGAAGATGGAATAGTGGGACACGGACTTGGAAAAGCAAGTGAAGTGACCACAGCTATAGCAAAAGGTATTGAAGATGCCAAAAAGAACCTGATAAAGGTACCTATAATACATGGTACTATTCCTCACGAGCAGACGGCAAAATTTGGCGGCGCAAAAGTATTCATCAAGCCGGCAACGGAAGGTACGGGAGTAAAGGCCGGAGGTGCAATGCGCGCTGTCCTTGAAAGCGTCGGCGTGAAGAACGTGCTTGCCAAGTCAAAAGGATCTTCAAATCCTCATAACCTTGTAAAGGCAACTTTTGCCGCGCTTCTTGAAATGCGTGATGCAATCGCAGTTGCTGAACACCGGGGAATAAGTCTGGATAAAGTATTTAACGGATAGTAAAGCAAACCACAATGGCAAAAATTCGCATAACCCAGGTCAAAAGCAAAAACGGAAAACCCGAAAGGCAGAAGAGGACTCTTATAGCACTGGGGATCACAAAACTGAACCATAGTGTTGAACACGAAGCCACTCCCCAGATACTTGGAATGGTGGAAAAGATAAGACACCTGCTCAAAGTGGAGAATATTTAAGGTATTAACGATATTATATAAAAAGTTATGGATCTAAGTAACTTAAAACCTGCTAAAGGATCAATAAAAAGAAGCAAGCGTCTTGGCCGCGGACAGGGTTCCGGGAAAGGTGGAACATCAACCAGGGGTCATAAAGGCGCCAAATCAAGATCAGGTTATAGTAAGAAGATAGGTTTTGAAGGCGGTCAAATGCCTCTTCAACGTCGGGTTCCAAAATCTGGTTTTAAAAATATTAACCGGAAGGAATTCAAGGCCATAAATCTTATTACACTGCAGACCCTTGCTGAAAAAAATAACCTGGAAAAAATTGATATTGAAATTCTCCGGAAGGCTGGGCTTATTGCAAAAAATGATCTGGTCAAGATCCTTGGGAAGGGAACTATTGAAAGGAAACTGGAGGTTCATGCCCATGCATTCAGTAAATCAGCAGTAGAAGCAATTGAAGCCCGGAAGGGTACCGTCGTAAAACTTTAAGTTCATGAGACTTGTTCAGACAATAAGAAACATCTTTAAGATAGAAGATCTTCGCGCAAGGTTGCTCTATACTTTAGCTATTGTAGCATTGTACCGTCTGGGTAAATATATAACATTACCGGGTATTGATCCTGCACAGCTGGGAGCACTGAAATCCCAGACTTCTTCCGGTCTAATGGGTCTGCTTGACATGTTTTCAGGAGGAGCATTTTCACAGGCTTCTGTTTTTGCCCTTGGTATCATGCCCTATATTTCAGCATCAATCGTGGTGCAGCTGCTTGGCATAGTGTTCCCTTATTTCCAGAAATTGCAGAAAGAGGGAGAAAGCGGAAGAAGAAAAATGAATCAGTATACCAGGTATCTTACTGTTGCTGTTCTGATCCTGCAGGCACCCACATACCTTGTAAACCTTACTGCCCGGCTTCCTGCAACTGCATTTGTTCTTGAAAACGGATTCTTCTTTAAGTTTTCATCAGTGATCATCCTGACAGCAGGTACAATGTTCGTAATGTGGCTTGGGGAGAAGATCACCGATAAAGGCATAGGAAACGGTATCTCGCTGATCATTATGATCGGTATTGTTGCCAGGATGCCTGCAAATTTTATTTTTGAGGCCGGAACCAGAATGAACGGAGCTGGTGGTCCAATTGCACTGATAGTTGAGATTCTGATACTATTTGTCATCGTGCTTGGAACAATAATGCTGGTTCAGGGAACAAGGCGCGTTCCGGTACAGTACGCGAGAAGGATTGTTGGTAACAAGCAGTACGGCGGCGTGCGTCAGTATATTCCTCTTAAGGTTAATGCTGCAGGAGTGATGCCGATAATTTTTGCCCAGGCAATCATGATGCTTCCGATGATCATAGCCGGCTATTCAAATTCCAGCTCAGGTTTTGTAGTAGCTTTTTCAAATATGTATGGATTCTGGTATAATCTGGTTACAGGTCTCCTTATTGTTCTGTTCACATATTTTTACACCGCTATTACGATAAATCCGGTGCAAATGGCGGAGGACATGAAGAAAAACGGTGGTTTTATCCCGGGAATTAAACCCGGCAGAAAAACAGTTGAGTTCTTTGATACAATTATGTCGAGGATAACACTCCCCGGGTCCATCTTCCTGGCAATTATTGCCATTCTTCCGGCTATTGCGGTGAAGTTTACAGTATCACCCCAGTTTGCACAGTTTTTTGGCGGCACTTCGCTGCTCATTCTAGTAGGGGTTGTACTTGATACTCTTCAACAGATTGAAAGCCATCTGCTGATGCGTCATTATGATGGTCTTATGAAATCAGGCCGTGTTAAAGGAAGAACAGGCGCTACGACGTCGATATAATAAGTTTAGCGTTCTTTGATGTTACATTTAAAGACTGATGAAGAGGTAGGGTTGTTGAGAGAGAGCAATATGCTGGTGTCGAAGACACTTGCTGAGGTTGCTTTATTGATAAAACCCGGGGTCACCACTCTTTATCTTGATAAAGTTGCCGAAACGTTTATCCATGATAACGGTGGAACACCTGCATTCAAGGGATACGGAGGCTTTCCAGGCACTCTTTGCACATCTGTCAATGACGAAGTGGTTCACGGCTTTCCTTCAGATTACATTCTGAAAGAAGGCGACATAGTTTCAATTGACTGCGGAGTGATTCTGAACGGATGGTATGGGGATAGTGCATATACCTTTGCTGTGGGCGAAATTGAAAAGGAGATCAAAAGTCTTCTTGATTATACAAAGGAATCACTTGAGGAAGGTGTCAGGGAGGCAGTTGCAGGGAACAGAGTTGGCGATATCTCCTGGGCGGTGCAGAACAAAGCCGAAAGCGGCGGATATTCTGTGGTCAGGGAGCTTGTGGGACATGGACTTGGAAAAAGACTTCACGAACCGCCTGAAGTGCCGAATTACGGTAAAAGAGGAACAGGTCCAAAAATGGAAAAAGGACTCGTCATCTGCATTGAACCTATGATCAACCTTGGCAGGAAGGAGACAGTGCTGATGAATGACGGCTGGACAATCAAGACTGTTGACGGCAGACCTTCGGCTCATTTTGAATATGCTGTTGCAGTCGACAGGGGAAGAGCGGATGTACTGACAACTTTTAAATTTATTGAAGAAGTTTTAAATAAAATGTAATCGTATGTCGAAACAAGCATCAATCGAACAGGACGGTACAATCATTGAGGCTCTTTCCAACGCAATGTTCAGGGTAGAGCTCGAAAACGGACATGTGATAACAGCCCATATCTCCGGCAAGATGAGGATGCACTATATCAAGATCCTGCCTGGTGATAAGGTGAAAGTTGAAATGTCACCCTACGATCTTACAAAAGGAAGAATAACATTCAGATATAAATAAGAAATATTAAGATAATGAAAGTAAGAGCATCTGTAAGAAAGCGCAGCGCCGACTGTAAAATAGTCAGGCGTAAGGGGCGCATATATGTTATAAGCAAGAAAAATCCCAAGTTTAAACAGAGACAGGGATAATTTATATAATTTTGCAACTCATTTAAGAAAAGTAATATATGGCACGTATTGTTGGTGTTGATTTACCAAGAAACAAAAGAGGCGAAGTTGGCCTTACCTATATCTATGGAGTGGGAAGAAGTACTGCTCAGAAGGTACTTGATGAAGCAGGTGTTGACCGGAATGCAAAGGTAGAAGAGTGGACCGATGATCAGATAAATTCAATCCGCCGTATCCTGAACGATAATTACAAGCTTGAAGGTGAGCTTCGTTCGGAGACACAGCTTAACATTAAAAGATTAATGGATATCGGTTGTTATCGCGGTGTCCGTCACAGACTTGGCTTGCCGGTAAGAGGACAGAGTACCAAGAATAACGCCAGGACGCGTAAGGGAAGAAAGAAAACTGTTGCAAACAAGAAAAAAGCTACTAAATAAATAGAATATGGCAAAGAAAACCGGAGCATCGAAAAAAAGGATCGTTAAGGTTGAAACGACAGGCCAGGCTCATGTTCATTCATCATTCAATAATCTTATTATTACACTGACAAATAATTCAGGTCAGGTAATTTCATGGGCATCGTCCGGGAAAATGGGCTTTAAAGGATCCAAGAAAAATACTCCCTATGCTGCCCAGATGGCATCCGAGGAATGTGGCAAGGTTGCATACGATCTTGGCTTGAGAAAAGTAAAAGTGTTTGTAAAAGGACCGGGAGCAGGTCGCGAATCAGCAATCAGGTCGATCAGCAATGTTGGTATTGAAGTAACTGAGATCATCGATGTTACACCGATGCCTCATAACGGTTGCCGTGCACCCGGGAGAAGAAGAGTATAATTTGTGACGGAAAGGATAATTTGTAAGTTTTAAAATAAAAGCACGATGGCAAGATATACCGGCCCAAAATCAAGAATTGCAAGAAAATTCGGAGAACCTATTTATGGCCCCGATAAACACCTCGACAGGAAGAATTTTCCTCCTGGTCAGCACGGGATGAACAAAAAAAGGAAGAAGACCTCTGAATATGGGCTTCAGCTGAGAGAAAAGCAAAAGGCAAAATATACATACGGGGTACTTGAAAGACAATTCCATAAAACCTTTGAAAAAGCTTCAAGAAGCAAAGGAGTTACTGGTGAAGTTCTTCTTCAGATGCTCGAAGCTCGTCTGGATAACACCGTTTACCGTCTTGGCGTAGCACCAACAAGAGCTTCTGCCCGCCAGCTTGTTTCGCACAGGCATATAACTGTCAATGGTGGAGTTGTTAATATCCCTTCATTCCAGCTGAAACCTGGTGACATAATCGGAGTACGCGAAAAATCAAAGTCTCTGGAGACGATAGTCGACTCACTTACGACAAGGAAATATTCAAAACTTCCCTGGCTCGAGTGGGACGATGCCCAGATGGCAGGTAAGTTCATGAGTGTACCTGAACGCACAGATATTCCTGAAGACATTAAGGAACAGTTAATTGTTGAATTGTATTCAAAATAATTTATAAGAAAAGTCCTATGGCCATTTTATCATTCCAGAAGCCTGACAAAGTTATCATGCTGGAAGCGACCGACAAGTTCGGCAAGTTTGAATTCCGGCCTCTTGAACCCGGCTATGGTATTACTGTTGGTAATGCTCTTAGAAGGATCCTCCTCTCTTCGCTCGAAGGTTTTGCAATCACCACCGTAAAGATCGAAGGTATCGACCATGAGTTCTCTACCATTACAGGTGTTATTGAAGATGTAACTGAAATCATACTTAACCTGAAACAGGTTCGCTTTAAAAGGACAGTCGAAGATGTTGATCATGAGAAGATCGTTATTAAAATCAGTGGGCAGGAAGTACTTAAAGCCGGAGCTCTAAACAACGTTCTCAGCAGTTTCGATGTTCTTAATCCCGACCTGGTAATCCTGAGGATGGAGCCTGACGTTAAACTGCAGATGGAATTGACAATTAATAAAGGCAGAGGATATGTGCCGGCTGAAGAAAATCAGCCGGTCGACAGCGAATTCGGACTGATAGCTATCGACTCGATCTTTACTCCTGTCAGGAATGTAAAATATTCAGTCGAAAACTATCGTGTTGAACAAAAAACCGACTACGAAAAGCTTCTTATGGAACTTGAGACAGACGGCTCGATTCATCCGAAAGAGGCATTAAAAGAGGCAGCTAAGATACTTATATATCATTTTATGCTTTTCTCCGATGAGAAGATCACACTTGATTCAGATGACAAACTGGCAAATGAAGAGTTCGATGAGGAAGTACTGCATATGCGACAGCTTCTAAAAACAAAGCTGGTCGATCTTGACCTCTCTGTAAGGGCTCTTAACTGCCTGAAAGCTGCAGAAGTCGAAACACTTGGTGATCTTGTTAAATTCAACAAGAACGATCTTCTTAAATTCAGAAATTTCGGAAAGAAATCCCTCACCGAGCTCGACGAATTACTGGAGTCCATGAGTCTTTCGTTCGGTATGGATGTAAGCAAATATAAGTTAGATAAAGATTAAGTTGAAAACTGGTTAAGGATATAGAGAAATGCGACATCAGAGAGTTATTAACCATCTAGGGAGGACAAGCTCACACAGGAAATCAATGATTTCCAATATGGCTGTTTCACTGATCATTCATAAAAGGATCACTACCACTACTGCCAAGGCAAAAGCGCTAAAGACATTTGTGGAACCTATTATTACAAAATCAAAGGAAGACTCGACACACTCAAGAAGAGTTGTATTCGGCTATCTTAAGGATAAGTCTGCAGTAGCTGAGTTATTCAGGGAGATTTCACCTAAAATAGCCGACAGACCTGGTGGGTATACAAGGATACTTAAGACAGGAAACAGAATAGGAGATAATGCAGAAATGTGCATACTGGAGCTTGTTGATTTCAATGAGGCAATGAAGGGCGGTGAAGCGGCAAAACAAAAAACTGCAAGAAGAAGGAGACCAACGAAAAAGAGTACCGGGGAAGGAGAACCATCCAAAACTGAAAAAACAGCTCCGGTTAAGGCTAAAAAGAGTGAAAAAGCCGTAAAGGCACCTGAAAAAGCTTCGGAAGAGTCAGCAATTAAGACCGGGGAAAAGGAATAAAGAAATATTTTATAAGGGAAGGGATACAGCCGAAAAGCGTATCCCTTTTTTTATATAAATTGCAAAATGTTAAACAAATAAATAAATTCTTATGGGACAAATAGTTAGTGTACATGCTCGTGAGATTCTTGATTCCCGCGGCAACCCGACAATTGAAGTTGATGTTCAAACTGCCAGTGGGTATCAGGGACGGGCGGCAGTTCCGTCCGGAGCCTCAACAGGTGAAAATGAGGCTCTGGAGCTCCGCGATGGTGATAAATCGCGTTATCTGGGTAAAGGTGTTCTTAAAGCTGTTCAAAATGTTAATAATGTTATATCTGAAGAGATTATAGGCATTGATGTTACTGATCAGGCCGGCATCGATAAAAAGATGATCGATCTTGACGGAACCAAAACAAAAAGTAATCTTGGCGCCAATGCTATTCTTGGCGTATCTCTTGCAGTAGCCAAAGCAGCAGCGGCATATCATGGACTTCCCCTATTTCGTTATATCGGTGGTGCAAACGCAGTAACCCTTCCAATACCAATGATGAACATTATTAACGGAGGATCGCACTCAGATGCTCCGATAGCTTTCCAGGAATTTATGATCAGACCGATAGGGGCTCCCAGTTTCAGAGAAGGCTTAAGGATGGGCGCCGAAGTATTTCATTCTCTCAAGAAGGTCCTGAAAGGTCGTGGATTAAGTACCGCCGTTGGTGATGAAGGTGGTTTTGCTCCTAATCTTGATGGACCTGAAGATGCACTTGATACTATTGTTAAAGCTATTATTGCTGCAGGTTTTAAGCCGGGAACTGAAATTACTATAGCTCTCGATCCTGCTGCTTCTGAATTCTATGAAAATGGCATTTACAATTATGCGAAATTCCAGGGTCCCAAAGGTCCAAGAAAAACATCCAAGGAACAGGTTGACTATTTTGAGAAACTCATCGGCATATTCCCTATCGATTCAATTGAAGACGGTATGGCTGAAAGCGACTGGGATGGATGGAAACTTTTGACCGACAGGCTTGGCAAGAAGATCCAGATAGTCGGAGATGATGTATTTGTTACAAATGTTGAATACCTGAAAAAAGGAATTGAACTAGGCTGTGCAAACTCGATTCTTATAAAGCTGAACCAGATCGGAACACTGACTGAAACTCTCAATACAATTGAAATGGCTCACAGGGCAGGTTACACTACTGTGACATCACACCGCTCGGGAGAGACTGAAGATTCAACTATTGCTGATGTAGCTGTTGCAACTAATTCCGGGCAGATTAAAACAGGATCATGCAGCAGGACTGACAGGATATGTAAATATAACCAACTGCTGAGGATCGAGGAGATGCTGGGTGATCTGGCAGTGTACGGATATAAGAAGTAATCGGGCTTTCCGACGTTATTAACAATTGTTGATAACTTTTGTTTATATCCCGTGTACAACTAAGAAAAGCAAAGAGATTGTAATATCAATTTCTTATATTATATTTGATCTATCAGGTGAGCGATAAAAGACTGCTCAAACGATGTGGAACTGGAAATAGTTACTTAAATGAAACAAGATCCGGTTCTTTCAGACCTTCGGGACTGCGCATCATGAGAGCCGAAGCCTGAGCAAATGGACTCCGGTCCATGATACTCAGCAGATCGAGGAAACCGGAAACGTTCTTTCAGCGATTGAGTCACAGGGCTTCAGAGAAAAAAGAGCTTCGGCTCCGGATTCTTTGAAACTGATCCAGATCCTCCGGGAAATGAAATCAGGGCCTGAAGGACACTTCGTCCCGGAAATCCGGTCGCAAGACTGGACAAAAGGACAGCCGGAAGGTTATGCTGTAACAGGCAAAACCTGAAAGCCAGGGGTTGCGGATCCAGGTCTTGTATCGGGAAATGCAGCCGGTCAAAATAACAGTAACCTGACGCCGTTAGCGGCTTCGGTTGCAAACGGTGAATGGGAACTACTCTTCGGAATGGTTCCCATTATTGTTTTATACAAATCCACCAAAAACATCCCCCTACCCCTTGCCTACCGGCAGGCAGGCCTTTAAAGGGGGACTTTTGATTGTAACACACCTCTCACCCCACGCAGAGCATGGCAGGCTCTCCCATGAGGTGAGCAATTGGAACAAGAACCCTACCCCAGGTCTTTCCCAACGGGGAGCCATGTATCCGTTCCGTCATTGCAAGGAGTAACGAGTATCGTTACGACGAAGCAATCTTAATCTCCTTTGCTATTAATTACACGACCTATTGCCCTATTCTATATCTTTGATGGAGTTATTTAATAATATGGCTTATTCCGGACTGAAAGATTTCATATCTGATCTTGATCGAAACGGTGAACTTCACCGCATAAAAGTATTTGTTGATCCGGTGCTGGAAATAGCGGAGATTACTGACAGGATTACTAAATCAGGTGGCAGTGCACTGCTTTTTGAAAATAATGGAACCAGGTTTCCTGTCCTTATCAATGCTTTCGGGTCCGACATTAGAATTGCAATGGCTCTCGGCATGAATGACCTCTCTGAAGCAGGAAATGATATCGAAAAGGTATTTAACCTGATTACAGATACTCCGGCAAACATGATAGAAAAAATTATGGCCCTGCCAAGGTTTCTGAAGATCACCGGATATCTTCCTGTGCTTTCAGGATTAAAAGGTTCCTGTCAGCAGATTATTTACTCAAAACCTGATCTTTCAATGCTGCCTGTTCTGAAATGCTGGCCTCACGATGGCGGACGGTTTATAACGCTTCCAATGGTTCATACGGTTCATCCTTTGACCGGAAGGTCAAATGTCGGTATGTACAGGATGCAGATTTTTGGAAATGCTACCACCGGAATGCACTGGCAGAGACACAAGACAGGTGCAAATCATTTTGAAGCCTGGAAGGAAACAGGGAAAAAAATGCCGGTATCGGTCACTCTGGGCGGTGACCCTGTATATACATATTGTGCTACTGCACCACTGCCTGAAAATATAAGTGAATATATACTGGCCGGATTTCTCCGGAAGAAAAAGGTGAAGCTGGTAAAGTGTATTACAAATGATATTTATGTTCCTTCCGACGCCGACATTGTAATTGAAGGCTATGTTGATCCTTCTGAAGAATTTGTATCAGAAGGGCCATTTGGAGATCATACAGGATTCTATTCTCTTGCTGACCTCTATCCGGTTTTTCACGTTACCTGTATAACACACTCTGAAAGTGCAGTTTATCCGGCAACCATCGTAGGGGTTCCTCCCCATGAAGATGCATGGTTGGCCAAAGCCACCGAGAAGATCTTCCTTTCGCCGGTCAGGCTGGCCATTCAACCCGAAATACTGGATTTTCACATGCCCGAAGCAGGCGTTGCCCATAATCTGGTTGTTGTAAAGATCAACAAGAGCTATCCCGGTCAGGGAATGAAAGTGTTAAGCTCACTGTTTGGAGCAGGGCAGATGATGTTCACCAAATACCTCGTTGTTGTCAGCGGCACTCTGGACATCAGAAACTACGGAGAGCTGATAAACCACATTTTCAAGAACACTGATTTTGTATCCGATATTCTTTTCACCCGGGGTCCCCTTGATGTCCTTGACCATTCATCTGACAGTTTCTCCTTCGGTGGCAAAGCAGGCATTGACTCCACTGTTAAGATGCCGGAAGAGATTCAGGGCAGAAAAACAGCTCAATCTGAAATGGATCCACGGGCAGAAAATAATTCTGACTTGTTAAATGTTCCATTTATAAAGGGATTTAGATTATTCCCAGTGGCTAAAAAGGCAATAGTATTGATCGTTGGTGTCGATTCTTCTGAAGATCCCGGCTGTGTAAAAAAGGTATGTGATCTGCTTAAGAAAAATGTAGATAAATATAAACTCAGACTTGTTATCGCTGTTGATCATACGGTTGATCAGGATGATCTTTTCATGGTGGCATGGCAGGCTCTTGGCAATTCGGATCCGGCACGTGACCACTGCTTCATTTCCCGCGATTCATTATTGATTGACGGGACTATAAAATATTACCGCGAGGGAGGATTTCCAAGGAGATGGCCAAATATTGTCTGTTCAGATGCCGTAACAATTGAAAATATTGATAAGAAGTGGGATACCCTTGGATTTGAAAAACATCTTTCGTCCCCTTCACTAAAAAACATGAAACTGACCCGTAACGGTACAGATTCTATAATAACTGCTTGATCTTTTCTATCAGTAGTGCAGGCTGAAAGGGTTTGGAAAGGTATTCATCAATTCCCGCAGAAAGGCATTTTTCCCTGTCGCCTATCATGGCGTTTGCAGTAATTGCTATTATCGGTACATGGGTATCTGAGCCTGCTTCAAGTTCGCGGATCTTTTCAGCAGCTATGATCCCATTCATCACAGGCATTACAATATCCATCAGAATAAGATCGTAATTCGATGCATTCAGTTTTTCGATTGCTTCCTTGCCGTTTGAGGCAGTATCGATGCTGTTCACCAAAGGCTTAAGGGTAAGAAGTGTGATCTTCTGATTGATAAGATTATCTTCAACAAGAAGGATATTGATATCTTTCAGCTCCTTGTGAACCTTCTCCCTCGAAACAGCTGATCCGGTATCGGAAGGAGGCAGTTTTATTTCGGTGACCGGATAAGCGAAAGGCATAATTATGTTAAGAACCGTGAAATTATTGCCCGATTCCTGGCTAAACTTTCCATTAACTGAAGCTATCAGCTTTGAAGCCAGATGTCCGGAGTCTCCGTCCTGATCAATAAATATGGTTTTTTTGTCGGTCTGAATCCGCATTCCTATATATCTTTCACGATCTGATTCTCTCTCCTTCTTAAGGTTTATCGTGACCTTTGTGGGCATGTCTGAATTCTGCGCTTCTATGGTATTGAAAATATCAAGGAAGATCTGCTTCAGTACTATTGGATCGCCCTGACATTCATAATCGCTGTAGTCTTTCTTATTGAAAATAAAATCGAGGTTTGCCTTTTCCTTCAGGCTGTAAAGTTCTATCGTGTTCTGTATGGTCGAAAGAATATTGTACCTGATCTGTTTCCTGGCTTCAAAGCTCAGATTGCCGGCAGTCTCCATTGTTAATTCATTAACAGTGGTAACCATATTATTAGTAGAGGCAATAAAAGTCTCTATCAGTTCCTTTTGTTTTTTCTGCAGTCCGGTTGCCATAAGAAGATCGGCAATTATGACCAGATTGTTCAGCGGCTCCCTGATCCTGTGTGAAAAGTCGGTTATAACATCGTCTTTCTTTTCATTTGAGGAAGAGGCATCCCTGAAAGATTCCTTGACAGTTTTAATAAGATCATTTGCTTTCCTTATTATCATTACGAATAATGCCGCACCTGCGATTACAAGGAATCCTGCAAGGAGCCTGAGATCAAACGATATGAAGATAACTGCCAGTATGAGGCATAGTAATGAGATAATTGAATAAGTTTCAATTGAGCTCTTCTTCTTATTGAAAACTTCATCAGGATACTGATTGTCAGTATTCGCGGAAACATGGTCATCTGATTCCATCATTCTTTGAACTTATAAATTGCAGTGACGTAAATTTAACTAAAATAGATGATAAATATACATACGCTGAAATTATCAACCTTCAAAGGAAAAGCTTAATTTTGTTTCTGTGGTACAATTTTTGAACCGGAAATATAAAGAATCAACCATTATGAAAAATTATTTCAGGATTTTACTGATGATTGCGGTGATTTGTTCCGGCGAAGCATTCATGCAGCTATATGCCCAGGAAGAGGGAGGTATGGTAAAATATACACCTGACTTCAGGTTCAACGATGGTATTTACCTCAATTTCGAACAGGTAAAGGCAAATAGTCCGATACCAAAATCCAAGATCCTGACATCGACAGATTATAATGACAAGGATTTCTTTAAGAACCTGATGGCCGGGGAGAAGATTTATTTTTATGATGGCATGGGCATCAGGCAGGAAGTCGACAGGAGTTCAATATGGGGTTATGCAAGAAACGGAGTTTTGAATATTCAGGTCGAAGGGAATTTTAACCGGATAACTTTTGTCGGGAGCATTTGTCATTTCGTTGCAGATGTCACCTCCTATGACAGTCGCTATTACAATTCGCCTTATGGTTATTATGATCCCTATAATTCTTACTATTCTCCATACTATTCACCTTATTATTCTCCGTACTCATACGGTAATTATTACTCGCCTTATGGTTCATATTATTCTCCCTATCGTAATAATACAGGGCGAAATGAACTCAGGCAATACCTTATAGATTTTGAAAGCGGAAAAATTCTGGAATATGACGTTGATAATACTGAACTTCTTCTAATGAAGGACAGCGAATTATATGAGGAATTTATGCGTCTTCCAAATAAGAAAAGAAAAGACCTGATGTTTGTTTACATACGCAAGTTCAACGAGAAAAATCCACTGTTTCTTCCGTCAAATCAAGGGTTATAAATGAGGAAAATACTTACTGTAATTGTACTGATCGCGTCATGCTGTCTGCTGTCGGGGCAGGCTCCATTTCCTTCTGGTAATGAAATAAAGCAATTCATTGTTTCAAAGACCTGTGTTGTTCTGGAAGACGGTAACACTGTATATAATGCATATATAAGGCAGGCTATGAAGGAATACTGGAAAATAACACCCTTCGAATTTATTAAGACTTCCGATTTCGGCACAAGAAGGACCGATCCCTCATTTTCTTTTATAATTCTGACCGAAACCAACTTTGAAAATGACAAGTCGAAATCGGTTTTTAATTTTATTAACCTCCTGCAGGGCAAAGATATTGAAGAGCTTGGTAAAATGCCGGAGATATGTGCAATACCGCTTTCATTTGCCGGAGAGGATGATATGGAATACGGATATAAACTCGGAGCCATACTTGCTTTCATGCAGAAGCATGCACAATTGATCTCTGAGAATCCTTCGCTGACAGGAAGAAAATATCTTAAATATTATAATAGAAATATCCCTGAAGTAATAACCCGGAAAATCCTTGTGAAACAGGAGGATCTTTCTCCGGCTGTCAGCACGATCGAAAAAATAAAAGCTATCTACCGATATAGTATTGAAATTGTCCCTGAAGAAGTTATTGTGAAAGCAATTCAGGAAAAAGCACCTAATACTCTGATACTTCATAAAGTTGGACCTGTGGGAGACAGAAATTCAGGGTACTGCTTTAAAATGCTCATAGGAACCGACGATTCCAATATGTATTATTACAATCAGCATACTATTGATAAAGCTAATCCGAATGGTCTTTTACCAGCCGATCTTAAGCGTCTGGCAAAATTCTGATAATGCAACAAAATAAAAAGAAAGGCGTCTTTTAGTAAAAACCGGATTGTCATGAGAGAGATCAGAGAATTATCAGAATCAGAAAGGAACTGGGCGATGTTATGCCACCTTTCAGCATTTGCGGGATTTTTCTTCCCGTTCGGAGGAATTATAGGTCCGCTGATCTGCTGGCTTTCAAGGAAAGATGAATCGCAATGGGTTGATCAGAATGGAAAGCAATCACTTAATTTTGAGATTTCTATTTTGTTATATATGGTTCTGGCGGCTCCGTTATGTATAATTATTATCGGCATTCCTATAGTGATTTTCCTGATTTTCCTGAAAGTGATCTGCATAATAATCGCCAGTGTCAAAGCTTCAAAAGGAGAAGAATTCAGGTATCCGGTTACAATCCCGTTTATCCAGTGATATTTTCATGCACGGAATTTCCTGATCAGAAGAGAAATGTGTATATTTCTATTCTGATTAAAGAATCCTGTCATGAAAAAAAGTAACAAGGATAAAAAGGCTAAAGTGGAGGTCTTTGAAAAAAAGAATCTTTACCATGATATTAAAGCTGAGAGGCAAGAAAAGCTCGGTAACAATGAATATTTGAAAAAGCTGTTGAAGCTAGAAATTGAGCTGGTAAAGCTTCAGGAATGGGTAAAGGCCAATAAGCTGCGTGTTGTAGTTATTTTTGAAGGACGCGATGCTGCCGGCAAGGGGGGGGTGATCAAAACAATTGCAGGGTGTCTTAATCCCAGGATATGCAGGATTGTCGCTCTTGGCATTCCGACAGAAAAAGAAAAATCGCAGTGGTATTTTCAGCGGTATGTCAGGGAACTTCCGTCGGGGGCTGAGATAACCCTGTTCGACAGAAGCTGGTACAACAGGGCAGGAGTCGAAAAGGTGATGGGCTATTGCACAAATGAAGAATATGAGGAGTTTTTGAGATCCTGTCCCGAATTTGAACGTATGCTGATACGATCGGGGATAATACTTATAAAATATTGGTTCTCAATCAGCGATCAGGAGCAGGAAATCCGTTTTCAGGACAGGATCAAGGATCCCACCAAGCGTTGGAAGATCAGCCAGATGGATATTGAATCGCGTGATAAATGGGTTGAATACTCAATGGCCAAGGATAAAATGTTTTCATATACCGATACCAGACAATCGCCATGGTATGTGGTTCCGGCCGATGATAAAAGAAGAGCCAGGCTTAACTGCATTGATCATTTTCTTACGCTTATACCATATAAGGATCTGACGGCAAAAACGATCAGACTCCCTCCAGTGAAACATGAAGTGGCATATGTAAGGCCGCCTATCACCGAGCAGAATTTCGTACCGGAAAAATATTAATCCTCCAGCTTCCCAAAGGCTCAACCCCCCAACCCCCCAATTGGGGGGCTTATTTTATCAGCCAAATCCGGCTTTGCAGTCCTCTTTGCGATCTTTGCGAAAAGCCTTTGCGACCTTTGCGGTTATTGGATTTATCTTTTTACTTTTGTCTTTTATCTTTTAATAAGGAAATGAAGCCCTCAATACCGAAAGGAACCCGCGATTTCTCACCAGAAGAGATGATGAAAAGAGATTTCATCTTTGATAGTATTAAAAAAGTTTTCAGGTTTTACGGCTATCAGCCGATAGAAACTCCGGCTATGGAAAACCTGTCAACCCTGCTGGGAAAATACGGTGAGGAGGGCGACAAACTTTTGTACCGGATACTAAATTCCGGTGATTTTCTCTCAACAGTCAGCGATACGGATATGCTTGACAGGGAGCCGGTCAGACTCTCTTCTTTGATTTGCGAACGAGGATTGAGGTATGACCTGACAGTACCCTTCGCACGTTATGTGGTTCAACATCGTGATGAGATAATTTTCCCGTTCAAGAGATATCAGATCCAGCCTGTTTGGCGTGCCGACCGTCCTCAGAAAGGAAGGTACCGCGAATTCTTTCAGTGCGATGTAGATGTTATCGGAAGCGATTCGTTGCTTAATGAATATGAGCTTATCAGGATAATTGACGACATATTCAGACTGCTGAAGATTTCAGTCGTCATAAAGATAAATAACAGAAAGATTTTATCTGGAATTGCGGAAGTCATAAATGAATCGGCCAGAATAACCGATATCACAGTTGCTATTGACAAACTCGAAAAAATTGGTATTGAGGCAGTTAATGAAGAGCTCAGGAACAGGGGGATAGGATCTGAAGCCATCATCAAGCTTCTTCCGGTTATTGAGCTGAAAGGAACTACAGCTGAAAAGCTGGCAGGACTTGAAAAAGCTCTTTCAGGGTCAGTAATTGGAATGAAAGGTATTGAAGAACTGCAGACCCTGTTTTCTTATATAGGCAGCAGTGCGTTTTCAACTGAAACCGAGCTTGACCTTACGCTCGCACGCGGACTGAATTATTATACCGGGGCCATCATTGAAGTCAAGTCAAAAGATGCAAATATAGGAAGTATCTGTGGAGGAGGTCGTTATGACAACCTCACGGGGGTGTTTGGAATGGAAGGCGTTTCAGGAGTCGGGGTCTCATTTGGAGCCGACAGAATCTATGATGTAATGAGCCAGCTGAACCTGTTCAGTGAACAGGTGAGTTCATCAACGCAGGTTCTGATACTTAACTTCGGAAATGAAGAACTCGGGTTTGCACTGAAAATCTGTGATCAGCTTAGAGGAATTGAGATCAGTTCAGAGATTTATCCTGATGTCGTCAAGCTTAAGAAGCAGATGTCGTATGCTGATTCCAGGAAGATACCTTATATTATTATTGCCGGAGAAGAGGAAATTAAGAATAATCTGGTCACTCTGAAGATAATGGCATCGGGGGAACAGAAAAAGATGACTATTGATGAACTGTTGTCTTTTCTGGAATCAGTACAAAGCTCTATGATCTTTTAACCACGGGTTACACGGATATACACGGATTTTAACCTTCAAAACAACGTAATTACATTGTAATTACATTATCAAAACCCCTTGAGGGGGTAGGGGGCGTTTTTTATTACTGCCTGATATTCTGATTAGTTCTCACCTCTCTTCTTTCCTGTAATTCTTTTAGAAGCTGAAGCCTGTACTGGTTTTCTGCCTGGTATAGCCGGAGGATTTTGACAGGAGACAGGATTGTCTTTATTTTGGTATGGAATTCCTGTGCCAAAGCGGCTTCGCGAACCTCCAACCCGACAAATCTGTCGCCTGCTTCAGTCATTTCCCTCTCACTCATATTAAGCTCGTTCTGATTGAAATTTCTGTTAAGTTCCTGTCTTTCAAGCTGGATTTTGGTTTTATTATCCTGAAACTCATTGTACACCGGCCAGAATTTCTCGGCTTCCAGTGAAGTAAGATTAAGGCGCTTTGTAAAAAAGGCTATTTTATAGGCATCTAGCCTTTGCCTGTTGGCATTCTGTGCCGATATATTCATTGCACAAAATGTCGTAAGTATGGTAAAAACAATAATATTTCTTTTCATGGTTGAGAATTTATAATTGTTCCTGTATTTCGTTTATATCAACATTTTCAAGTATAAGATAATCAATTATATCCTTCTTATCAGTATTTGGTGCAAGGTTTGGAATTCCTGTCAGAACTGCATTTTCCTCAAGTGTAAGAAGATCAATTTCATTTAATATGGTTTCCGAATACTCTTCAACCGGGATCTCCGTAAGAGAAACAGATTCATTATGAGGGGAGAACAGCCTTATCCCGGTATAGCTAAGTATTGCCAGAACAGCAACAGATGCGGCAACAGCCAGAAATGGCCTGAGTCTCACATATAACCCCTGCTTTTTCTTCCCATCCTGATTTTCAATTGTTGAAGAGATTATTCTGCCGTTCAATTCCTTAAAGTAATTGTCCGGTACTCTAAATGGATTTCCTTCCGGAATTTTTTCACTGTTTTTCATTACTTGCTTGGATGATTAAAATTACTAATGGTTTAAATGCCGGATAATATATTTTCAATTTTTTTTACAGCGTGATGATAGGATGCCTTCAGTGCACCGACTGATGTTTTAAGAACTTTGCTCATATCCGCATAAGTCATTTCGTCATAATATTTAAGATTGAAAACGATCCTCTGTTTTTCCGGAAGCCGGATGATAGCATTTTGAAGTTTAACCTGGGCCTCATCGCCATCGAACCAGGTACTTCCTTCAGTTGAATTTGCAAACCAGCTTCCAAGGTCGTCGAGAGATATAGCGGAATTCCTGATTCTTTTGTTTATAAGAGTGAGGGCTTCATTGGTCGCAATAGCATAGAGCCAGGTATAAAGTGAGCTCTCGTTTCTGAAATTTGATATATTACGCCAGGCATTGACAAATGTATTCTGGAGGGCGTCGTCGGCATCTTCATGAAGGATCACAAGACGGCGGATGTGCCAGTAAAGCCGGGTGCTATACCTCTCGACAACAAGTCTGAAACCTTTATTCATGTCGGTTTCAAGAAGGTTAAAAATATCGCTATCTTGATTCTCCTGATCCAATCGCAAACCGGTTTAATTCTTAGATGGTTAATACGTACAAAGGTTTAAGGATATTTTGTAATAATGAAAATAATATCAATCTGCGTAATCTGCGAGATTTAACCGGGAATATCTGTAAATTTGCATTCGTAATTTAATACGGAATCTGATGGCTCTTCAATGCGGAATACTTGGAATAACAAACGTAGGGAAAACAACCATCTTCAACTGCATTTCAAACACAAAGGGTGAAACGAATGCTTTTGCTTTCAGCGCCACAAAATCAAATATCGGGTTAGTTCAGGTTCCTGATCCCAGACTGTACGAACTTGAAAAACATCAGGTTACGGACCGGATTGTTAATACAACCGTCGAGATTGTTGACATACCCGGACTTACCCGCGGTTCGAACAAAGGTGAAGGTGTCGGCAATAAATTCCTCGGGGACATACGCAATACAGATGCCCTGATACATGTTCTGAGATGTTTTGATAATGATGCCCTTCCTCATATTGACGGTTCCGTAGATCCCGTAAGGGATATGGAGACAATCGACTTTGAGCTGCAGGTCAAGGATATGGAGTCGGTAGAGAAGAAACTTCAGCGGCTGGAGAAACTTGTAAAGGCAGGAGATAAGGATGCAAAGCATGGCATTGAAGTACTGACAAAGTACAGGGATCATATAGGGAATTTTAACAATGCCCGCAGCCTGAATGTAAGACCTGAGGAGAAGAAACATGTCGATGACCTTTTCCTGCTTACAATGAAGCCTGTTATGTATGTCTGCAATGTCGATGAGAAATCTGCTGTTGCAGGGAATAAATATGTTGATAAAGTAAAGGAAGCACTAAAGGGCAAAAATGCCGAGATACTTGTTATCGCCGGAGCAGTTGAAGCAGAAATAGCCGAGCTTGAAAGCCTTGAGGACAGACTTGCATTTCTTAAGGATGCCGGTCTCAATGAACCCGGTGTCGATAAGATGGTTAGGGCCGCTTATAAGATGCTTAATCTTCAGACATTCTTTACAGTGGGGCCAATGGAAATCAGGGCATGGACAATTAGAAAAGGGATGACCGCACCTCAGGCTGCAGGCGTAATTCACAGCGACCTGGAAAGAGGGTTCATAAGAGCAGAGGTAATGAAATATCATGATTTTATTACCCTGGGGTCGGAACATTCGTGCAAGGAGGCAGGCAAGTTTTACATAGAAGGAAAAGCCTACGTGGTTGAAGACGGGGATATTCTACATATAAGGTTCAATGTTTAACCTTTTGAATGTTTAAGAAATTACTGATACCGTTACTGATATTTTCATTTCTGGCAGAACTTTGCCATTCCCAAAATGTATCAAATGATACAAAACTCCGCGGAATTATATCTGAAAAAGGCCAGGCTGAGGTTATAATTGCCGGTCAGAACCGCCAGGCGCTGGACAAGATTTCGCGTATTTTCTCAATTCGATCCATAGAAGAAAAATCAATTCATATTGTGCTCTCACCACTTACAGTTGAGAGATTCATTGTGGAGAGATATGATTATCAGATCGTTGAAAGCTCTGATAACAAAGGAATCATTAGTTCGGCGAACATGACTGAAGCCATGGAGTGGGATAGCTACCCATCTTACACACAGTATGACTCGATAATGAGATTTCTTGCGTCTTCATATCCCTCACTTTGCATGCTCGATACAATAGGTACAAGCATAAACGGCAGGCTTGTGCTTGCCCTCAAGATCTCAGATAACTGCAAAGTTGATGAGAATGAGCCTGAAGTCTTTTATTCATCGAGCATCCACGGAGATGAAACAGCGGGGTTTATACTTATGCTGAGACTTTCGCAGTATCTTCTTAAAAATTACAATCCCGACATCAGGGTGAAAAATCTTGTGGACAATCTTGAGATATGGATAAATCCTCTTGCAAATCCGGATGGAACTTACAGGAACAGCAATTTCATTATTTCCCCGGTACGGTTCAATGCAAATGGTTATGATCTCAACCGCAACTTTCCTGACCCTGACGGTCCGGTTGTCACAAGACAGAAGGAGACTCTTGACATGATGCATTTTCTGGCAAAACACAGGTTTGTTCTTTCAGCGAATTTCCATTCGGGAGAGGAGGTTGTTAATTTTCCATGGGACCGGTGGCCGGTTGAACATGCCGATAATGAATGGTTTTACAAGATATGCAGAGCCTGGGCGGATACTGTCCATCTGTATTCGAAAACGGGTTATATGGATTTTCTTGATAATGGAGTCACAAACGGATATGACTGGTATAAAGTTAACGGCGGGCGGCAGGATTATGTCACATACACACTTAACGGACGTGAAATTACAGTCGAGCTTGACAATAACTTTATTACCCCGACTTCTGATCTTGGTAATATCTGGGAATACAACTACCGTTCATTGCTTGGTTACCTCGAAAATGCAATGTACGGTATACACGGGAAAGTCATTGATGCTTTGAGCAATAAGCCTGTTCCTGCCAAAATTCTTATTAAAGGGCATGACAAAGATAACTCTCAGGTTTATTCAGATACCCTGACAGCCATTTTTACCAGGCTCCTCTTCCCTGGCTCATACAATCTTACATTTACTGCAGAGGGGTACAGGGATACGACTGTAAGTGACATCAATGTAATTCAACGGGAAAGAACTAACCTTATAGTAAAAATGATACCCGATTTTAATCCTCCGGATACTACAAATCCGGCTAAACCGTTTTTTTATCCGAACCCCGGCAATATTTTTATTAAGGCTGTCCTGCCTGAAAATGTAAGAGGTACAATTAATATAAGATTGTTTAACATGACAGGTAAAAAGGTATCAGATTATGACACAGAAGCATCGGACATAAGTCCTGTTAAGCTGGATATCAGCCGGCTGCCGGCAGGCATTTATTTTGTAGTTTTCACAAATAAAGGGAAAAAGAACTCTTGCAGTGGCAGAATTGTGATTCTCAGATGATTCTGACTGTTAGTTTAAATGGATTATTGTTTCTCAGCCTGAAAAGATTATTTTTGTGCCGTTTTATAACTAAGTGGAGAATTACCAAATGACAGGGAAAAGAGTTATTGCAGGGTTTTTATTTCTTTATGTTTTTTTGAATCTGTCGGGACAGGGGGCATATCTGCCGCCTGATAAACCAGCTCTTATAGTTGGAATAGTTGTTGAACAACTTAGGTTTGATCAGATCGAAAGGTTCAGGGACAGGCTTTCAGAAAATGGCATAAAGAAAATGATTAATGAGGGTACATTTTTTCGTAATGCCTCCTTCGACTATATGCTTACCCAATCGGCGCCCGGATTTTCAACTATTTCAACCGGCACCGAACCCTCTTATCACGGTATTACATCTGACAACTGGTATGTTCCGCTGAAAAACGAGTTTATCTATTGCACCAAGGATGTTTCGGTTAATCCGGTAGGAGGGAGCTACGAATCAGGCCTTCATTCTCCTGTTAATCTTAATGCATCAACGTTTGCTGATGAGCTAAAGATTGCAACGGGGAAAAGATCAAAGGTATTTGCAATAGGGATTAAAGAACACGCGGCAATTTTTTCTGCCGGGCATGCAGCCGACGGGGCATTCTGGTATGATAACATTACAGGAACCTGGATGTCATCCACCTATTTTATGGCAAATCTTCCAGCCTGGGTCAACGATTTCAATGCAATGAAGTATTCGGAAACATATCTGAATACAACCTGGAACCTTTTAAAACCGGCAACGGATTATTCGGTTTGTCTTCCTGATTCAAACAAATTTGAAACCGGCTTTAACGGCCTCAATTACTTCCCTTACGATATTAATAAACTGAGCAAACCATCGGGCAGAAATTCGACCCGGAATTATGCATTTCTTAGAGAGACCCCCTTCGGAGATGCATTAACTACAGATTTTGCCATTAGATTGATTGAAAAAGAAGATCTGGGGAAGGATGATATCCCCGATTTTCTGGGGATATGCTACTCCTCAACGGATTATATAGGTCACCGCTTCGGACCCTCTTCGGTGGAGACGGGTGATGCCATCCTTCGTCTCGATAAGGATATTGAAACACTTCTTAATTATTTGAATGACAGTCTCGGGAAGAAAAATGTCCTAATCTATTTCACATCAGCTCATGGAGTATCGGAAATACCCTCAATTATGGAAGCTATGAGAATCCCGGCTGGTTATTTCAAGCAGAATCAGGCCCTTCAGCTGCTGCGGAGTTACCTGAATGCTGTTTACGGGGAAGGTGACTGGGTTAAAGGTTTTTCTGAAAGGCAGATCTTTCTTAACAGAACACTTATTGAAGATGCCAGGATTCCTATTGAAGAGATACAAAAGAAAACTGCAAGATTTCTGACACAGTTTACAGGCGTTGCATCAGCTTATCCTTATTATGCCTTTGAGGCAAATGACTTCGGCAACGGGCATCTGAAGAAAATTGTAAATAATTTCAGTCCTCAAAGGTCAGGTGATGTCATTGTTACCTTAAATCCGGGCTGGGTTGAAAAGGAAGGGGATCAGATGACCAATCACAACTCGCCTTATGAATATGATTCTCATGTTCCGCTTATATGGTATGGATGGACTGTCAACAGATCAACTGTAATGAGGAAAGTCAACATGACCGATATAGCTGCCACGCTTTCATCGTTATGCAGAATACCATATCCTAATGCCTGTACCGGTGAACCTATGCCGGAACTTTTCAGGTAGCAAGCCTGGTTTTTATACTATCCCTTACTGCGCAGGCTTCTGCCAGTAATCCGGGATTTTTTTCACAGCCATTCCCAAGTATAATCAGGTTTGCACCGGCAAGGAACGTATCTGATATTTCCTGGCGGCTTTTCAATCCTCCGCCTACTGCAAGAGGTGTTGAAACATTCTCTCTTACAGCATAAATTATTTCGGGAGGAACCGGATTTTCTGCTCCGCTTCCGGCTTCAAGGTAAATCATATGCAAACCCAGCATTTCTCCAGCTAGTGCCGTTGCGACGACCAGGTCAGATTTATCGGCTGGAATTGCCTCAGTCTGACTTATATATTCAACCGATGTCTTTTTACCGGTACCAATAAGTATATATCCAACCGAAATAAGCTTTTCCCTGACACTTCTCAGGTAAGGAGAAGCAATTACATGGTTCCCGATAAGAAGCTCAGGGTTCCTTCCTGAAATCAGGGACAGCAGCAGTATTGCATCGGCTCTGAGGCTTAGCTGAAGAAGATTGCCAGGAAAGAGAACTATTGGTATGTTGCACAATATTCTGACAGTATCAATAAGATTATCAATGCTGTTAAATGTAAGGCTGCCACCTGCCAGAATGTAATCTGTTTTACATTCAGAGGCAATCCTGAGGGTATTCTTTAATCCTTCTGTTGTGACTTTGTCAGGATCGAGCAGAAGGGCAACACTTTTGTTTCCCGGAAAATTATCCCTTGTCATAGTTTTTCTTTGTCCAGACTATTGCGTAGTTATCATACTTTGTGTAAAAAAGGTCAAATGAGTCATTTATCTTTTCAGTTTGGACCTTCCCTTTTATTTCGCCTGACTCCTTAACCTCGAAGGGTTCAATTGTTATATTCTTTTTTATACTTATTCCTTCCTTGTCGCAGATCTTATAGAGAGCCTCTTTGGCACACCAGTGGAGGTATAGATGGTACCGGCGGTTTTCTGTCTCTTTTGTTATCTTTTCTCTTCTGTTAATAAACTTGAATGCGATCCTCCCAATGTTGGTGGTCATGTATTCCAGGTCAATTCCAACTTTCTCATTGGTGCTCATGAGAATAGCGGTAAGCTTATGGGAATGGGAGATGCTGATGAATCTTGAACCGTCTTTGAGAAAAGGCTTGTTATTTTTGTTATAAACGATTCGCGCATCTTTGCCGAGAAGTTCAGCAAGGAGGGCTCTGACACTAAGGAACTCGAGCTTTCTTGAAGTGCTGGCAAAAACTTTGTATTTTTTTTTGTCACCATTATCCAGTTCTACGGACTCAAGCAGGGTATTAAGATCCTCCTCAATTTTCCAGACACCCAGAATTGTGAATTCGTTAAGATAATGTTTCGAGATACAGCCCATTAATCTTTCAAAATTTTACTTTTACTTCCATTTCAAAGTTTCAATCAGATGTAAGATATCCTCCCTGAAGAAATCAATTACAGGTGCAAGGGAATCGGCATTTGGCACTGATTCAAAATATAGAGATCCTCTCAGGTAATGTTTGATACTGTCGGTTACATAGAATTGAACGGCTGATGCCGTATTTCCTTTCAGGTCATAAAGGATCCCGAATATCCGGTTTTCCCCGTCATTTATAAGTTGTTCATTGATTGCGTCGGCTTTTGTAATATGGTTTTTTACATTCATTGTATATGTCTGCTCGATCAGACCTTCAAGATCACCCCCGACATCTTTATAGGTCAGGTAGATTTTGGCTTTATAAGCCGGAAATTCAATATTTAGCCAGCCTGGTTCTGACTTATTATCAATCTTATCAGAAATATTTCCATAAACCGGGTATTCGAATTTCAACGGAAGGTTTTTTTCCTGACTTTTTTCATCATAAACAATATATTTCTTTGGCGGCAGATCTATCCTGAAATAGCCTTTTGGTTTTGGCACAGATATTTCCCTACAGCTGAGAAAGCTGAAAGTTGCAAGTATCAATAAGAGTACTGGCAAATTACTCTTCCTTATTGTTCCCATCGTTATCAGTTAATTCCACACGAATTTCCTTAATCCTTCTCTTATCTGCAGATTCTATTCTGAAATTAAAATTCCTGTAAGTTATTATCTGACCTTTCTGTGGGATCTCGCCGGTAAGTTCCAGGATAAGACCTGCAAGTGTTTCTGATTCTCCCCTTACATCCTCAAACGGATCATTTTCAACTTCAATTATTTTGAAAAAGTCGTTCAGCAGGATTTTCCCTTCGAAGATATATGTTTTATCATCGATTTTACGGTGCATTGTTTCGTCCTCGTCACTTTCGTCAGTAATCTCGCCGACAATTTCTTCAAGAACATCTTCGAGTGTAATAATTCCTGACGTTCCCCCATACTCGTCGATAACTACGGCCATATGTATCTTCTTCACCTGAAACTCTTTAAGTAATTCATTAATCTTCTTGGTCTCAGGTACAAAATGAGGAGGCCGCATCAGTGCCTGCCACTTGAAATTGTCAGGACTATTGGTGTAGGGAAGAACATCTTTTGCATACAATATTCCTTTTACCGAATCGAAAGATCCTGAATAGACCGGAATTCTGGAAAATCCCGATTCGATAATAATTGATTTTACCTTGTTGAATCCAAGCCTGATACTGATGGCTGTCACATCTATTCTCGGGCACATTATCTCGCTTACATTAATGTTACCGAAATTAACTATGCCCTTCAGTATCTTTTCATCTTCATTTATATCGTCTGATGCAAGCTCCAGGGCATCCGACAGGTCATCCATGCTTATGTTTGTATGTCGGTACCCGGCTCTTTTCTTCACAAACGAGGTCGAAAAGATAAGCAGGGAGGTAACCGGTTTAAACAGTTTCTCCAGGATTGACATCGGATATGCCATGAACTGAGCCATTGGTATCTGATTTCTGGTTGCAAAGACTTTCGGCATTACTTCACCAAAAAAAAGCAGGACAAAAGTAATTACAACCGCCTCAAATATGAACCCAAGTACCGGATTGGTGCTAAAGTCGAATGTTCTGGCACTTAGGAAAGCGGCCAGAAGAACAATAGCTATATTGACTGTATTGTTGGCAACAAGAATTGTGCTCAGCAGTTTGTCGGGCATATCATGAAGCTTCAGAACCATGGCTGCCTTTTTTGATTTACTGGATTTGAGCTTTTCAATATCTTCGGGCCTCAATGAAAAGAAAGCAACCTCAGAACCCGACATAAGGGCAGAAATGAAAAGCAACAGGACCAGGACTATTAAACCTATTATCAGCTTGAATTCAAAATGATTAGCAACCATGCCCGGAAAAAGGGCTAAAGATGAAAATAAGAATCCTGGTTCCAATTGTAATGCATTTAGTAATACCCTCTAGAAGGGAAGATCATCTTCGTTAGTGGGCTGATAACCTGTCGGAGGTTCATTTAAGTCAGACCCCAAAGGTTCTTTTTCCTGGACATTGCTTTTATTCGGTTCTGAAGCTTGAATGGAGCCGGTACTCTGTTTTTTATCAAGAACTAAAAAAGTATCTGCCAGGATCTCGGTTATATATTTATTGTTTCCGTCCTTGTCTACATATGATCTTGTTTTAATTTTGCCCACGATATAAAGCTGTGATCCTTTTTTGACAGTTTTTTCAGCGACCTCTGCCATTGCCCGCCAGAGAACAATATTGTGCCATTCGGTCGTAGTAATGGTCTCTCCCTGCTGATTCGTATAAGACTCACTTGTAGCAAGTGGAAAAGTAACTTTTGCGACTCCCTTGTCGAAATAACGGATCACCGGATCTTTGCCGACGTTTCCTACAAGTATAACCTTATTGATTGACATATAGTTAAAGCTTTAGAGTTGTTTTTTTAATCCAATTGTAAAGTTAATAAAAAATAGCTTACTGTGATCCTGTCAGACATTAATAACCGAAGGTCCATATTTTCAGAATATTACAGGGGAAGGGGTATTTTTGGCCGGCAAGCCTGAAATCTTGCCGGGATAGAGCAGAATTGTCAGATTAATTTTTCTATTTCATTGTATTTTAGGCAATAATATTATTTTTATTAAAAAAATTATTCTTTAAGTGTTTCAATATAAACAAATAATATTTTTATATTTGCAGGGTTGAAAAAAACGTATACTCAAAATAATTTGTTGAATTTTAAACTTCACGAAAATGACTA
>Ga0326726_10000382_pt1 | contig 42227 bp, 46 predicted proteins | sample MHFenrmetagenome_2_FD_207603 | JGI IMG/M metagenome (GOLD analysis project Ga0326726, IMG submission 207603) | Lab enriched peat soil microbial communities from Michigan Hollow, Ithaca, NY, United States - MHF15MN | ecosystem: Environmental > Terrestrial > Soil > Wetlands > Peat | place: USA... | reverse complement strand
GGATCGATCCCCTCGCGCTCGCGAACTCGGCGTCGCAGCCGCCGCCCGTCTCGTCCGCGCCCGCGGCTCCGGCCCCGCAGGGCGGTCAGCGCGTTCGCGGCGCGGCGCGCGGCGCAGCGGGGGGCGCGGCGATCGGCGCGATCGCGGGTGACGCGGGAAAGGGTGCCGCCGCCGGCGCCGTGGCCGGGACGATGGTGGGCGGCGCGCGCAAGCGCGAGGCGGAGCGACAGTCCGCGGCCGCGAACCAGCAAGCCCAGGCGCAGGCCCAGCAACAGGCGCAATCACAGACGGCGAACACACAGGCTCAGCTCGCGACCTTCAACAAAGCCTACTCGGCTTGCTTGGAAGGGCGCGGCTACACGGTCAAGTGAGGTTCGACTGAGTTAGGAGAAGTCCGAGATGCCGGCCGAGCAAGTCACACAGCTCTACGCGACTACGACTCAGTGGCTCGTCCCCTTCGGCCTGAAGGTGCTCGGCGCGATCGCGCTGTGGCTGATCGGGCGGCGCCTGATTCACTTTGCGGTCGCGCTGATGCAACGCGGGATGCGGCGCCAGCCGATCGACCCGACCGTGATCGGCTTTCTCGGCTCGGCGGTCTCGGTCACGCTCAACATCATTCTCGTCGTCGCCCTGCTCGGCTTCTTCGGCGTCGAGACGACGAGCTTCGCGGCGCTCCTCGCCGGCGCGGGACTCGCCATCGGCAGCGCGTGGAGTGGCTTGCTCTCGAACTTCGCGGGCGGCGTGTTCCTCATGATCCTGCGCCCGTTCAAGGCCGGTGACTTCATCACAGCGGGCGGAGTGACCGGCACCGTCGAGGAAGTCGGTCTGTTCTCGACGACGATCAACACGCCCGACAACATCCGCACCTTCGTCGGCAACGGCAAGGTTCTCTCCGACAACGTGCAGAACTTCTCCGCGAACCCGTACCGACGCGTCGATCTCGTCGCGCAGCTGCACGGCTCCGTCGATCACAACGCCGCGATCCGCATCCTGCGCGAGCGAGTCGCGAAGGTGCCTCACGTGCTCGCCGACCCGGCTCCGGTGATCGAGATCGAGGAGTTCACGAGCTTCGGACCCAAGCTCGCCGTGCGCCCGTTCTGCAGCAACGACCACTACTGGCAGGTCTACTTCGACACGAACCGAGTGATTCGCGAGGCGTTCGGCGAGGCCGGCTTCCCCGCGCCGGAGCAGCTCGTCGCGGTGAGGCAGAGCGCCTAGATGGGATCGATCGGCCGAGTCACTCTTGCGCTGGCGTCGGCGCTCGCGCTCGCAGCCTGCAGCTCCGTCAGCGTCAAGCAGGACTGGGATCCGACCGCTCGGTTCGACGGGCTGAAGACCTGGGAGTGGCAGAGCTCGACCCCCGTCGTGACGGGAAATACGAGACTCGATGACCCACTCCTCCACGGTCGCATCCAGAGCGCCCTCGAGAAGTCGCTTGCGGCAAAAGGCTACAGCAAGCCCACCTCGGGGAATCCGGACTTCTACGTCGCCTATCACGTCGCGCTGCAGCAGAAGCTCGACGCGCGGACCATCTACACCGGATACGGGCCGTACCGCGGCTGGTACGGCGTTGGCGGCGCGCAGACGGTCGTCGAGTCGTACGATGTCGGCACCCTGCTCGTAGACTTCATCAACCCGCAGACGAACAACGTGATCTGGCGCGGAACCGCGCAGTCACGCATACAAGAGCTGAAGAACCCGGAGGAACGGCAGGCTCGCATTCAAGATGCGGTCGATCGCCTGCTGAAACAGTTCCCGCCGGGTTGAACATTGTCCCTGGCCGCGTCTATTCTGCGCGGTCGAACCCGCAATGGAGGGAGTTCCATGAAGTATCTCGCACTTACCGCAGCGCTCCTCGTGGCCTCGTTCAGCGCGCAGACCGCGCGCGCTGCCGACGATAAGTTCGATCCCTATGCCTATGTGGGGGTCGGCGCGTCGCGCAGCGTCTCCTTCTTCGACGGCACTCTGGGCGACGCGTTCTCGCCAATCAGCGAGCTCGCGCCCTCGCACGTCGGTGAGACGTGGGGCGCGAACGCGCGCGCCGGCTACCGCTTCCACAAGTTCCTCGCGCTCGAGGCGGAGTACGAGTGGATGAAGAGCTTCAACATGTCAGTCGCCGGCGTCGACATCGGCCACATGCAGACTCAGGTCGCGACGGCAAACCTCAAGGTCATCGCGCCCTTCGGAGCGTTTCAGCCCTACGTGCTCGCGGGAGCAGGGATGATCTTCACGACGGTCGACAAGGCCTTCGCGCTGGACTACGACGTGGCAAACGGCGTGCTCGCCGGTCGCTTCGGCGCCGGTATCGACTACTGGGTGACTCAGAACTTGTCACTCAACCTCGGCGGCGAGGTGGTCGTGGACGGTGCGAAGATCACCGGGCCTCCCGGCCTCAGCTCGGGCCGCGGCATCGACTACTTCTCGGCTCAGTTCGGCCTCGGCTACCGCTTCTGAGCGGCGTGATCCGTTCGCGCCTCTTCGCAGCGATTCTCCTCGTCGTCGGTCTCGGAGCGCAGGTCGCCCGGGCCGACGACGAGGGCTTCGGGCGCTCGGGGCCCTATCTTGCCGTCGGTGCTTCGCGCGCCCTCAATTTATTCGAGCAGTATCTCGACAGTGAGCCGCTCCTCTCGGACATCCAGGTCGACGACACCTGGGGCGTGAATGCACGCGCGGGCTACCGGTTGACGTCGTGGTTCGCGCTCGAGGGCGAGTACGAGTGGCTCGATGGACTGGATGCGCACATCGGCTCGATCGGCTCTCGCATCGGCGTGCAGACCGCCACTGCGAACTTCCGCCTGATCGCACCGTTGGGTCGCTTCCAGCCGTATTTCCTGGGCGGAGCCGGCGCCGTGTTCTTGAATGCGAGCGGTGACCTGGGACTCGAGGTCGCCAACACCGCGTTCGCCGGGCGCGTCGGCTTGGGCATCGACGTCTACCTGACGAAGAGCATTTTCTTGAACGCCGGCGCAGAGGCCATGCTCACCAATGCCAGAGTGAGTCTCACCACTCCTTTCGGATCGGTATCGGAGAACGGGCTCGGGACGCTCACGTTCCAGGCCGGGTTCGGATACCGATTCTGAGGCGAGGCGGAGGTTCGTCCATGAGACACTTCGTCTTCGTTTCCGTTCTGGTCGGCGTAGCGCTCGCCGCGTCCGTGAGTCGCGCGGCCGACGAGGAGTTCCTGCGGCGGGGCGCGTACGTCGGAATCGGTGCGTCGCGCGGCTTCAACTTCTTCGACGACGCGTTTCAGGACGCGTTCCGGTCGAACGCGGTCGAGGTCAACGACACTTGGGGCCTCAATGCCCGCGCCGGCTACCGCTTCACGAAGTGGTTCGCGCTCGAGGGCGAGTACGAGTGGCTGGACCGCTTCCAAGCCGGCGTCGGGACCTTCGACATCGCCGAGGTCACGACTCACACGGTCACCGTGAACGTGCGCTTCGTCGCGCCGATCGGGCGCATCCAGCCGTATTTCCTGATGGGCTTCGGTGGGACGTTCTTCGACGTCCACAACCAGAGCTTCTTCGGCGTCGATACGGACGATGCGGTGCCGTGCGGTCGCATCGGCGCGGGGTTCGATTTCTACGTGACTCGGAACCTCTTGCTCAACCTCGGAGCCGAGGGCGTGCTGAACGACGCCAAGGTCCAGTCGCACTTCATCGGTGACTCCGGCCACGGCCTCGAGTACGTCGCTCTGCAGTTCGGGCTCGGCTACCGGTTCTGAGGCGCGCGCCCGACGCGCAGAGCGGCCAGGGCGGCGGAAGCGGAGACACCCGCGGCGGTCAGCAACGTCGCGCGCAGGCCGAGGGCGCCGCCGAGCCATCCGCCCAGTGCGGTCCCCGCGAGCATCGCCAGGCTGTTCAACAGGCGGATCGCGCCGCTGACTCGACCGAGCAGGTGGGCCGGAGTGATTCGCTGGCGCACGCTGCGCTGGTGGATCTCGTAGAGTATGTGCCCGCCGTCGCCGATGACCTGCTGCGCCGCGATCGCGGCGACACCCCAGAGTGTCGGTCCCGGCGCGAGTGAGAGCAGCAGCGGCCCCAGGGCCGTGGTCGCGAGGCCCGCGACCATTGCCGGTCGCCCGGCCAGTCGCTCCGGCACGCGCTCCGCCGCGAGCGCGCTCGCCAGCGACGAAACCGAGCCGAGCGCGAACAGCATGCCGAGCAGGCCCGGCGCAAAGCCGAGCTCGCGGAAGACGAACAGCATGTAGACGGCGTTCGTGATCTGACTCGCCGCGAAGACGAGCATGGCGCTCGCGGCGACTGCCCGCAGCATCGGCGTGTGCGCGATCTCGCGCACCCCCGCGAACAGCTCGCGCAGGCGATCGCCGTCCGCCGGCGCTGGCTCGGGAGGCGGCTCCACGACGCGGATGCGCGCGATCAAGAACGCGGAGATCAGGTAACTCGCCGAGTCGGCGAAGAGCGCGAGCGGCGCCGAGAGCAGCTGCACCAGCCAGCCGCCCAGCGCGAAGCCGGCGGCCTCGGCGGTCGAGTCACCCGCCTGCAGGCGGCTGTTCGCGCGGACCAGGTCCGCCTGCGGGACGACGGCCGGCAGATACGCGTGCTCGGCCACGTCGAAGGCGAAGTCGAAGAGCCCCCGGCAGAACGCGAACGCGACGACGTGAGTCATCGTGAGCACGCCCGCGAATGCGGCCGCAGGCAGCGCCACGAGCAGCGCCGCGCGCGCGACGTCCGCCGCGACCAACACCGGCCGGCGTCGCACGCGGTCGATCCCCTGCGCCGCGAAGAGGCCGAGCGCGATTCCCGGGAGGATCGCCGCACCGTTCATTACGGCGATCTGCGCGGGCGTCGCATCCAGGAGCTGGATCGCGGCGAGCGGGAGCGCGATCGCAGTCAGCATCGAGCCGAAGTTCGAGATCGTCGCAGCGGCGATCAGGCGTACGAGATCCCGACTCACGCGCCGAGTGACTTCGCGATTCCCCAGGCGGCGGCGGCAAGCGGACCGATGCCGTTCGCGAGCTCGGTGGCATGCTCGCTCGACGCCGTCCCGTCGCGCACGCGCCCGAGGATGCCCTGCAGGATGCACGCGCTGCGGAACAAGTGGAACGCCTCGTACCACGCGGGTGACTCGATGCCGGCGCGACCCACCCGCCGACAGTACGCCGCCGTCAGCTCCGCGCGGGTCGGCAGACCGAGCGCCGCGACGTCGAGAGAGCGGAACGAGCCCAGCTCGCACCACGGCATACACAGATATGTGAAGTCGCCGAGCGGGTGACCCAGGGTCGAGATCTCCCAGTCGAGCACCGCAACGATGCGCGGCTCCGTCGGGTGCACGATCGTGTTGTCGAGCTTGAAGTCGCCGTGGATGATCGACGTGTCGTCGCCCGGCGGGATCGTTCGCGGCAGCCACTCGGCGAGCGCGTCCATGTGCGCGAGCGGCGCCTCGGTCGAGGCGTAGTACTGCTTGGACCAGCGCGAGATCTGGCGCGCGAAGTAATTCCCCGGCCGGCCGAAGTCCGCGAGGCCGAGCTTCTTGTAGTCGAGTGAGTGGAGCTTCGCGAGCACCTCGCACATCGAGTCATAGATCGCGAAGCGCTCGCGCCTCGACAGATCGGGCAGATGCGGCTCCCAGAACACGCGGCCCTCGACGCACTCCATCACGTAGAACCAGGTGCCGAGCACCGACTCGTCGGTGCACAGCGCGTACGTGCGCGGCACCGGCACGCCGGTTCCCTGCAGCGCGGAGAGCACGCGGTACTCGCGATCCACCGCGTGAGCCGACGGCAGCAACTGACCGGGCGGCTTGCGGCGCACCACGTAGCGCGTGCCGCCCGCCTCGATGCGGTAGGTCGGATTGCTCTGGCCGCCTTTGAACTGCGCGAGATCGAGCGAGCCGCGGAAGCCGTCGATGTTCGCGCGCATCCAGTCCTCGAGCCGTGCGCGGTCGATCTTGTGTCGCTCGCGAACGGGCTCGGTGCCCGAGAAGATTTCCTGCCGTTCCCCCATCGGCTCAATATCCTACGCTAAGCTCCGCGCTCGATCAGGAGTCAGCCCGATGAGAATCGCCGAGTTCATCCGCACGCACTACCGACACTTCAACGCCGCCGCGCTGTCCGACGCCGCGGAGGCTTACAAGCGACACGTCGACGGCGGCGGGAAGATGTTTCTCGCGATGGCCGGCGCGATGAGCACCGCGGAGCTCGGTCTCTCGCTCGCCGAGATGATTCGCCGCGACAAGATCCACGCGATCTCGTGTACCGGCGCGAATCTCGAAGAGGACGTGTTCAACCTGGTGGCGCACGACCACTACAAGCGCATTCCCGGCTGGCGCAATCTGACTCCGGCGGACGAGAAAGCGCTCGAGCGCGCGGGCCTGAACCGCGTCACCGACACGTGTATCCCCGAGGACAAGGCGTTTCGCGCGATCGAGAAACACGTGCTCGATCTGTGGGTGCGCGCGGATCAGCAGAAGAAGCGCTATTTCCCGCACGAGATCATGTACCAGCTGCTGCTCGAGGGTCGCATTCGTGACTCGTACCAGATCGACCCCGCGGGCTCGTGGCTCCTGGCCGCGGCGGAGAAGAACCTGCCGATCTTCGTGCCCGGCTGGGAGGACTCGACGCTCGGCAACATCTTCGTGTCTCACGTGCTCTCGCGCGAGCTCTCGAACTTCCAGATCGTGAAGAGCGGCCTCGAGACCATGGCCGAGCTCGCGCGCTGGTACGTGCAGACGACGATGGGCAAGTCACTCGAGGAGCTGCCCGCGGTCGAGCTCACCGGTCACGACGCCGTCGGCATGCGCGCGATCCCCGGCGCGCAGGCGCGCTCGACCGTCGGGTTCTTCCAGATCGGCGGCGGCATCGCCGGCGACTTCCCGATCTGCGTTGTGCCGATGATCCACCAGGACCTGCGCCGCCCGTGCCCGTACTGGAGTTACTTCTGCCAGATCAGTGACTCGACCACGAGCTACGGCAGCTACAGCGGCGCGTTCCCGACCGAGAAGATCACCTGGGGCAAGCTCGACGAGGACACGCCCATGTTCCTGATCGAGTCCGACGCCACGATCGTGGCACCGTTGATCTTCGCGAGCGTGTTGGGCTGGTAGAGCCTTGCCGAAGAGTCACGCAAGCGAAGCGCGCAGCGAGCCGCCGGCGCGCGAAGGGGGGGTGGCGCGGCTTCGCCGCGCCGGAACCCCTAGGAACCGTGGCACTTCTTGAACTTCTTACCGCTGCCGCACGGACAGGGATCGTTGCGGCCCACCTTGGGTGACTCGCGCACGTAGGGCGCCTGCGCCTCGGGGTCGTGGCCGTGATCGTGCCCGTGATGGTGATGCCCGTGCTCGAGCGCGTGCTCGAGATCCGGCAAGGTCTCGTCGACGTCGGCGCGCAGCTCGATGAGCTTCTCGCCGCTGGTGCGCGCGGCGAACTTCACGAGCGCGCGCAGCACGGGCGCGACGTGCGCCGCGAGTGAGTCGCCTTGCCCGAAGCGCTCCGGCACGGCGTGCAGGAGCCAGCCGTGTACGTCGCCCGCGTCGAGCGCCGCGAGCGGGCGGCCCACGTCGGCGAGCGCCTCATGCAGCCGCGCTGCGACCTCGCGCCGTGCGGCCTCGGGAACGGCGCCGAGCGCGCGCGCCTCGTCCGAGCCGAGAAACTCCCCGAGCGCGAAGCCGCTAGTCACGAGTCACACTCGGCGCCAGCGCGAAGGTGAGCACTCCCGCCGCGGTCATCGCGAAGCCGATCGCCTGACGCAAGCTCGGCTGCTCGCCGAGCACGAGATACGAGACGACGAGCGAGACGATCGGCGCCGAGGGCACCACGATCGCGGTCGCGCGCGTCAGGTCGAGCCGCTTCACCGCTGCGTACCACGCCAGAGTCCCTCCGAACGACAACACCATCCCTTGTAGCGCGACGCCGGACAGAAAGCCGGCGACCTCTCCGCGCGCCGGCAGCGCAGCGGGACCGACGACGGCGAGCCAGATCGGCAACAGCACCAAGGTCCCGTACACGTAGCGCGCCGCGGAGAGCTGCAGCGGGTGGAACACGGCGAGTCTCTTCAGCGCGATCCAGTGCGACGTCTGCCACGCGAGCGGCGTCGCCAGCAAGAGGCCGAGGCCGAGCCAGCCCGATACGGGCGCGGTGCCGATCGCGAGACCGATCCCCGCGGCGATCGCCGCCACCGCGAAGATGCGCCGCTTCGAGGTCGGATAGCCCAGCACGAAGCGTGTACCGATCAGTGAGTAGAGCGGCTCCGTCTGCACACACAGCGCGGTCTCGATGGCGGAGACGCGCTTCGCGCCCGAGTAATACAAGAGAAACGCGAGCGCGGTGCCGAGCGCTCCGATCGCGACCAGGGTCGTGAAGTCACGCCGCGGAACCAGGAGCGCGAGCTCGCCGCGCGCGGCGAGCAGGCCCACGGCGACGAGCCCGGCGAAGGAGCTCGTGAACAGCGCGATCGTGAGACCGCTGGCGTGCGCCGTCGTGAGCTTCGCGACCGCGGGCACGAACGAGCTGTTCGCCACGCAGTACGCGGCGAGCGCCAAGCCCGCGACCTCCACGCGGCGACTCATCGCAGGGTAATGGCAGCGAGCACGTCGACCCCGTCCCGTTTCGAGCGCGGCAGTATACGCGGCGGCCCAGCGTATATACTGGCCGCGGAGGTGGGTCATGATTCAGCGAGTTCCGCCGCGCACGGGTTTGGCTCGTTTGCTCGCGCTCGTCCTCATCTGCGCCGCGCTCCCCGCGGAAGCCGCCACGACCGACGCTGAGGCCAGAGCCGCGCTCAAGAAGCTGTACGCGGCGACGCCCGCCGCGAAGCTTCTCCGAGACAAGGCGGTCGCGATCCTGGTGTTTCCGTCGATCGTGAAGGGCGGCTTCGTGGTCGGCGGCGCCGTCGGCAACGGGGCGCTCTTGAATCGCGCCGGGAAGGTGGTCGGTCACTACAACTCGGTCGCCGCGTCGTACGGCCTGCAGGCCGGCATCCAGTCCTACGGCTACGCGCTGTTCTTCATGAACTCGAAGGCGCTCAAGTCACTCGACTCCACGAGTGGCTTCGAGGTCGGCGTCGGCCCGAGCTTCGTGGTCGTCGACGAGGGCATGGGCAAGTCGATGACCAGCCAGACCATCACGCAGGACATCTACGCCTTCATCTTCAGCCAGCAGGGACTCATGGCCGGTATGGGCATCCAGGGCTCGAAGATCACGAAGACCAAGTGACTCGCAGCCCGTCGCGCAGCAGCGCCTGAGCGGCCCGCGCGCCGTCGATCGCGGCGCTCATGATGCCGCCCGCCGTTCCGGCGCCCTCGCCGACGGGGAACAGGTTGGCGAAGCCGCGCGCGAGCAGCGTCTCGGGATCGCGCGAGATGCGGATGGGTCCTGAGCTGCGTGACTCGATGCCGACGAGCAGCCCCTCCGCCGACGCGAAGCCGGGGATCGTCCGGTCGAAGCGCGCGAGCGCATGGCAGAGCGCCGCGCGCACGAGCTCGGGCAGAAGTGAGTCGATGCGCGCCGGGCGCAGTCCGAAGCGATAGCTCGAGCGCCCGACGGCCGCCCTCGTTGCGCCCGCGAGAAAGTCGGGTGCGCGCTGGGCCGGCGCGGTGTAGTCACCGCCGCCCAGCTCGAAGCAGGCGCGCTCGAGTGTCTCCTGCAGCTCGACTCCCGCGAATGCGCCGGCGCCGAACTCGCGCGGGCCGAGCGTCGCCACGATCGCGGCGTTCGCCCACGGCGAGGAGTGCCGCGAGTTGCTCATGCCGTTCGTACACAGGAGACCCGGCTGCGAGACACTCGCCACGATCTGCCCGCCGGGGCACATGCAGAAGCTGTGCGCGCCGGGCGCGCCGTCGCCGGCCTTGCACGTGAGTGCGTAGTACGCCGGGCCGAGGAGCTTCGCTTCGGGACCCTCGCCGTAGCGTCCCCGGTCGACGAGCGGCTGCGGGTGCTCGATGCGCACGCCGAGCTGGAACGGCTTCGACTCGAGCGGGAGACCCTGCGCGGCCAGCGCGCGCCATGTGTCCCGCGCGCTGTGACCCGGCGCGAAGATCAGCGCGTCACAGGGCAAATCGCCGTGCGCCGTCGCGAGCGCGGTCACACGCGCGGTCGCACCGCGCCCGAGCCGGAGTGAGTCGACGCGCGTGTGCCAGTGGAAGCGCACGCCCGCGGCGACCAGCCGCTCGCGCAGGCGCGGCAGGATCCTGTGCAGGCGGTCCGTGCCGACGTGCGCGCGCGCGTCGTAGAGCACGTCCTCGGGCGCGCCACAGGCGACCAGCTCCTCGAGGATCGGGATCTCGAGCTCGTGCTCCACGCGCGTGTAGAGCTTGCCGTCGGAGTAAGTCCCCGCGCCACCTTCGCCGAACAGCAGGTTGCTCTCGGGGTCGGGCACGCGCGAGCGCTGGAACGCGGCCAGGTCGCGGCCGCGCTCGCGCAGCTCCGCGCCGCGTTCGACCAGGTCGACGGCGATCCCGTTCCGCGACAGCACCAGCGCTGCGAACAGCCCCGCCGGCCCCGCGCCCAACACCGAGATGCGTCGCCCCGCGAGTGAGTCGTGGACGCGCTCGACCTCGATGCGCCCGGTCTCGGGAGCCCGCACCACGCGGCCCGCCCGCTCCGCGCGCGCCAGCGCGGCCGAACGATAGCCCGCGTCGACGGCGAGGTCGGCGTGCACGATGAAGCGCAGGTGTCGCTTGCCGCGCACCCGGCGCGCGTCGACCGACTTCCGCGCGATGCGGAAGCCGCGCAGATCGGCGGCGTCGATGCCCGCCGCGGCGAGCGCGCGCGCGCGCAGCGCCGCGTCCGGCTCGTCGAGCCCGAGCTCGAGGCCGAGCGCGCGCCAGGTCTCGACAGCCACCGCGCCGCTAGCTCGACGCCGAGCGCCGATAGAGCTCTGCGACGATGCGCTCGATCGGAGTCTCTTCGAGTGACAGGTCCGCGATTGGTGCGCGCTCCGCGAGCCAGGCGATCAGCCGCGCGGCAGGAATGCGCTCGCGGTCGAAGCGCAGCACGAGCCGCGCGCGGCCCCGCTCCTCGAGCTGCACCCCGTCGGGCAGCTCCAGCGGTGGATCGCTCTCGAAGTCGACGGTGAGTCGCCGCTCGGCAGTCACTTGGCGACGAACCGCTTCGACCGAGCCGTCGTACACCACGCGCCCGTGGTCGATCAGGATCATGCGCGGGCAGAGCCGCTCGATGTCCGAGAGATCGTGCGTCGTGAGCAGGATGGTCGTGCGCCTCTCGCGGTTCTCGGTGGCGAGAAACTCCCGGATCGCCTCCTTCGCGACGATGTCGAGGCCGATCGTGGGCTCGTCGAGAAACAAGAGGCGCGGCGCGTGCAGCAGCGCGGCGCCGAGCTCGCAGCGCATGCGCTGGCCGAGCGAGAGCTTGCGCACCGGCACGTCGAGCAGCGGCCCGATGCCGAGCAGCTCGGAGAGGCGTGCGAGCTGATCCGTCCACGCGGCCTCGGGCGTGCGGTACACGTGACGCAGCAATGTGTAGGACTCGACCACCGGCAGGTCCCACCAGAGCTGCGTGCGCTGGCCGAAGACCGCACCCAGCCGTGCGGTGTGCTCGATCCGGTCGCCGCGCGGGTCCAGCCCGCCGACGCGCGCGCGGCCGCCCGACGGCTCGAGCACGCCCGTCAGCATCTTGATCGTCGTCGACTTGCCCGCGCCGTTCGGGCCGATGAAGCCGACGAACTCGCCTTCGGCGATGTGGAAAGTGACTCCGTCGACCGCCCGCACCACGTCCGACTCGGTCTCGACGAGATTTCGGATCGAGCCGAGCAGGCCGCGGTGATGGCGCGCGACGCGGAAGGTCTTCTCGAGCTTCTCCACTTCGATCACGAGTCAGCTCCCCGAGGATTCGTAGCGGCGCAGTCCGCGCGAGAAGGACGCCATGCCGACGAAGAGCGCCGCGCTGCACACGAACGGCGAGAGCCACGGCATGGCGCGCGGCCAGCCTGCGGACTCGGTGCGCCCGAGCGCGGCGAGTGCCGGGAAGTAGTTCACGAACGCGAGCGGCACGCCGTACGTGATCACGCGGCGAAACCAGGTGGTGTAGATCGAGACGGGGTACGAGAGCGCCGCGCTGCCGCCATAGGTCAAGATGTTCTGCAGCTCCGAGGTCTCGCCCAGGGTCCAGAACGCGGCGCTCGCGCCGAGCATGACGATGCCCGCGAAGCACAGCGTCCCGCCGGCGATGCCGAGCGCCACCCAGCCCAGCGAAGTGACTCCGAGCCCCAGCGTTGCGCTCGCCAGCGCCAGCACCACCAGGGCCTGCGCGATGCGCGCGAGCTTTCGAAACTCGAAGTCGTGCGCGGCGACCTGCAGGATCACGCTGCGCGGGCGCAGCAGCAGGCGGTCGAGATCGCCGCGCACGAGATACATCGAGAAGTTCTCGAAGCCGCGCAGAGTCACTTCGACGATCCCCCAGGACGTCGCCACCATGCCGTACAGGAGCGCGAGCTCCGCGAAGCTCCAGCCGTCCAGATTCCCGAAGTAGCGCGCCAGCACCCAGATCGGCGCCAGGTCCGAGACGATCACGCCGAAGTCGACGATGCTGCGCAGCGCGAACGTGCCGCGATACTGCATGTGCGAGCGCAGGCTCGCCGACGCCAGCCGCAGGTACAGTCGCACGGCGTTCCCCAAGTCAGCCCCCCTGAATCGCGAGCCGGCGCAGCCCCCGTGACTCGAGACGCGATGCCAACAGCGCGAGCGCCGCGACCCACACCACCTGGTGTAGGAGCCCGAAGGCGAGCTCCCCGCCCGAGAGCTTCCCCGCGAGGATCGCCACCGGCGTGTAGAGCGTCGCGCGGAACGGCAGCGCGTCGGCCGCCAGGCGCATCAGCGGCGGATAGAAGTCGAGCGGTACGAAGACTCCGCCGAGGAACGTGTTCACGAACACGATCGCCGACATCTCGCCGCTGGCGCTCTCGCGCCAGAACGCCGACGAGCAAGCCAGGAACCAGAGCCCCGCCGACACCGCGATCGCAAGCGCCAGTGACAGCGGAAACAGCGCGAGCTCCCAGCGCAGCGGCGGCAGCAGCCCGTACACGAGCCAGCCCGCCGCGAAGACCGCCGGCGCGCGAGTCACGAGATAGTGAGCCCCCGTCCCGTAGCGCTCCGCGAGCTCGCGCCAGACGAGCGTCACCGGACGCACCAGATCCGAGACGATTTCGCCCGTGCGCACGCGCTCCGCCAGGTTGTAGCGGAAGTCCGGGAAGATCCCGATCACCATGAGCAGTGACTCCGACGCCGCGAAATACAGCACCGCGTCGTTCGCCGACCAGCCCGACGCGTTCCCGCGAGCGCGGAAGAATCCGGTCAACACCTGCGCGTGTACCAGGAGGAAGAAGAAGTTCACCGCGACGCCGCTCCAGTTCGCGAGCCGGTAAGTCGCACGCCGCTGGAACGCGAGGCGCGCGAACTGGAGGTACGGGCGCACCGATCCCACAGGGCCCCTCCGCGCTCGATCCCGCCGACGCGGCCACATGACTCGCGCGGGCCGGCCGACGACCGAGCAAGGCGGGGAGGGATAGCGGATCGGATCCGGGCGCGCGAGCCGGCCCGCCCGTGGAAGTGACTCTCTGGCCTCTACTCGCGCCGCCGGTGGTATGATGCGAGCCGCTTGGGGGGTGAGGATGGAGTGGAGATGACGCTCCCAGGGGTTTCCCCAAGACTGCTCGGAACGCTGACCGCCGTCGGCCTCTTGGCACTCGCTGCGCATCCGGCACGCGTCGGCGCCAGCGAGCAGAGCTACCACCTGACCGGCCACGTCTCGCGCATCGTCGCACCGCCGTCTGCGAAGGCGGGTCTCGCGGATCTTGGCGTGAAGAAGGGAGCCCAGGTCGACATCGACTGGACCGTCGAGCTGACGACTCCGTTCATCGACTTCCCGCAGACGAACACCAAGCAGTACAACGGGGCCCTCACCCACATCAAGGTCCAGGTCGACTCCCTCTCTGACCCCAACAAGCACTGGATCGCGCTGGGCATGGATCCGCCGCCGGGCCACGTGCCTCTGAACGTCGTCTTCGTGGGGGACGCCGACTCGGGTCCGCTCGACTACATGGACCTGAAGCGCAGCTGTACCGACTCGAACCTTCTGGTCACGGGCAGTGACCCGAACGCGTCCTCGCAGATCGGGATCAACCTCGCCGCCCCCAACGGCGGCGCCAGCGACAGCAACCTCCTCGGTCACCAGGATGTGAGCCTCTACACCGCCAACAGCGGCTTCGTGGCGGGCCTGCTTGCCAACGGGAGCCCCAGCGGCGTCGAGGTGGACTTTTCGATCGGCGGGCCCGCGGGTCCGGATCCGACGGCGAAGTGTCGTTCGTCGCGAATCGCGAGCGGCGGCGTGCTCTGCCAGAGCACGTTCAAGTGTCTGTCCAAACACGCGAAGGCTCCCGGGAACGATCCGAACGGGACCGTGCTCGAGGCCTGCCGCGAGACGGCGCGCCAGAAGTTCCTCACCGCCTTCGACAAGGCCGCCGCGACCGCCGCCAAGAAGGGCTTGAGCTGCCGAGACACTGCGCCGGGACCGACGCTCGTCGCGCACTTCGACGCGGCCATCGGCGCCGTGGTCGACGTCGTCGACTCGATCAATCCTCCCGATGACTCGTTCACCTCCTCGGCGTATCTGGCCGCGGGGACGATGTGCGGCGCGCTGGCCAAGGCGGAGTCGAAGAACGTCACGAAGGCCAACTCTCAGCAGCTCAGTCAGGCGCGCGCGACCGCGCACGCAAAGCTGACGGTCGCCGCGGACAAGGCCATCGCCAAGGCGGAGAAGAAGGGCGTGGTCTTCGATCCGCCGCCGGATGTCGACGCGCTTCTCCACTCGATCGACCTGTTGATCAACGACATCGTCACGGAGCTGAACGGCACGTAGGGTCTCTCTGACTCGGAACCGCGGCGCGAGTCACTGGTATGCTGCGAAGCGCCTGGGGAGTGAGGCGGAGGGTGCGATGACGTCCGTGATTCTTCCGCGCCGGGGGCTCGCGGCGAACCAGGCCGTCGACAAGGAGGAGAGCAAGGGAACGATCCTCACTCCAGCGCCCGACGTTCCTGGCTTCGCCGACTCGATCGACGCGCTGATCGACGAGGTCGCGGGAGAGTTGAACGGCAGCTAAGGCGTCGGTCGGGCTCACAGTCACCACGGGTCGCGCGGTGGTCGTCGTGCTGCGCGGGTCGCGGCCGTCCCCGCATATCGTGGTGCGCTACGAGATCCAGCTCTCCGACCCGTGGGTGCGCGAGTCGTCGCATCCGTATCACCTGGAGCTCCGAGACGCGGGGGCCGAGGGCGAGCGCGCGCGCGTCCTCGGCTGCGCCGCGGCCGAGCGCGCAGCGCGGCGCGCCGCGCGCACGCTCGTCGACGACATGAAGTCACACGGGCTCGATCCGAGCGGCGCGGCGATCGTCGCGCGGAGCTTCGTCGACCCGCGGCGAGTCACTGGAGCCCACCCGCGCGCCCACGCCGCGGAGCGCAAGCTCTACTGTGAGTCGGTCCGCGCCGCGCTCGAGGAGTGCGGCGTGCCCGTGCTCGCGCTCGAGGAGAAGCGCGTGCGCAGCGCCGCGGCCGAGCGCCTGGGCCGGAGCGCGAAGCAGCTCGACGAGATGCTGAAGCAGTTCGTGCGCGGGGTCGGAACGCCCTGGCGAGCGCCGGAGAAGCACGCGGCTCTGGCGGCGTGGATCTCGCTGCCGGACAAATGACTCGCAACGAGTTCTCGCGCGAGTGGTACGAGATCTTCCTCGAGCCGATCGCGCCCGAGAACACGGAGGCCGAGGTCACGCTGATCGAGCGGCAGCTCCCGCCCGCGGAGTACCCGTCGCTCCTCGACGTCTGCTGTGGGCCGGGCCGCCACGCGCGCGCGCTCGCCGCACGCGGCTATCGCGTGTTGGGCGTCGACGCGAATGGGGCGGCAATCGCCCGCGCCCACAGTGAGTCGCCTCCTGGCGCGGGGTTCCGCGTGCTCGACATGCGCGCGCTCGACTCACTCGGTGAGCGCTTCGACGGCGTCACCAACCTGTGGCACAGCTTCGGCTACTTCGACGACGCGACGAATCAGGACGTGCTGCGCCAGATGGGCGAGCGGCTGCGCCCCGGCGGGCGAGTCGTGATCGACGTCTACAACCGCGACCACATCGCGACCCTGCCGCTCGTCGAGACGTACGAGCGCGGCGGAAGACTCGTGAAGAGCACGCGCTCGTGGTCCGGGCCGCGCCACAAGGTCGAGCTCGAGTACGAGGGCGGTGGCCGCGACGAGCTCGAGTGGCGCCTCTACACGCCGGCGGAGTTCCGCGCGCTCGCCGCGGCCGCTGGACTTCGGGTCCGGCTCGCGTGCGCGTGGTTCCGCGAGTCACTCGCCCCGAGGCCCGAGCACGCGCGCATGCAGTTCGTGCTGGAGCGCGCGTGACCAACGTGGCGCCGGTGGCACGCCAGGCGCGAATGCCGTCGCCGCTCGAAGAGGTGCAGGGAGCGGGTGTCTCGTCCATCCACAGCGGGGCACTGACGGTGTACTTCTCGCGCGATCCGGAGCGGCGCGCGGAGCAGCTCGCGGACAGCGCAGTGACTCAGCTCTTCACGGGCATGAACAGCATTGCCGCGCCAGCGCCGACCGCCGCGAGGCCCGCCCACATGGGGATGTTCACGTGCTGCTTCTCGTTCACCGACATCTCGATCGGACCCAGCTTCGCCTCGTGAGTCTCCTTGGTATAGCTGAATCCACCGTAGGCCAGCGCCAGGACGCCGGCGACGAGCAGGACGATCGCGAAGAGCTTGATCGGAGTCATGGTTTCTCCTTCGGCGAACGGAGTGAGCAAGAAGCAGGCCGCAGCGGGAAGCTCGCAATTGCAGTGACTTGGAGACAATGCCATCGCCCGCCGGTCCATTTTGTAGAGTCTGCCCATGCCGATATCGCTGCTCTCCAAGCTCCTCGCGCCCGCGCTGGTTCTCGCTGCGCTCGCGGGCGCGCCGTCGGAGGCCGAGAAGATCGAGGCCCTGATCCAGTCCGTCGCGCACCTGTCGAACGCGAAGTTCGTGCGCAACGGCACCGAGTACGATGCGGCCGCTGCCGCGAATCACTTGCGCACCAAGCTCGAGAACGCGGGGAGTCGGGTCAAGACGGCCGACGACTTCATCCGGTACTGCGGCTCGACGTCGTCGGTGTCCGGGAAGCCGTACGAGATCCGCTACGACGACGGCCGGGTGATCACCAGCGAGGCGTTTCTGCGCGCGCGGCTCGCGGAGCTCGAGAAGCCGCGGAGTGAGTGAAGCCCGCTAGGCGTGCTTGGCTTCCAAGTCCTGCTGGAGCGTGCGCGCCGCGAACAGATAGTGCAGCGTCGCCCAGGCCGCGCCGAGTGTGACGATCCAGAGCAGCGCGTAGCGCACCGACTCGTCGCCGTAGGTGGGCTTCAGGTAGTCCGAGACGATCCCGACGGCGAGAGGCCCGCCGCCGAGGCCGATCAGGTTGATGATGAAGAGGAGGATCGCCGACGCGAGCGCGCGCATGTGCGGCTTCACGAGCGTCTGAGTCATCGCGAAGGTCGGGCCGAGATACACGCCTCCGAGCAAGGTGCCGGGCACGGAGAGCAGGATCGCCGTGCGCGGGTCGGGCCAGAGGTAGAAGATCACCGCGAACGGGATCGCGAGCGTCGAGGCGATCGCAGGCACCCGCATGTACCAGCGCGCATCGCGCTCGGCGAGGCGGTCCGAGATGGCCCCGCCGAGGGAGATCCCGATGACGCCGGTCGTGAGGGCGATGAGTCCGAGCCAGCTGCCGACCTCGAGCTTGTTCATGTGGTGGACGCGAATCAGAAACACCGGGACGAAGTATGCGGCCCCGTAGCCATAGAACGCGTGCAGCGACGCGCCGAAGGCCATGTGCACGAACGACGGCAGGCGCATCATGAAGCGGAGCACCTCGCGCGCGCTCTCGGGCGACTGCGAAGTGACTGCGCGCGGCGCGTCGAACGCGCCGCGGGGCGGCTCGCGCAGAGTGAGTCGCACGACGAGCGACAGGATCGCGCCGGGAACGCCGACCGCCATGAATGCCACGCGCCAGCCGTATTTCTGGCCGAGGAAGCCGCCGAGGATCGCGCCGAGCGCGCCGCCGATCGGGATGCCGAGCGAGTAGATCGCGAGCGCCGTCGCGCGCCGCTCCGGTGGGAACAGATCGGAGATGAGTGAGTGCGACGGCGGGCTCCCGCCGGCCTCGCCGATGCCCACGCCGACGCGCGCCGCGACGAGCTGCGCGAAGCCCTGCGCAAAGCCCGTCAGCGCAGTCATACCGCTCCAGATGAAGAGGGAGAGCGCGACGATCGTGCGACGCGATCCGGTGTCGGCCCAGCGCGCGATCGGCAGACCCGCGAACGTGTAGAAGAGCGCGAACGCGATGCCGGACAGGAAGCCGAGCGCGGTGTCGCTGAGGTCGATCTCCCTTTTGATGTCCTCGGCGAGAATCGAGAGGATCTGTCGATCGATGAAGTTCATGACGTACACGAGAAGCAGCACGAAGAGCGCGTAGCGCCGGTATCCGTCCGAGAACGCCGCGGGTGTAGACATGCGGCGGCCATGCTGTCCGAACGCGCGCGCGAGAGTCAACCAATTCCGGTGTCGGCGCCGCTGTACCCGGACCCGCTCGTTCGGTTAGGCTTCTCCGGTGCAGCCCGCCGTCGCGCACCGCGATGAAGCGCCGAAGCCGCAAGGGCCGCCCTCGAGTCTCGAGGTGCGGCAGGTCACGCCGTATCTCGGCTTCCTGTTTCTCCTGCTCTCGACCGCGACGCTCTTCGACGGCTTCGACGCTGCGATGATCGGCTTCGCGGCGCCCGACGTGCGCGCCTCGCTCGGCATCGGCGTCGGTCAGTGGGGCGCAGTCGCGGGCCTGACACGCCTCGGTGTCATGGCGTCGTTCATTTTCCTGTTCTTCGCGGATCGCGTGGGCCGGCGCTGGGTCATGATGGGCACGATCATCGGCTTCACGATCGCGAACTTCGCGACCTCGCTCGTCACGACGACGGCGCAGTTCGTGGTCTGTCAGTTCGTTGCGCGGCTCTTCCTCACGGCCGAGCTCTCGCTCGCGATCATCATGGTGGGCGAGGAGTTTCCCGCGCGGGTGCGCGGACGCGCGATCTCGGTCCTCGCGAGCCTGGCCACCGCCGGGGTCATGGTGATGGCGAAGCTGCAGCCCTACGTGCTGCTCGCGCCGGGCGCGGAGAGCAACGCGATCCACGACCTGGGACACACGATGGTGTCGGCGACTCACACCGCGTTGGGACTCAGCTCGGACGGCGCGGGCTGGCGCTCGCTGTATGCGCTCGGTGTGCTGCCGCTGGGGCTCGTCCTGTTCCTGCGCGTCGGCATGAAGGAGACGAGGCGCTTCGCGGCCGCGCGCGAGGTCGCGGCCGGGCGGCCGAAGCGCACCTGGGGAGACCTCTTCCGCGAGGCCGCGCTTCCCTGGCGGCGCGAGTACCGCAAGCGCACGGCGATCGTCGCATTGCTCTGGAACTGCGTCTTTCTCGTCACCGGTCCGTCGACGGTGTACTGGGTCATCTACGCGCGAGAGACTCTGCACCTGACTCCGTATCAGGTCGGAGACATCGTGTTCTGGGGCTACGGCGGCGGCGTCGCCGGGGCCTTCGTCGGCGGCTGGCTGATCGATCGCATCGGGCGCAAGTACACGTGTGCGTCGTCGTACATCCTGGCGGCGATCTCCATCTACATGCTCTACCACGTGACTCCGATCCCGATGCAGTACACGTGGATGATCTTCACGGTGTTCTCGTTCGCCGCGGGAAACTCCGCCACTCAGGTGTACGCGTCGGAGCTCTTCCCGACGGAGATTCGCGCCACCGGCTTCGGCTGGACCACGAATCTGGCGGGGCGAGTCACCGAGGTCGCGGTGCCGATCGCGATCGGCCTCTTGATCGCGCCGCTCGGGATTCCCGGCGCGATCGCCATCGTCGCGGCTGGGCCGATCCTCGGCGCGATCCTCGTCCTGCGCTATGCGCCCGAGACGCGCGGCATGACGCTCGAGGAGATCCAGGTGCGCCTGCGCGCCTGAGGTCGGCCCAGCGTCTTTACATTTCTTTACCTCGGCGCACGAGGCGCGACACGCGCCCGACTTAGTGTCCGTCCCCAAGGAGGACCGAAGTCATGGACACGACGAGAGCCCGCTCGCTCGCGAAGGAGATACTGGCCGCGACTCTGCTCGCGGTGGTGTTGATCGGCCTGGCGGTCGGATTCGGAGCGCCGCCGGCGCTGGGCGCGTTCTTCGGCGGCGGCGACCGCTGGGGTCACGATCCCGAGCGCATGCGCAAGCACGCCGACATCGCGGTGGAGATCGCGCTGCGCGAGGTCGACGCGACGCCGGCGCAGATCGCGCAGGTGAAGGCCGTCGCGGCGAAGCTCATCACCGAGCTCGAGGGCGTGCGCGAGCAACACCAAGCGCACCGCGACGCGCTGCTCGCGGCCCTGCAGCAGCCGGAGATCCCGCGCGAGGCGCTGCAGTCGATCCGCGCCGAGGAGCTCGCGCTGCTCGACGCCGCATCGGTGCAAGTCACCGACGCTCTGGTCGACGCCGCGGCCGCGCTCACGCCCGAGCAGCGCGCCGCCTTGATCCAGTGGGCCGAAGAGATGCACGGACACGGCGCGCACTGAGCCGTTCCGCCTGCGGTAGAGTGGACCGCGGCGAAATGGCAGAGCGCATCCTCTTGATCGACGACGACACCCGGCTCTCGGAGATGCTCGCGGAGTATCTCGGCGCGCGCGGCTTCGAGGCGGTCGCGCGCGCCGACGCCACGAGCGGGCTGGCGGAGCTCGAGCGCGGCGAGTTCGTGGCGCTGGTGCTCGACGTGATGCTGCCGGACGGCGACGGCTTCGAAGTCTGTCGCACGGTGCGCGCGCACTCGGACATCCCGATCGTGATGCTCACCGCGCGCGGCGCCGAGGAGGACCGCATCGTGGGGCTCGAGCTGGGCGCGGACGACTATCTGCCCAAGCCGTTCAACCCGCGCGAGCTGCTCGCGCGCCTGCGGGCAGTGCTGCGCCGGAAGGGTGTCTCGCCCGCGCGCCGAGGTGCGAGCCGGCGCTTCGGCCGGCTCGAGATCGACCGCGACGCGCGCGTCGTGCGGGTCGACGGTGAGGAGCGCGCGCTCACCGCGTACCAGTTCGACCTGCTCGTCGCGCTCTCCGAGAACGCTGGACGCGTGCTGTCGCGCGACGCGCTCATGAACCTGGTGCGCGGCGAGTCACTCGAGGCGTTCGACCGCAGCATCGACGTGCACGTCTCGCGCATCCGCGCCGCCATCGAAGACGACCCGAAGCACCCGCGCCGCTTGCTCACTCTGCGCGGGGCCGGGTACGTGTTCGCGCGCCGGCAGGACGAAGCCGAGGACGAGTGATGCGCCGCCTGTATCTCCAGATCTACCTCACCGTCGTCGCGATCGTGGTCGTCTTCACGCTGCTGGTGGGGATCTCCTGGCGTGTGCTCGGGCCGTCGCGCGATGACGAGCGGCGCTTCATCGCGGGCGTGTCGAACGTGTTGGCGCGCACCTTGCCGCCGGCCGACGCGCCGGCCGAGAGGCAGCAAGCGGCGGTCGAGGAGCTGGCGCGCGACCTCGACGTGCGACTCACTCTGCGCGACGCGCGAGGCCGACTGCTCGGACACGTCGGCGACGAGCTGCCCGCGCCCGAGCCCGGAACCCTCGAGGGCGGCGCGCTGCACGCTCGTCAACACGACCTCTTCGCGCTCCGCCTCCCGGACGGCCGGACGCTCTCGACCGCGCGCAGACACGAGCCGATCGGCCTTCTGATCTGCATCGCGGCGTTCGCCGCGGCCATCGCGCTCGGCGCCTATCCGGTCGTGCGGCGGATCACGCGGCGCGTCGAGACACTGCGCGCACAGGTCGAGGCTCTGGGCTCCGGGAATCTCGCGGCGCGCGTCGAGGTGAGCGGCCGCGACGAGATCGCGAGCCTGGCCCAGAGCTTCAACCGCGCGGCCGAGCGCATCGAGAAGCTCGTCGCGGCTCAGCGCGGCGCCCTGGCGTCGGCCTCGCACGAGCTGCGCTCGCCGCTCGCGCGCATCCGCGTCGCGATCGAGCTGCTCGGCGGAGCGGAAGGCGAGGAGCTGCGTGCCCGCGTCGCGCGCGACGTCGCCGAGCTCGATGCGCTGATCGGCGAGTTACTTCTGGCGAGTCGACTCGATGCTCTCGAGCTCGGCCAGGCGCTCGATCGCCGCGAATCGGTCGACTTGCTGGGCCTCGCCGCGGAGGAAGCGGCGCGCACGGGCGCCGAGTGTGCGGGCGCGGCCGTGACGATCGAAGGCGATCCCACGCTCCTGCGCCGACTGATTCGCAACTTGCTCGAGAACGCGCGCCGCCACGCGCGCGGCTCGGAGGTGGCGCTCGAGGTCGCGAGTCACCCGCCGGGTCGCGCGCGCATCTCCGTCTCCGACCGGGGGCCGGGAGTCCCCGAAGCCGAGCGCGAGCGCATCTTCGAGCCGTTCTATCGTCCCGCCGGCGCGAGTGAGTCGAAGGACGGGAGCTTCGGCCTCGGGCTCGCGCTGGTTCGGCAGATCGCGCGCCACCACGGCGGCGACGCCCGATGTCTCGCGCGCGAAGGCGGTGGGACCGTGTTCGAGGTCGAGCTGGGAGGTGCCTCATGACGCAGACCGCGATGCCACCCGTGAATGCGAGCGACAACGCCGGAGTCATCATGCGCCCGCCGAACCTCGTGGCGGCGACGTTCGTGCTCGGCTTCGCGCTCGAGCTGCTCTGGCCGACGTGCTTGCCGGGAGGTCGCGCCTTCCTCGTGCTCGGCCTGCCCTTCATCGCGGGCGGGGTGCTTCTCATGGCCGCGGCCATGCGCCAGTTCCGCGCCGCGGGTACGCACGTCGAGACCTGGCGTCCGACAGAGGCCCTCGTGACTCGAGGGGTCTACGCGCGCACCCGCAACCCCATCTATCTCGCCATGCTCGCGATCTACATCGGGCTCGGGATCGAGATCAACAGTGTCTGGGTGCTCGCGCTGGCCGTGCCGCTGTTCTTCGCGCTCCGTTACGGAGTCATCGCCCGCGAGGAGCGCTATCTCGCAGCGAAGTTCGGTGAGCCCTACCGCGCCTACTGCGCGCAGGTGCGACGCTGGCTCTAGGCCTTCGTGATCGGGATGTGCTTCGGCTGCTTGTGCACGCGCTCGAGCCAGGCGCGCACGGCGGGGTAGGGCCCGAGGTCGAACTTCCCCTCCTCGGCCACGTGCGTGTACGCGTAGAGCGCGATGTCCGCGATCGAGTAGCGCTCGCCGACGAACCAAGTGCGCTTCGCCAGGTGTGACTCCATCACGCCGAGCGCCGCGTAGCCGCCCTTCACCTTGTCTGCGAGCTGCGCGCGATTCTCCTCGAGGAGCCCGAAGTGGTACCACGCGCGAACCACGGCGATGTATGGCTCGTGACTGTATTGCTCGAAGAACATCCACTGCAGCACCTGCGCGCGCTCGAGCTTGCCGGGCGGCAGGAACGGCGTGCCTTCCGCGAAGTAAGACAGGATCGCGTTCGACTCCCACAGGTGCGTGCCGTCCTCGAGCCGCACACACGGGATCCGCCCGTTGGGATTCTTCGCCAGGAACTCCGGCGTGCGCGTCTCCTTCTTGAAGACGTCGAGCTGCACGAGCTCGTAGGGGATCCCGAGCTGCGTGAGGAGTAGGCGCACCTTGTAGCCGTTGCCCGAGGGCAGGAAGTCGTAGAGAGTCAGCATGCGCGAGTGAATACCCCGCGGCGCGGCGCGCGACAAACGAAGACTTCTAGCGCTACGCGATAGAATTCCTCGTGTGACGCGCCGCGCGCGAAAGTTGCCGCCCCTGAACGCGCTGCGCGCGTTCGAGGCTGCCGCGCGCCACCTCTCGTTCAAGCGGGCCGCCGCGGAGCTCTCGGTCACGCAGGCGGCGGTGAGTCATCAGGTGCGCGCGCTCGAGGCGCAGCTCGGCCTTGCGCTCTTCGTGCGCAAGCACCGCGCGCTCGAGCTCACTCCGGCCGGCGCGCGCTATCTGCCCGCGCTCTCCGAGGCGTTCGACCGCCTCGACGACGCGACTCTCGCTCTCCGCGCGCGCCCGGGCACGCCGCGGCTCGTGCTCAGCGTCGTGCCGTCGTTCGGCGCGAACTGGCTCGTGCCGAGGCTCGGCGGCTTCCGCGCGAAGCACCCGGCGATCGATCTGGTCGTACTCTCGTCTTCGGAGCTCGTCGACTTCGCGCGCGACCCGGTCGACGTCGGCATCCGCTTCGGGCCCGGGAGCTGGGCCGGCGCGCGCGCGGACCTCCTGCTCGCCGAGGAGTATCTCCCGGTGGCGAGCCCGAAGCTCGCGCGTGGCAAGCGTCCCCTGCGCCGGCCCGAAGATCTGCGCCGCCACACGCTGCTCCACGACGAGACGTACGACGCCTGGCGCGCGTGGCTCGCCAGTGCCGGAGTCAGCGGCGTCGACCCCGAGCGCGGCGTGGTCTTCTCCGACTCGAGTCAGTTGGTCGCCGCCGCCGCCGCGGGCCAGGGCGTCGCGCTCGCGCGCAAGCTGCTGGCCGCGCCCTACCTGCGCGCGCGCACGTTGGTCCGCCCCTTCAAGGGCAGCGTGCCCGCCGAGTTCGCGTACTACGTCGTCTGCGCCGAGTCACGCGCTGCGGAGCCCGCGATCCGAGCATTCCGCGAGTGGATCATCGCCGCTGCGCGCGAGAGTCTTCGGCGAGCTCCCTGATCCTGCGCGGGATCGCGTGACGCAGAAAGCGCACGGGCTAGATCCCCACTTCCGAGCTCGCGATGGTCTCGGGCTCGGCGGCGGCGGCCTCCGCCCACTCGCGCATCGCCGGAATCTGCACGAGTGACTCGGCGTAGTCGCTGGCGATGCCGTAGGTGAGGAAGCGGAAGGTGACGGGCGCGTACATGGCGTCGGCGATCGTGAAGTCGCCGAACAGGAACGGACCGCGGCCGGTCGCGCGCTCTCGGCACTCCTTCCAGAGCTCCAGCACGCGGGCGATGTCGCGCTCGAGCTCCGGCGTCGACGGGACCTTTCGGCCGCGGGCGCGCACGTTCATCGGCATCTGGGCGCGGAGCGCCTGGAAGCTGGAGTGCATCTCGGCGGAGGCCGCGCGCGCGAACGCGCGCCGCTGCGCGTCGCGCGGCCAGAAGTGCCGGTCCGCGAACGAGTCCGCGAGATACTCGCAGATCGCGAGTGAGTCCCAGACGTACACGTTCTCGTGTCGCAGCACGGGCACCTTGCCCGCGGGCGACCACGGCCGAACGCGATCGGCGAAGTCCGGCGAGCCGAGGGCGACGCGCACCTCCTCGAACTCGAGCCCGCTCTGGCGCAGCGCGAGCCAGGGGCGCAGCGACCACGACGAGTAGTTCTTGTTTCCGATGAGCAGCGCAAGTGAGCTCATGGGATCCTCTCCGGCGGCAGGACCCAGGTCTTCAAGCTCTCGCGCGGCAGCTCCGCGCCGGGCTCGAAGCCGGAGCCGTCCTCGAACAAGGCCGAGTGAGTCGCCTCCGAGATCAGCACGCCGTTGACCGGCGCGTTCTTCTGCAAGTGGCCGGCGACGTCGAGCACGGGGCTGTAGGCGACGCCGCTCGCTAGGTCCACCGCGGAGCGGCCGGTGTGGATGCCGATGCGCACGCGGAACTCGCGCTCGAGCAGATTCTCGCGCGCGTTCCAACCGGACAGCCCGGCCAGCAGCGCGCGCGCGCAGCGCACCGCGGCGTCGGCCGAGGTGAAGAACGCCATCACCTCGTCGCCGTTGGAGTTCAGGATGCTGCCGGTGTGCTCCTGCACGCGCTCCGCGACGTAGCCGCGGAAGCGCTCGAACGAGACGAACACGCGCTCGGGCCGCGACTCACTCGACTTCAGCCCGTACGAGTCGGCGATGTCCACGTCGAAGAAGCTGCCGTCCCGCACGAAGTCTCGCTCGAGGCGGGCCTCGAGATCGACGCGCGCCTCCATGACTCGCCGCAGCCCGCCCCCCGACGGCAGCGTGGTCGCCTCGCCGGAGATACCGGGCAGCTCGAAGCGCAGGCGCACGGCGTCGGCGAGCCACACCTCGTCGTCGTGCGCGAGCTCGGTCTCGGCCGCGACCGCCGCGCCGTTGCGCACGGTCGGGTTCGTCTGGCTCTTGTTGCGCAGCAGCACGCGCTCGCCCTCGCGGGTCACCTCCGCGTGCAGGCGCGAGATACCCGGGTCCAGGAGCACCACCTCGCAGTCGGGCTGCCGCCCCAGCCGCACGATTTCGCCCTGGAGCGGGAAACGCGCGCCCTGCAGGCGGCCGGGCCCCTGCAACACGACGATGTGTCCCCATACACCGATCGGTGCACGCATGACCGTGGTCTGCGCGGCGCTGTCGTCGACCCGGATGATCTCGGTCCGCTCCTCGCGCTCTTTGGGCGCCGCGACGGCCTCCGCGAGCGAGCGCACCTCGAGGATCACGCGGCCCATGCGGATGCGATCGCCGAAGCCGACGCTGCGCCGAGATACCGGCTCGCCGTTGAGCAGCGTCGGATTCGCGGCCGTCGCCAGGTGCTCGAGCGACCAGCCGTCGCTCTCGAGGCGCAGCCGCGCCTGGCGCTTGGACACCGAGCGATCGCGCAGGCGCACGCGCTCGTCGCGGGCGCTCGTCTCGTCGCCGCGGCCGATCTCGACCTCGGGGCACACGATGCTGAGCCGCGCGCCGCGGTCGGCGCCCTCGATCACGACGAGCGCGAGCCATGGGCCGTTGCGCAGCGTCTCGGCCCCGCGCGACTCGCGGTTGCTACGCCGGTTCCACCAGGACATTTCTCGGCCGAGTCTCCGACGGGCCGCACGCCTGGGTCAAGCGTGTGTTCTAATTCGCGGCGACTGCCGGGTGGAGGTGGAGTCGGCCATGCGCAACAGCGCTCGAATTCTCCTGCTGGGCTTCGTTCTCGCGGCGGTTCCCGGCCTGGGCTTCGCCCAGGGCGAGATCTTCAAGATCGAGACCAGCGGTCTCGAGCACTGCAGCGACCTCGACAACTTCAGGTTCGGCGCGAAGAACAACACGGATCTGTGGGTGCGGGTCGCGAGCGACCTGCAGTGGGACCTCGCGCCGTCGCCGAACTTCACGCCGGAAGAGACGATCTCGATTCTCGGTCGCACTTACTTCTCGACGCAGCGCAAGCTCGTCTTCACCGGCGCGGCGTTCCTCGCGGACAACGCGTTCGTCGCGTTCGAGGGCACGGCGCCGCTCGATTCCTCGCTCGTGATCAAGAAGCTGTCCGGCACCTTCATCCAGGACGCGGGCGACACCACGCCGTGTATCTCGTCGGGCAAGTGGAAGAGCGTCGATCGGGTCTTCCCATGAAGCTCCTCGCGCTCGCCGGCGCCCTGCGCAAGGGGTCACTCAACAGGCAGCTCCTGAGCCTCGCGGTGAAGCTGCTCGAGGGCGCCGGCGCGGAGATCGACCCGATCGACTTTCGCGCGCTCGCGATTCCGATCTACGACGGCGACGTCGAGACCAGTACGGGGCTGCCGCCGGGCGCGCTCGAGCTCGCGGCGCGAGTCACCGCGGCCGACGGTCTCGTGATCGCCGCGCCCGAGTACAACATGTCGATGCCCGCGCTGCTGAAGAACGCGATCGACTGGCTCTCGCGCGCGAAGCCGATGCCGCTGCGCGGGAAGACCGCCCTGCTGATGTCCGCTTCGCCGTCGCTGGTCGGCGGAAATCGCGGGCTCTGGGCCTTGCGCGTGCCGCTCGAGGTGCTCGGCGTGCACGTGTATCCCGACATGTTCTCGCTCGCGAGCGCGCACCAGGCGTTCAAGCCCGATGGAGAGCTGGTGGACGAGGCGCTGGCGAAGTTCCTGCGCCGCGTCGTCGACGGCTACGTGCGCGTCACCCGCGCGCACCAAACAGCGGAGAAGAAGTCATGACCGAGTCACGCGCCCCGCTCACCGCCGAGCAGGTGCTCGCCTTTCACAAGACGCTCTCGAACTGGGGGCGCTTCGGCGAGCGCGACCAGCTCGGCACGGTGAACCTCATCACCCGCGAGAAGCGCGTCGCCGCGGCCCGGCTCGTGCGCTCCGGCCGCTCGGTCTCCTGTGCGCGCCCGCTCCCGACCCAGCCCAGCGTGGAGAACCCCAACCCGGTTCAGCACCACATGATCGGCACGTGCACGGAAGGCTGGGGCGGTGACTACTTCGCGATCGCGCCGCACGGCTTCGCCACGAGTCACATCGACGCGCTCTGTCACATCTTCCACGAGGGCAAGCTGTACAACGGCTACCCGATCGAGAAAGTGACTGCGCACGGCGCGCTCGAGCTCGGCATCCACGAGCTGAAGGACGGCGTGGTCTCGCGCGGCGTGCTGCTCGACGTCCCCGCCGCCCGCGGCCTCGAGTATCTCGAGGCCGGCGAGCCGATCTTCCCCGACGACCTCGAGCGCGCGGAGCAGCGCGCGGGCCTGCGCGTCGAGTCAGGCGACATCCTGCTCGTGCGCACCGGCCGCTGGGCGCTCCGCGACGCGCGCGGCCCCTGGGATCCGCGCGTATCTGCAGCAGGGCTCGACGCCTCGTGTCTCCCGTGGCTGCACGCGCGCGGCGTCGCGGTGCTGGGCTGCGACGGCGTCTCGGACGTCGTCCCCTCGCGCGTCGAGGGCCAGAACCTGCCGATTCACTCGGTCGCGATCGTCGCGATGGGCCTGCATCTCATCGACAATCTCGAGCTCGAGCCGCTCGCCAAGGCGTGCGCCGACGAGAAGCACTGGGAGTTCCTGCTCACGCTCGCGCCGCTCGTGCTGTTCAGAGGCACGGCTTCGCCCCTCAATCCGATCGCGTTGTTCTGAGCGGGGCCCGGCCGAGCGAAGCTCGGCCACCGGCAGTCCGCTCAGCTTCGCCTCGCTGCGCGCGCCCTGCGGCGCTTGCACGCCCGGCTCGGGGCGGCCCGCGCCGCGCTCCCGTCTGACTGACTCTCCTGCGGAGCGTCGTCCGCCGAGCCATTCGCGCGTCGTACACGTGGAGGTGTAGCGCGCGAGGGGAGTAAGCTCGCGCGCGTGGACGAGACGGCGGCGGTCCTCGAGCGCGTCTTTCGCGCAGAGTCGGCGGTGGTGCTGGGCGCGTTGCTCGCGCAGCTCCACGACTTCGACCTCGCGGAGGAAGCGTTCCAGGACGCGATCGCGTCGGCGCTCGAGCGCTGGCCGGTCGATGGCGTGCCGCGGCGGCCGGGCGCGTGGCTGCTCACGGCCGCGCGGCGCAAGGCGCTCGACCGACTGCGCCGCCGCGCGACCCGGCTCGACAAACAGAGCGCGCTCGAGCTCGAAGCGGAGCTACAGACGAGTCAGGAGACCGAGCTGGACGACGACGAGATTCCCGACGAGCGCTTGCGCTTGATCTTCACCTGCTGTCACCCCGCTCTCGCGCAGCAGGCGCAGGTCGCGCTCACCTTGCGCACCCTCGGCGGACTCTCGACCGCGGAGATCGCGCGCGCCTTCCTCGTCGACGAGAGCGCGATGGCGCGCCGGCTGGTGCGCGCGAAGGCGAAGCTCCGCGAGGCGGGAGTCACCTACCGAGCCGTTCCGCTCGAGCTCGTGCCGGAGCGTCGAAGCACCGTTCTCTCGGTGATCTATCTGATCTTCAACGAAGGCTACGCTGCGAGCGCCGGCGACTCACTCGTACGCCGCGAGCTCGCGAGCGAAGCGATTCGCCTGGGGCGCGTGTTGGTCGAGCTGCTGCCGGCAGACGCAGAGGTGCGCGGCCTCCTCGCGCTCATGCTCCTGCACGACGCACGCCGCGACGCTCGGGTGGATGCCGACGGCGTCGGCGTGCCGCTCGAGGACCAGGACCGCGCGCGCTGGGACCACGCGCAGATTCGCGAGGGCCGGGCGCTCGCCGCGGAGCTCGGCTCGGTCGAGACACTCGGCCCGTACGCGCTGCAGGCGCGCATCGCCGCGCATCACGTCTCGGGTGCGACCTTCGCCGACATCGACTGGCGGGCGATCGTCGGCCTCTACGACCGGCTCCTGTCACAGAACCCCTCGCCGGTGATCGAGCTGAATCGCGCCGTCGCCCTGGCTCTCGCCGAAGGTCCGGAGGTCGGCCTGGCGCTGCTCGCCGCTCCCGCACTCACTGAGTCACTTGCCGGCTATGGCCCCTATCTCACCGCGCGCGCCGACCTCCTGCGCCGCGCCGGCCGCAGCGACGAAGCGCGCGTCGCCTACCGCGCCGCGCTCGCCCGCGCGGACACCGCGCCGGAGCGTGCCTTCCTGCAGCGGCGCTTGAATGAGCTCCGGCCGCTTCCCGGCTAGTCAGTCACGACGCGAAACACCGGGATCTGCGCGGCGATCGCTTCGAACTTCTCGAGCGGCGCATCCTTGTCCACGGGCACATGCGCGCGCGCTCCGGGTGCGCGCTTCAAGTAGGCCTTCAGGATGGGAGCTCGCTTCTCGACCGCGATCTCTTCGAGTCGCACGCGTTCGGTGCGTCCGTGGCGCAGAACGGCGCGGAAGTCCGCCGCTCTTAGATTCCGCACCCAGGCGACGTCGGTTCCGAACATCGAGACGAGATACCTCTCTCCATCCGCGACGGCCATCACCAGAGGGAAGGCGATTGGGCGCCCCGAGCGACGGCCAGTCACTTCCAAGGTGACCAAGTAGTTCGGCGCGATGCCGAGGCCGTACACCGCCGCCCAGGCTCGGTTCACCGTTCGAGCCACGGCGTTCGGCCGCCGTCCGCGGTAGAGCCAGCGCTCGAGTCGTTGGAAGGCCACACCGCCTCCGTGCAGCCCATTCTATCGGCTCCGCGCCTTCGCGCGCGCAGGTTCGTGCGCGCAGGCTCAGCGCCCCTTTCCCGTCGGGACGGTCACCGCCTGCTCGTTCGACCTGCAGGTCTCGGAGCCGTTCGCCGCGATCAGCTGCAGCCGGTAGAAGAACGTCTTGCCGTTGATCAGCCCGGGAGTGACATCGCTGAACGAGCTCATCGCGGAGCTCCCCACCGGTGCGTACGCCCCGCCGCTGGTCGGAGAGCGCAACACGTTGTAGTGGTCGACGGCGATCGCGCTCCAGCTGAGGTCGACTCTCGGCGGCGCGGATGAGTTTCCGGGGACGGCTCTGCCGTACAGGCGAGTGACACAAGTCTCGAAGTTCGCGGTCACGGTCTGCGAGTGATCCATCGTGACGAAGGTCGAGCTGCTGTTGGGAGCTCCGACGCTCCCCGTCCAGCTGACGAAGCCGTAGCCGGGATTCGCCGTCGCGGTGAGGGCTTGAACGGAGTCGAGCGGGTAGTCTCCGGAGGGCGGACTCACGGTGCCGCCGGTCGCGGGAGAGGCTTCCGTCGTCAGGTGCGCCGTCTGTACATCCACCGGGGGGGCAAGGTCGCAGAGCTCGAGGATCGGCCCGCTCCTCGGACACCTCTCGTAGGCGCCGATGTCGAAGCCGCTGCCTTGCGGGCGAACGACAGCCCTTTGATCCCTCGTCAGCGACGTCGCCGCGTCGGCCGCGTTCAACGCGGGGCTGGTCGTCGGAATCGCCATGGTCGGCGTCTGGCCGGGGAAGTTCAGCTGCAGCGGTCCCAGCAGTGGATCGGCGCTACTCACGACGCCGGGACACGAGTCATTCATCGCGATCAGATTGCCCGAGCCGACTGCCGAGGCGCTGCCGACGGAGCACTCGTTCGCGCCGTTGTTGGCGATGATCGTGTTGCGGAGAGTCACCGAGGCTCCGGTCGTCTCGACCACGACGAGGCCGCCGCCGGTGGCGGTGTCCTCGTTGCCGCTGATGGTGGAGTCGAGCACCGTCGTCGAGCCGTTCAGCGAGAAGATGGCTCCGCCGGCGTCGTGGCCGTTGTGTGCTTGCGCGTCGCCTCCGACGCCTCTCACTGCGAAGTTTGCCGTGAACGTGCTGTTTTGGATCGTGACTGCGCCGCCGTCGTTGAATATGGCGCCGCCCAGGCCGCCGCCGCCGCCACCGCTCGCGATGCCGCCGTTGCCGCCGAAAAGGCCGCCAGTACCCGGGTCGCCGTTCGTGACTGGCCCGTCGGGTCCGGCGCCACCGCCACCTCCGAACCCGCCGTCACCGCCGGTCGAGCCCTGGAACGTGCCTTCCCAGCCGGCTCCGCCGCCGCCCCCGAAGCCGCCGTTCGCGCCGGTTGCACCTTCGGCGGCACCGCCACCGCCACCGCCGTAGTTGCCGCGTCCGCCGTCGCCGCTAGTGACTGGCCCTTGGGAGCCGCCGCCACCGCCACCACCCGGACATCGGCCGTCTTCGCCGTCGACGGCGATGTCCAAGTTGTTCCGCTCGAAGTTTCCGCCGCGCCCACCGCACTTGAATTCGAACGTTCCCCCGCCAAAACCGCCCACCGGGGTGAAGTCACAGGAGCCGCCGTTCGAGCCGTCGCCGCGCGAGCCGCCACCGCCGCCGCCATTCCCGTCATCGATGATGCAGTCACTATCTCCGGGAGGGCCGCCATTTCCGCCGAGACCTCCGCCGCCGCCACCGGCGGGTGCGAAATACGCCCCACCGCCAAACGCGGGAACGTTTCCCTCTGCGCCACCATTGCCTCCGATGGCCGCGTTGCCTTCGAAGGCGCTGTTCTCGACGGTGAGAGCGCCGCTCCCTTTCAAGTAGATCGCACCGCCGGCCCCGAGACCCCCTCCGCCTCCGCCGGCACCGCCGTCGCCGCCCTTGGCGTGGAAGCCTTTGATGTAGGCGTACCGGAGCGTGAGATTCCCGGTGCTCGACACGGCGAAGGCGCGCGTGTTGCCGCTCCCCACCCACTGGAAGGTCGAGCCGTTGGCCTCGATCGTGATGTTGGAAGTCACCATCGGAGTCGCCGTCGGCCCGAACGGGTTCAGTGTCTCGTCGGAGATCCGATTCATCGGGAACACGGAGCTCGAGGGCAGAATGATCCTGTCGTTCCCGTTGCCCGGCACGCATCCAGTGGTGACGAAGACTTCGTGGAAGCGCTGGTCGTCCGTCGCTGCCGAAGGCGTGATGTCCACGCGGGCAATCGCGAGGTTGTCGTCGAGGTTGGCCGAGAAGATCGCCTCCTGCAGCGAGCACGCTGCGTCGTCGTTGACCTCGTCGCTCGTCGTCGTGACGAAGATGACCGCCGCCTCGGCCGAGCTGCGAGACATCGCGAGCAAGGTCAGGAGGACCGCCGCAGCGAATCCACACTTCGCGTGCAGAGATCGAGTCACCGCATGCCTCCCTAGCGTCCCTTCGGAATCGTGACCCCGGTCTCGGTCGACTGGCAGAACAGGTGAGTCCCTCCGCCGGCCTGCAGCTGTATGGGCTGCAGCACGTAGTAGTACCGAGTGTTGTTGACGAGCCCGCCCGTCCTGTCGCTGAACGCAGTCGTCGTCGAGCTACCCACGAGTGTGTAGGGCCCGCCGCTGGCCGCGGAGCGCAACACGTCGTAGCGGTCGTCGGCCGTCCCGCCCCAGCTCAGATCGACTCGGGGCGGCGCCGCCGAGTTCCCCGGTACGCCTCGGCCGGAGAGACCAGTCACACAAGTCCCGAAGTTCGCGGTGACGGTCTGCGGCTGGTCGATGACGATGAACGTCGAGAAGATCGTCGGGGCTGCTGCGTTTCCCGTCCAAGAGAGGAAGCGGTAGCCGGGATTCGATGTTGCCAGGAGAGGTTGAACGGAGTTGACCGGGTAATCGCCCGAAGGCGGACTCACCGTTCCGCCCGCGGCGGGCGAGGCCAGCGTCGTCAACGTGGTCATGTCGACCGGCGGTATGAACCCGAAGTTCTGACACAGCTCGAGGACAGGGCCGGACCTCGGACATCTCTCGTACGCACCGATGTCGAAGCCGTTGCGTTCGGGGCGAGCCACCCCTCTCTGGTCGATGTCCAGCGAGGTCGCGGCGTCGGCGGTGTCCAACGCGGGGCTGTTGCCGGAGATTGCCATGGTCGGTGTCTTGCCGATGCTCCGCAGCAGCGATCCCAGCTGCGGATCGGCGCTCGTCACGACGCCCGGGCACGAGACATTCGACATGATCAGGTTGCCTGAGCCCGCGGCCGAAGCACCGCCGATGGAGCAGTCGGGGGCGCCGTCGTTGGCGATGATCGTGTTGCGGAGAGTCAGTGAGGCTGCGGTCGTCTTGAGTACGGCGAGGCCGCCGTCGTCTCCGTAGTTGCCGCTGATCGTGGAGTTGAGGACCGTCGTCGAGCCGTTCAACGAGAAGATCGCCCCGCCCGACTCACCGCCGTTGTGTGCGGGCGCGTCGCCTGCGAAGCCTCTCACCACGAAGTTGGCGTTGAAGGTGCAGTTTCGGATCGTGACTGAGCCGCCGTCGTTGAAGATGGCGCCGCCCATTCCCGCGCCGCCGCCACTGGAGTCACTCGCGGCGTCGCCCCCGTAGAGCCCGCCGTGGCCCGCATTGGACTGGCCAGAGCCGCCGCCGCCCCCGAAGCCGCCATTTCCGCCATCGCCATCTCCGCCCGACGCACCGCCACCACCGCCGAAGCCGCCTGATCCGCCAATGCTGCCCGAGCCAAAACCGCCACCACCGCCGCCGCCCCCGTAGTTGCCCTTGCCACCGTTGCCTCCGGAGGACATGACGCCGGGTAGGACTTCTTCGAACGAGCTACCGCCTCCCCCACCGCCGCCCGGGCAGCGGCCAGCGTCACCCGTGGTGTCCAGCAGAGCGGACGCACCTCCGCCACAGTCGAATCCGCCTAGATTCCCGCCGTTTCCTCCAAACGGGCCGTCTCCGACGGTTCCTCCGCCGCCACCGCCGAAGCCAAAGATGACGAGGTCCTCGCCTTGCCCGACGAAGATGATGCTGCCTGCCCCGCCTGCCCCTCGCGCGCCGCCGCCACCGCCTCCGCCGAAGCCAGCTCCCGATCCGCCGTTTCCCCCGATGCCGCCGCCGCCCCCGGCGCCATTGTCCGGTGCGCGGTTCACGCTGCCGTTTCCACCGCTCGCGCCGTTGCCTTCGAAGGTGCTGAACTCGGCGGTGAAACTGCCGCCTCCCTTCACGTAGATCGCGCCGCCGGCGCCCATGCCGCCGCCACCACCGCTCTTGCCGTCCCCGCCTTTGGCGAAGAAGCCTTTGATGTCGGCGAACCGGAGTGTCAGATTGCCCGTGCTGGCCACGGCGAATGCGCGAGCATGGGTGTTGCCGCCGATCCAGTCGAACGTCGCGCCGTCGGCTTCGATCGTGACGTTGGAAGTGATCATCGGCGTCGCCGTCGGACCGAACGGGTTCTGCGCCTCGTCGGTGATCTTGCTGAGGAAGAACACCGACTGACCCGGAACGATGATTCTGTCGGGGCCGCTTCCGGCGACACACCCGGTGGAGTAGAAGTCAGTCGGCGTGAAGATCATGTTCGTGTCGAAGTTGGCCGCGTAGATGGCCTCCTTCAGCGAGCATTCGCTGTTGCTGTTGAGCTCGTCGTTCGTCGTCGTGACGAAGATGACTCCGGCGTGAGCCGAGTCACGACTCATCGCGCCGAGCACCGTCAGCAGGGTCGCGGCGGCGATCAGCCGCGTGCGCTTCGCGAGTCGCTTCATCGCGCGCGCCGCATTCGCAGAGCGAGACCGACGAGCCCGGTGAGAATCAAGAGTGAGCTCGCAGGCTCGGGCGTCGCGACGACCGAGATCGTGCCCGTCAGAAAGAGAGCGTCTGCCGCCTGTGCCGGATTGCCGTCGGCGGGGCTCAGCTGCTCGAGGAAGAACCCGCCGGTCGGCGGCGCCTGACCGGCGACGAGCGTGATGACTGCCTTCTCGTCGGCGGCTAGGACGAAGTTGAAGCCGAGCGCGAGCGAGACGTCGTTGTTGCACGCCGCATCGGGGCTCCCGCCTCCGTTCGCGCCGCAGTCCCCGAGAAAGTTACTCGCGGTGCCCGGCACGTGGTTGGCGTTGTCCAACGCGTTCGCCTTCGCGTTGTCGAAGATCGTGCCCACCCGGTTTCCGTCGCCGAAGCCCGGCTCGTCGATCTGCCACGAGACACCCGCGCTCGGGGCGGCGCCGACGGATCCGAACTCGTTGAACAGGGGTACGTGCAGCTCGTGGTCGAAGTAGGCGTCGATGAAGTAGGCGCCGCTGACTCCTGGGTCAAAAGTCAGGGTCAGGGTCCCGAGCCCGGAAGCTGAGTCGAAGCCGCTCGATTCGAGACCCGGCACGGTTGTCGTGTCGCTGTAATTCGTACCGTTCAGGTTGAAGAGATACTCCTGCAGGCTAACCGGACCGGCGATGGCTCCGAGTGGTAGAATCAACCCGACGATCGTGAGACTTCCCTTGACCAACCAGCTCATGTCTCTCTCCTGCTCCGCTGAGGACTCCGCTGTTACTCCCGGCCGCGATGGCGGACAATCCCTCTAAACAGATGGAGTCACTCCCGTGTCGAAGTCGGCCATGCTGCGGTTCGAGGACCTGCGCGGCGCGTACCGACTGATCGGGGAGTGCCGCGACCTGGGAAGTGATCCCGCGCTCTGGTACCCGCACATGCTCGAGGGTGTGAGCCGACTCGTCGGAGCTGCGGCGGCGACGGGAGGCGAGGGGAAGTGGGGCAGGCCGCACGGCGTCCTCGAGGCGGTCTCGGTCTTCGGGACGGGACTGGATCCGCGGGGCCGCGAGCTATACGCCGAGTACATGCGCAGAGTGACACCGGCGGGGGACCCGATCTTCCGTGCGCTGCGGCGGGTGCCTGGTCGGCTGGTGACTCGCGCTCGGCGCCAGCTGATCTCCGACGCAGCCTGGTACCGGTCGGTCGTCTGGAACGACTTTCAGCGGCCGAGCAAGATCGACGACGAGCTCACGTCCGTCTTTCAGATGGAGGAGGACGACTCGATCGGCGCGATCTGCCTGCACCGCGCGGTCGGGGAGCGCGGGTTCTCACCGCGTGACCGCGGGCTATTGAGCTTCTTTCACGCCGAGCTGGGTCCGCTGATGGGGCGATCGCTCGTCAGCGCGGCCGAGCCGCGCTTGGACACGCTGTCCCCACGGCTGCGGCAGACACTCGCTTGTCTGATCGAAGGCGACAGCGAAAAGCAGGCAGCCGCCCGCCTCGGGCTGAGTCTGGCGACGACTCACGAATACGTCACCGCGCTCTACCGGCGGTTCAAGGTCCGGAGCCGCGCCCAACTCATGGCGCACGTCATCCGGCGCGGCGCGCCCGCCGTCACGAGACACTGATCCGAGTGACTCCTTCACGCTAGGGCTCTTCCGATGTCGACCCGTCGTCGACACTCGACGCGGCCTGCACTCCCGAGGAGCGGCAGCTCGTGCAGGCCTTCCTGTCGTGCGACGCCACGACGCCCGCCGCGCCTCGATCGCGTAACATCCGGCTCCATGCGAATCGTTCCGCCCGTGTGGCTCGGGATCGGCCTCGTCACGATCGCTCTGCTTCACCGCTACCTGCCGCTCGCGGCGCTGATTCCCGCCCCCTGGCACCACGCGGGAATCGCGATCGCGCTCGCGGGCCTCGCGCTCGGCGGCTGGACCACGGTGCTCTTCTCGCGCGCCCGCACCACGCTGATCCCGTACCGCGAGTCTTCAGCTCTCGTCACCTCGGGCCCGTTCCGCTTCACGCGCAACCCGATCTATCTCGGCATGGCACTCGTGCTGCTGGGCGCGTGCGTCTTCGCCGGATCACTCACTCCGTTCGCCGTTGTACCCGCCTTCGTAGTCGTGATCCAGAGATTCTTCATCTCCGGGGAGGAGGCGATGCTCGCTCAGAAGTTTGGCGCCGAGTTCGCTGCCTACTGCGGCAGGGTGCGGCGCTGGGTTTGACCGGGTTACGACGCCCGTCGCGCCTTGATCGCGTGACCCGCGAGTGTCTTGCCGAGATCCCAGATCGAGCCCGGGACCTTGTGAGTGTCGGCGATGACCTCGTCGCACGAGTTGCGGATCCAGCGGCGGTCTTCTTCGGAGATCACGAGCGGCGGCAGAAACTTCACGACGTTGCAGCCGTGACCCGCGACCTGCGAGAGGATGCGGTGATTCTTGAACAAGGGAATCGTGATCATCTGACTGAACAGCCCGGGCTGCGCGGCTTCCAGCAGCTTCCACGCGGCGCGCAGCGAGAGACTCTTCGGCTCCCCGAACTCCATCGCGATCATCATGCCCTTGCCGCGCACGTCCTTCAGAAACTCGTGCTTCTCGATCAAGAGGCGCAGATCCGCGATCAGTGACTCGCCGAGCTTGGCGGCGTGCTCCACGAGATTCCCTTCCTTCAGCACGCGCAGGGTCGCGATGCCCGCGGCCATCGCGAGGTTGTTCTTCGAGAACGTCGAGCCGTGAACCGGCGCGCGCACCATCGAGCTGAACAGCTTGTCGAAAGTGTCCTTGCGCATGCCGACGGCGCCGACGGGCACGAAGCCGCCGGACAGCGCCTTCGCCATGAGGATCATGTCGGGCTCCGCGTGCCAGTGCTCCACCGCCCACATGCGGCCCGTGCGGCCGAGGCCAGTCTGCACCTCGTCGGCCACGAACAGCGTGCCGTGCTGGCGACACAGTCGGGCGGCTTCACGGAGATACTCGGGGCCCGCGACGTGCACGCCGTGACCTTGAATGGGCTCGACGATGAACGCCGCGACGTCGCGCTTGGCGAGCGCGCGCTCGAGCGCCGCGAGGTCGTTGAACGGGATGCGGCGGCACTCGGGCAGCATCGGGCCGAAGCCCTCCTGGAAGATGTCGTCACCGTTCAGGGACACCGCGCCCATCGTGAGTCCGTGGAACGCGTGCTCGCAGTAGACGATGCCCTCTCGGCGCGTGGCGTAGCGCGAGAACTTGATCGCGGCCTCCACCGCCTCTGCGCCCGAGTTACAGAAGAACACCTTGTCGAGCCCGCCCGGGAACGTGGGCACGAGTCGCTCCGCGAGGATGCCCGCGAGCAGCGACACGTCCATCTGCACCAGGCTCGGCAGCTCGCCCTCGAGGACCTCGCGCAGCGCGGCGACGATCGCCGGGTGATTGCGCCCCACCGCGAACACGCCGTAGCCCGAGAGCAGGTCGAGATAGCGATTGCCCTCGTCGTCCCATAGATAGGGACCCGCCGCGCGCACGTAGCGGCGATCGAAGCCGATCGTGCGCAACACGCGCGCGTGTTGGGTGTTCAGGTAGCGCTCGTGCAACGCGAAGCTCTCGCCGCGCCGCTGCGCCAGAAGCTCGAGCAGGCTTTCGGACATGAGAGATCCCTCCGGCAGCTGGCGCGCAGAATACATTTCTTTCTCCGCGAACGTCGTCCTGACGGGGGTACGCTCGTCGTACTCGCAGGAGGACCGAGCGTGCACTTTCTGCTTCTGATCGAGGACCGGCGCGACGAGGCGCCTCGCGCATCCGTGGGCGTCGAGGAAATGGGGAAATTCGCGAGTGAGCTCGCTGCGCAGGGCGTTCTGCGCGAGGCCGCGGGCCCGCTCCGGCCCGAGTCCGAGGGCGCGCGTGTGCGCGTCCGGAACGGCGTTCCGATCGTGACCGACGGGCCATTTACGGAAGGACGCGAGGTGGTCGGCGGTTACTTCGTCGTCGAGGTGCCCGACCGCGCTGCCGCGATCGAGCTCGCGAAGCGCTGCCCTTACGCGCGCGCGGGCGTGATCGAGGTCCGAGCGGCGCAAGGCCGGCACATGGAAGGCAGCGGCGGCCCGCGCTTCATGCACCTGTACCTCTGGGGCCCCGAGCTGACCGGACCCGACGAGCCGCGCATGGCGGAGATGGGGGCGTTCATGCAGGAGCTCGCGCGGGAGAAGAAGATCGTCGGCGGCGCGAGACTCCCGCCGGAGATACCGGCCGCGCACGTCGAGATACGCGGCAGCCAGACCATCGTCACCGACGGCCCGTTCGCGGAGACGAAGGAGATCATCGCCGGCTACTCGCTGATCGAGGCCGCGGATCGCGCCGAGGCGATCGAGATCGCGAAGCGCACGCCGCACGCGAAGTGGGACGCGGTCGTGGTGCGCGAAGTCGGCCGGAGGGGCGCGCCATGATCCGCGTCTACGGAACGTCGAACACGCGCGCGTTCCGCGTGCTCTGGATGCTCGAGGAGCTCGGCGTCCCGTACGAGCTGGTGAAGACCGACTTCCACACGGGCGCCACGCGCGCGCCCGAGTTTCTGAAGCTCAATCCGAACGGCCGCGTGCCCGTGCTGCAAGACGGCGAGCTCGTCCTGTTCGAGTCACTCGCCATCAATCTGTATCTCGCGGAGACCTACGGGCGCGACTCACTCTGGCCGAAGGGCGCGTCGGACCGCGCGCGCACCGTGCAGTGGTCGTTCTGGGCGATGACCGAGTGCGAGCGCAACCTGTTCGCGGTGCTGCTCCAGTCGGGGGGCGAGCAGTTCGAGACCTGGCGTGCGTGGACCGAGACCCCGGAGTTTCGCGAGACGCACCCGGGCCAGCGCATGCCGTCGGCCGAGGAAGGGCGCGCGGCGCTGCAGCATCCGCTGCGCGCGCTCGACTCACACCTCGACGGCCGCGGGAACATCCTCGGCGGAGGCTTCTCGGCTGCGGATCTGAACGTGGCGTCGGTGCTCGTGACCGCGCGCCTCGCGCAGCTCGATCTCGGCGCATTCCCGAGCCTGGACGCATGGCTCACACGGGCGACCTCGCGTGCCGCGCTCGCCGCGGCCGCGCAAAAGTAGACTCACAAGGGAGAGACACCCATGGACTACATGCTCCTGATCGTGAACCGCAGAGGCGAAGCACCGCGCGAACCGATCGGCTTCGCCGAGATGGGGAAGTTCGCGGCCGAGCTCGGCCAAGCCGGAAAGCTGCGCAGCGGCGCGCCGCTTCATCCAGACACCGCGGCCGCGCGCGTGAAGGTGCGCGGCGGCAAGGTGCGGGTGGTCGACGGCCCGTTCGCCGAGAGCAAGGAAGTGATTGGGGGCTACTTCATGTTCGACGCGCGCGATGCCACCGAGGCGCTCGAGATCGCCAAGCGCTGTCCGGCGGCGCGCTCGGGGCTCGTCGAGCTGCACCTCGCGAGCCCGGACCGAGTCGAGCCACCACCGACGAGCGGCTCGCGCTTCATGCTCGTGTTTCTCGAGGGCCCAGACTTCGACGGCGATCCCGACGGCGCGAAGTACCGCGAGATGGAGAAGTGGACCGATGCGCTGAAGCGCGAGAAGAAGTACGTCGAGTGCGCCGGCCTGCCGAAGTCGCCCCCGGGCGCGCGCATCGAGTCACACGGCGGAAAGCTGTCCGTGATCGACGGGCCCTTCGCGGAGGCGAAGGAGATCGTCGGCGGCTACTCGCTCGTCGTCGCGCCCGACCGCGCTGCGGCGCTCGAGATCGCCGCGCGCTGCCCGCACGCGACCTGGGGCGAGGTCGAGGTCCGCGAAGTCCTCAAAGTGCCGGCGATGTGATGGCCCAGACGAACGTTCCCGGCGGCGACCTGGCGTGCATGCTGCGCATCGAGCGCAGCGGCGGGAGTGAGTTCACGGCGACGCTCGAGAATTACTTCGGCGGCGCGCAGCAGTACGATCTGCTGGCGCGAGCCGCGCTCGCCGCCTCGGAGACCAGCGGCGAGCTCCCGCTCGTGCATCTGCAGGCGACCTATCTGCGCCCGGCTCCGTGCAGCGTTCCCCTGCGACTCACGGTCGAGTCAGTCGACGATGGGCCGGGCCGCGCGCTCCGGCGCGTGCGCGTCGCCGGCGAGGCTCTCTTCGCCGAAGTGACTGCCGGCTTTGCGTCGGCCGGAACGGGACCGGACTACGAGCCGCGCATTCCGGACGGCCTCCCGAAGCCCGAGGACTTGCCGAGCACGCTCGAGGTCGCGAAGCGCGAGGGTTGGGCGGAGTATGCCGCGGGGCCGATCGAGTTCCGGCGCGTCAACGCGACCTGGCCGCCGCCGCCCGAAGAGCGACTGGCTCCGCACCGCGAGTGGCTCCGGCCGCGCGTTCCGCTGCCGCCCGATCCGCGCCTCCACGCCGCAGCGCTCGCCTTCGCGAGTCAGTTCTACTCGCAGTGGGAGTTCGAGTGGCGCACGGGCCCCGGCTTCGCGCACGACCGCTTCGCGATCCTCGATCACTCCGTCTGGCTCCATGGCCCGGCGCGCTGGGACGACTGGCTCCTGCTCGATGCGGTCTGCGACGTCAGCCGCGGCGGCCGCGCCCTCGGTCACCGCCGTCTCTTCTCGCGCGACGGCCACCTCTTGGCCTCAGTCACTCATGCCGGCCTCGTCGCCGTCCGCTGAAGCCGCGGCGAGGGCCGCCCCGAGCCGCGGCGGCAAGCGTCGCGAAGCGACGCGCGCAGTGAGGCGAAGCCGAACGAAGTCAAGATCGGCCGCGGCGAGGGCCGCCCCGAGCCGCGGCGGCAAGCGTCGCGAAGCGACGCGCGCAGTGAGGCGAAGCCGAACGAAGTCAAGATCGGCCGCGGCGAGG
>Ga0326726_10000381_pt1 | contig 42235 bp, 39 predicted proteins | sample MHFenrmetagenome_2_FD_207603 | JGI IMG/M metagenome (GOLD analysis project Ga0326726, IMG submission 207603) | Lab enriched peat soil microbial communities from Michigan Hollow, Ithaca, NY, United States - MHF15MN | ecosystem: Environmental > Terrestrial > Soil > Wetlands > Peat | place: USA... | reverse complement strand
CGCCGTCGGAATTTTCGTGGGTCGTAAGAATGATCTGCGTAGCCTCAAGCATCTCATCGATGACCGGCTGCCATTCATTCGAAGTCAGTGTCCGGCCATATTCGGGTATAATCATCAGGACTGGTAATTGTTGGCAAAAATAAACGACGGTATCGGAAGCAGACGACTGAAGCGCAAGGACATGACGGGACTTGAGGATTCAGGGTGCTGAAGAACGAAGCGGTCTGTTCGCATAACTAAAAAACGGAGAAACATTTCAGGCCATTTGTAATTCGGGCATATCTTCACAGAACATGGCGACATTCTGACGGTGACGGAGAAACGCATCGCGACCTTTTTCGGTCACCCGGTAACTCGTCAGCGGCTTCCTGCTCTCGAAGCTTTTCATGCATTCCACATAACCGGCAGCCTCGAGCTTCCTGAGATGAATGCTGAGATTACCGTCGGTCGCCCTGATGCTGTCACGAAGCTCGACGAACGAAGCTTCACGAACGCTCAGGAGATATGCCAGTGCCGCAAATCGTATCCTCGCATGGATGACTTTATCGAGCAACTGATGATTGTAATCCTTTTTGTCTTTCGATGGTTCCGGGGACATGTATATTCTCGCAATGATTTCTGTCTCTGATACGGGAATTTATTCGTGTTATAAAGTACTTTTTTTTTCGACCAACAACAAGAACAGCGTAGGATTGTGCAAATAACAGGAAACCCTGAACTTCGATATGCAAAAGCAAAAATGACAGCACAACACCAACCGGCGGCAGGGCTCCTGCCGAACATCAAGGAGCTGACCCGGCAGCAACTCGCCGAGGTCATGGCGAATCTCGGGGAACCCAGGTTCCGGGCCGCACAGCTTCACCGCTGGCTTTACGGTATGCAGGCCCAGGAGTTCGAGGCGATGAGCTCCATCAGCATGACATTGCGCAATGAGCTCGCATCAACCTGGGCGATCCGTTCGGCGTCCGTCGTCCAGGCAGACAGCGAGCAATCGGCAGTTGTCGCCTGCGGCCGGACGCCGACATCAAAATTCCTGATCCGACTTCCGGACGGAGAGCAGGTGGAAAGCGTGCTGATCCCTTCGGAAGATCGGATGACCGCCTGTATTTCACCACAGGTCGGCTGCCCCCTTCATTGCTCGTTCTGCGCCACAGGACATATGGGCTTCCGGAGAAACCTGTTTGCATTTGAAATGACCGATCAGGTCTATGCCCTGGATAAAGAAGCGCAGAAGATGTATGGCCGGGGACTGACCAACATCGTCTTCATGGGCATGGGGGAACCCCTGCTGAACCTCGACAGCGTCATAGAAGCCATAGGCACGATGACTGAAAAAAATTATGGGTTCAGCATCGGCGAGAAAAGGATATCGATCTCGACCGTCGGGCTGGTACCGGGAATTCGGCGAATCGCCGAATCGGGCCTCAGAACCAAGCTCGCCGTGTCGCTCCACAGCGCAGACCAGTTGAAAAGGGCCCATCTCATGCCGGTCGCAGAAGAGTATCCGCTCGACGAACTCGGCAAGGCGATCGCTGCGTACAACGAAAAAACCGGCGAACCGGTGACCCTTGTCTACATGCTGCTGCAAGGAATCAACGACACATCGGAAGACGCCCGCAAACTTGCCCGGTACGCAAAGAGATTGTTGTGCAAAATTAATTTGATTGATTATAATGCAATCGTTAATTTTCAGTTCAAGCCTGCTTACGGCGACACGAAAAACGCGTTCGTAAGACAGTTGCTGGATGCCGGTTTGCACGTCACGGTCCGAAAAAGTCAGGGCGCGGCAATCAATGCGGCATGCGGTCAATTGGCTACACTGTCCGGAAATGACGGCTCGAATCCGCAGTAATTACTAACCGGCCCAGCTCATCATGGATTTATTCTCTTTTGTTCCCTTCAGAGACGAAATGGTAAAGGTTTACCACTGCCTTACCGACAATGCGACCCATACTTCCGAGAACCCGGTGTTCAACGAACTCAAGGTTCGTCGTTACGACTGTCCGATCGACGACGTTGCCGACTTCATAATCCTCAAGATGGATCACTGGGTCGGATGGAGCCTCAAGGATCATAAAACCGCTGTAGGCGGCATGAAGACCATCCGTGGAGAGGTTTCCTCATTCGCGCTGCTGGGCATGAAAATCGACGTCTCGTTCGGCCTCGTGGAGGAAACCGACGTCAATGGCAGGAAAATCACCACGGTCAACGGCAAGGCGCACACCCGGATCGATTCCAAAGGCGATCTCGGCGAAAGCCGCAGGATGCTCAGGATGATGCTGGCGGGTCTCGATTTCGAGTTCAGGCCACAGATCATCCATGAAGACGACTACATTTTCCGCTCTCTCGACCCGAAAGGCGCGTCGGCTACATTCCAGCAACTGTTCGACGAGACAAAACTCGAACACAGGCCAAGCAACCCCAAAGCCAAATCGATCGAGTTCAAGAAACCCGCAAAACAGGCGATCGAATTCAAGTCATCAAAGTCCAGCGGCGATCAGGTCCAGCTCTCTGGAACCGCACAGGCCGTTGCGACTGAGCAGAACTCCTCTTCCCCAACACCTTCCGCACTGGCCGGAGACAGCGTACAGATGCCAGCGAAACCGAAGATCACAGTCATATCCCTGAAAAAAAATTCATAAAGGATAACGTTTCATGAGAGTAATCCTGTTGGGCGCCCCCGGCGCCGGCAAAGGAACGCAGGCACAATACATTTCGGAAGCGTTCAGCATTCCCCAGATTTCGACGGGCGACATGCTCCGCGCAGCCGTCAAGGCACAGACCCCGCTGGGTGTCACCGCCAAGAAAATCATGGACGAAGGGGGCCTGGTATCGGACGAAATCATCATCGGCCTCGTCAAGGAACGTCTTGAACAGGCTGACTGTGCCAACGGCTGCCTCTTCGACGGCTTTCCCCGTACCATTGCCCAGGCAGACGCCCTCAGGAGTGCAGGGATCAGAATCGACAGTATCGTGGAGATCGACGTACCCGACGAAGAGATCATCAAACGCATGAGCGGCCGTCGTGTCCACCCTGCATCAGGCAGGAGCTACCACATCCTCTTCAACCCGCCATCCGTGGCAGGGAAAGACGATGTGACCGGTGAAGATCTCGTCCAGCGCGACGACGACGCCGAAGAGACCGTTCGCAAACGCCTGAAAGTCTATCACGACCAGACGGAACCGCTGATAGAATACTACCGTGGCCTTGCGGACAACGGCGCCTCCGATGCGCCGAAGTACTGCAGGATCGCAGGCATCGGCGGGGTAGAAGAGATCAGGACAGGAATCATCGATGCGCTCAGGCAATAAACACCGCGCCAAAGATATTTCATCAAAAAAAGTCAGTGCAACACACTGGCTTTTTTTGGTACAGGTGATAGGGACATGATAACCGGAGTGCCCGAAGACTCCCTATAAACGACAATTTCAGGCGACGCCAGTGATTTTACAATACCGATGAATGCGCTGGTTTATATAGACAGACTCTATCGGGACGAACCCTTCTGCCTTTCGGTCCCTGAGGGACTCGAACAGGATCTCCGACCCGGCAGCCAGGTTCTGGTCAGCCTCTACCGGCACAGGGCCTCGGCATTCATAGGATATGTCGCATCCCTTCCCGATGATGAACCGGAACAGGAACCGGGCGGAGAGGTTGTCGACCTGCTCAACAACGGTCAACCGGTACTGACACCCCAACTGCTCAGGTTGACGATGTGGCTCTCGGATTACTACCTCGCCAGGCCGATCGACAGCATCACCACCGCCCTTCCCTCCCCGCTGAGGACCATCGTGGACGATGTGGTCGAACTGACCGAGTTTAGACTCGAAAGCACCGATTCAAAAATCAAGAGCACCGGACTCCGCAGGAAAATACTGCAGGAGCTGGCTGCAGAGAAACGGCTGACGGTCCGCCAGTTGCGCAAACGTCTCGGCAGACGGGAACTCTACAAAACCCTGGCTGAACTCGAACGCGGAGGCTTGGTGAAGCTCAGGAAAACCTTCGTCGAGACAAGGCAAAAAACAGCCGGAGCCTGGCGTCTCAGCCCTGTGCTGCCCGAAAATCCTGAACTTCTCCTGGCTCGATCCCCCAGGAAAAAGGAGGCGTTCGAGCTTCTGGCCTCATCTCCCGGGGAGTCCTTCCCGGCCGGTCAGGCCGGCATTTCGAGAGAGGTGCTCAACGGCCTCGTGACGCTTGGTCTGGCAGAAAAAACGGAAGTCGAAGTATTGTTCACCTCCACCCGCCTGCGCTTCGAGGAGCCACAGAAGATGATCGCCGCCTTGAGCCGGGACCAGCAGGAGGCCCTCGAAGCTTTGACGGATGCATCGCAGGAGGGTGTGTTTCGCACATTTCTGCTGCACGGCGTAACCGGCAGCGGCAAAACCCTGGTTTACATCGAGCTGCTCCGGCAAGTGCTCGCCGCGGGCAAAACGGCTATCGTGCTTGTCCCGGAGATCGCCCTGACCCCGCAAACTGCCGCGCGCTTCAGGCACTATTTCCACGACGACATCCAGATCATGCACAGCGCCATGAGCGATCAGGAAAAGTACAATGCCTGGCAAAGGCTGAGGCAGGGAAAGTCGCGCATCGCCCTCGGGGCACGATCGACCATTTTCGCGCCGCTGGAGAACGTCGGAGCCATCATCGTCGACGAGGAGCACGATGCGGCATACAAGCAGGACCGGATGCCGCGATACCATGCCCGGGATACGGCCGTCATGCGTGCGAAATTCGAAAACGCCGTGTGCGTGCTCGGGTCCGCAACCCCTTCGTTCGAATCCTACAGCAATGCCCTGGCGGGCAAATACTCGCTGCTCGAACTGCCCGAAAGGATCGACAATGCGAAGCTGCCGCCGATCGGGCTGGTCTGGATGCCCGGCAGCCAGCGGGTGACCCCGTCAATCTCCGGAGTTCTTTACGATGCCATCCGCAAACGCCTCGAACTCAACGAGCAGGTCATCCTGCTGCAGAACCGGCGGGGGTTCGCCGGCAGCGTACTCTGCATGGAGTGCGGCCATACACCCCAATGCCGCTTCTGCAACATCCCTCTGGTCTACCACGACTCTGACCAGACCCTCCGCTGCCACTACTGCGGCCATGTCGCCCCCCATCAGTTCAAATGCCCGTCGTGCTCCTCGGAAAACCTGTTCTACAAAAACAGCGGTACCGAACGCATCGAAGAGGAGCTCAACGAACTGTTCCCTGGTGAGTTGATCCTGAGGATGGATATCGACACCACATCGACAAAGGACTCGCACGTCTCGATGCTGGCCGCGTTCCGCGACAAGAAGTCGCGCATCCTGCTCGGAACCCAGATGGTGGCCAAAGGCCTCGACTTTCCGGACGTGACGCTCGTCGGGGTGCTGATGGCCGATATCGGCCTGAACATACCCGACTTCAGGGCGGCGGAACGCATCTATGCACTCATGATGCAGGTCGCAGGCCGCGCGGGACGATCGACGACACCCGGTGAGGTCTTCATTCAGGTTTACAACCGCGAAAACGAACTTTTCAGGCATATCCTCCAGGGAAACTACCGTCAGTTCTACGAGGCGGAAATGGTAACCCGTCAGGAACTCGGCTATCCGCCAGTATCAAGGCTCATCAAGTTCGAATGCTCGTCGCCCTCTGAATCCGCTGCCGAAGAGGGTGCGACGGCGTTTCTCGAACGACTTCAGCCGCATATCCCTGAAGGCAGGGGCATGATTCTCGGCCCGGCGCCTGCCGGAATCATGAAAATGAAGGGTCGGTACCGCTACCAGATCATCCTCAAACTGTTCGGGGTCAAGTTGTCGTCGAACCTGCTCAGGGAGATCCAGCAGGAGGTTATGGGTATGTTTCGCCGTCAGAATCTTTCTGTCTTTGCCGATGTCGATCCACAGCATCTTCTGTAGACGTTTTTTTTATCGTAACTTTAAAGAAAAGCAGACTTGCGATCTTATAATAACAATCATCACCCCATGACAGACTTCCAGTGGAGCCGCAGCTATATGAGCGGGCACAAACTCAAAACTTCAGGTGTCATCGCAACACTTGTCCTCAGGTATCTCTACACCTCCCTTTTCATTTACGGAGTCTACCACAAGGTCTTGCACGGATGGATGTGGAGCGGCGTAATGAGGGAACACTTCATGAAACGGCTGAACGAGTTACAGACAGCGCCACTGCCTGCCGGTTCGTTCGATGCCCAGGTCGCCATGTTCCAGGCCTCTTATCTGGCACATTTCGCAATCCCGCTGGTCATGCCTATCGCATGGATCGTCACAATCGGGGAGCTCATCATAGGCGTCGCCCTGCTTCTCGGCGTCACCACCCGCATCAACGCCGCTTTCGGCCTCTTCCTGCTCCTCAACTTCGCTGCGGGGGGATATTATAACCTGACGATCCCGCCTCTCGTAACGATGTCGGTCCTGTTCATGGTTCTGCCGACCGGACACTGGCTCGGGCTCGACAGGGATCTCAACAGGAAATACCCTGATTCCCTATGGTTCAAATGAAGATTTCACCGATGATTCGATTTCGCTCAGCTCTGACCAGGTTTTTTGCAGGCATACTCCTTGCTTCGCTGTTTTTCCTGCTATTCTCCGATACTGTGATAAGCGCCGTTCCTTCCGGAAAAACCACGGCGCTTACCACAGCCGATAACGCTTTCATGTCGCTCAACTACAGCGCAGCCGACTCCCTCTACAAGGCGGCGCTCGAAACCAGCCCTGAAAGCGCAGACATCTGCTGGAAGCTCGCCCGTCTTAACATCAGCATCGCCGAGTCGATAAACCCCTCGGAGAGCGCAAAAAGAATGCCCTACTATTCCAAAGCTGTCGATTACGCCCGCAGGTCGGTTGCCATCGACAGCACCAACGCGAGCGGCCACACGTGGCTTGCTGCCGCGCTGGCCGTCAAGGCCGACAAGACAGGGGCAAAGGAAAAAGTCAAAAGGGCCGGCGAAATCAAACGCGAACTCGACAAGGCTCTTGCCCTGAACCCGCATGACGATGTGGCATGGTCTATTCTCGGCTCATACCATCACCAGATATCGAACATCGGGTGGTTCAGCCGCCTGGTCGGCAGCACATTCATCGGAGGGATGCCTGAAGGAAACCGCAAAGCGGCAGAGCACGCATTCAAAAAAGCTATCAGCCTCAACCCGAGAGCCGTAAGGCACTTTTATGGGCTGGCGCTTCTCTACATCGACGAGGGCCGGAAAGAGGAGGCGTTGCAGATTCTGCAGACGGCGTCGAAAAAACCGGTACTCATGAAAGGCGACGTCCGGCGCCTCGAGGAGATACGGGAGCTGATCAGGAAGCTCTCCACAGAAAACGAGCCGCCTTCGAATGACGGAACCTGATGTTTATGAATCTGTCTTACCGATAAGGCCGATCAGCCCCCTTACGCCAAGGTGGTAGCTGTCGGCGCCGAAACCGCTGACAACGCCGACGCAAACCTCTGAGATGACTGATTTGCGGCGAAACTCCTCACGGGCATAAATGTTGGAAAGATGAACCTCGACCACGGGGATCTTCACCGCACTGATGGCGTCGCGCAAAGCGATGGAGTAGTGCGTCAGTGCGCCGGCATTGAGCACGACTCCCGACCACCCGCCGTGATCTTCAACTTCGAACAGCTTCTGAAGCAGCTCGCCTTCGTCTTCGGACTGAAAAAATCCGAACCCGATTCCGGGAAAAGCTTCGACAAGTCCCTGGTTGATGTCATCGAGGGTACGACGACCATATATTTCCGGCTCGCGCTTCCCGAGACGTGAAAGATTGGGGCCGTTCATGACCAGAATAGTGGTCTCGCTCATGAATTCTCCTGTTTCACTTAAAGGATATACTGGCTCAGGTCCCTGTCGGCAGCCACATGGCCCAGCTTCTCCCTGACCGTGTCGGCGTCGATGACGATCCGGCTTTCGATGATCGTTTCGGGAATGCCGAACATGAGCTCCTCGAGAAGGTTCGTCAGGATGGTATGCAGACGACGTGCCCCGATGTTTTCGACGCTTTCGTTCACCTTTGCAGCCGTACGCGCAATTTCACGGATCGCCTCATCGGTGAATTCGAGCTCAACCCCTTCGGTCCTGAGCAGAGCCCGGTACTGCTTGATCAGCGCATTTCTCGGCTGGGTCAGGATCAGGAAGAAATCATCCTCGGTCAGGCTTTTCAGTTCGACCCTGATGGGAAAACGGCCCTGCAGCTCGGGAATCAGGTCCGACGGACGCGCGACGTGGAATGCGCCGGAGGCTATGAACAGCACGTGGTCCGTTTTGACCATGCCGTACTTGGTTGCCACGTTCGAACCTTCAACGATGGGCAGAAGGTCGCGCTGAACCCCTTCACGGCTCACGTCGGGCCCTTTTCCGCCTGCCCCGGTAGAAGGAGCCGCGATTTTGTCGATCTCGTCAATGAATACGATGCCTGAGTCTTCCACCTTCCTGAGCGCCTCCTTGACCACGGCATCCATGTCGATGAGCTTCTGTACCTCTTCCTGCTCCAGGAGCTTCCTGGCTTCGGCTATGGTCAGGCGACGTTTTTTCCTTTTTTTCGGCATGCCGCTCATCAGATCCTGCATGATACCGCCGAGCTCCTCCATCTGGCCGAGCGGTCCGAAAATCTGCATCATTCCACCCTGCCCTTCGCCGCTGATCTCGATCTCGATCTGGCGATCCTCCATTCTGCCGCTGCGCAGGCGTTCGAGCATCTTCTGGCGGCTTTTCCTGTTGATCTCGCGTTCGAGGTTCTGATCTTCGCCGCCCGGCTCGGTACCGGGACCGGAGATCCTCATGGGCTCATCCTCTCCGGTCTCATCGAGATCTGTGCCGCCCGATGATGCCACCGGCGGAAGCAGGATGTCGAGCAGGCGTTCTTCGACAAGAAGGGCCGCCTTTTCCCTGACCTCCTCGGATTTTTCGGTCCGCACCATGGCAACAGCCTGCTCGGCCAGGTCACGGATCATCGACTCGACGTCGCGGCCGACATAACCGACCTCGGTGAACTTCGAAGCCTCGACCTTCACGAACGGAGCCCTTGCCAACTTGGCCAGACGCCGGGCTATCTCGGTCTTGCCGACGCCGGTAGGCCCGATCATGATGATATTGTTGGGCATGATCTCGTCCCTGAGCTCATCGTTCACGCTCTGCCGGCGGAGTCTGTTGCGCAGGGCTATGGCCACCGATTTTTTGGCCTCCTTCTGGCCGATGATGTATTTGTCGAGCTGCTCGACGATCTGACCCGGAGTAAGGTGTTCCTTGTCGATGAGACTTCCGGACGGAAGCTGGTGTTCGACGGGAACCGTGATGTTTTCGCTGTTATTTTCCATTGAGGTCGTTCAATAGTTACTGAATCGGCAGGCCCGGACTGCAATAGCCGGGCGGCCCGTTCAGAGGGTTTCGACAACGATATGGTCGTTGGTATAGATGCAGATGTCCGCCGCGATCTTCAGGCTCTCCGTGACGATCTCGGAGGCGGGAAGCGAGGTATGCTTCATCAGCGAGCGCGCTGCCGCAAGGGCGAACATGCTGCCGCTGCCGATGGCCACGATGCCGTCTTCCGGCTCGATGACGTCACCGGTGCCCGAAATGATAAGCGCCTTTTCAGGGCTTACAATGGCAAGCATGGCTTCAAGCCGTCGAAGGTACTTGTCGGTGCGCCAATCCCTTGCAAGCTCAACTGCGGCACGTTCAAGCCGGCCGCTGTAAGCTTCCAGCTTCTCCTCGAAACGGTCGAGAAGGGTGACTGCATCGGCCGTCGCACCGGCAAAACCGGCAATGAGACGGCCATGGTAGAGGCGTCGAATCTTGCGGGTCGAATGCTTCAGGACGGTGTTGCCGAGCGTCATCTGGCCGTCGCTGCCGAGAGCAGCCTTGCCGTCCCTTATCACGCCGATAACCGTGGTCGACCTTATCTGAGGCTTTTCATGGCCCATAGTCGTAAATGATTAACCTATTTTTTTTCTTAGCCTTGCAACTGGAATTTGCATTTGTTCCCGGTATTTTGCAACCGTCCTCCGTGCAATCCGCACGCCCTTGTCGCTGAGCAATTCGGCCAGTCTGTCGTCGCTGAGAGGCTCCGACGGCGTCTCGGCCCCGATCAGCTCCCTGAGTTGCTGCTTGATGATCCTCGACGACATCTCCTCGCCGTCATCGGTCGAGAGCGATCCGCTGAAAAAGTATTTGAGCTCGAACACTCCGTAGCGCGTCTGGACATATTTGCCGTTGACCGCCCGGCTGATGGTCGAAATATCGTAACCGGTTCGTTCTGCGACCGTCTTCATGATCAGCGGCTGCAGGTAGCGCGGGCCGTCGATGAAGAACTGCCCCTGGGTTTCGAGAAGGGCTTCCATCACTTTCAGGAGCGTCTGGCGCCTGATCTGCAGGGCGGTTGCGAATTCGTTCGCCCGCTGGAGCTTCTGGCGCATGAACTGCTTGTCCTCCTTCGGGAGCTTGCGGTTCGAGAGCACCTCCCGGTAACTGTCAGAAACCCTGACCGACAAGCTGCTCCTGTCGTTGAGCACGGCCGTCAGTGCTCCGTTTTCATAGGTGACGATGAAATCCGGCGAGATGTAATGGCCCCCTTCGTCGATAAAAATGCCGGGATGGGGGTCGAGCGAAGTGATGACGTCGATAGCATCCTCGAGCTGCCGTTTATCGACATTCAGCTTTTTCTGCAGCCGGTCGAAGCGCTTGTTCAGGAAATCGTCGAAAGTCTCATGGAGAATCTTCCGGGCGGTATGCACTGCCGATGCTTCGTGCTCCTTTTCGTGAACCGATAGCTGGACCAGCAGCCGCTCGCTGAGGTTTCCTACGGCAATGCCCGGAGGATCGAGGAACCATATCCTTTTCTGGATGGCACGAACCTCATCCTCATCGGCCTCGATGCCTGCCTGTTCGAGGCCATCGATGATCACGCCGGGAGCCTCTGTCAGATATCCATCGCTGTCCAGATTTCCGAGGATTTCGGCTGCGATGAGCACCTCCCGCTTGTCGATGCCCTCCTGCAACGAGAGCTCGCGCAACAGCTGTTCATGGAACGAGTCATGGTGCACCGCCTGGAAAAAACGCTCCTCGGTGGCGCCCGAAGAGCTGAAGTGCTGCCGTACACCGGCATCCTCACCCTTGTAGGGAATATCGGTGCGCTCCTTCATCGACGAACGGTCGAATCGGGCGACCGAATCGAACATCTCAGGCGATTCAGTCGAAGATGAGGGCTGATCGGGGATTACTGTGCCATCGCCGGTCCGGCGCTCCTCGACGAGTTCAAGCATGGGATTCTCCTGGACCTCGTCATAGATCCTCTGCTCGAGCTGGGTAAGGGGAAGTTGCAGCAGTTGGCTTGTGATCACCTGCTGTGCTGAAAGCTGAGCGCTCTGTCTTTGCTGTAGCCTGATCTCTGCCATGATGTTCAGGTGGATGAATCGACGAATTCCTTCAGGCTGTCATACCATTGCTCGCCGTAACGTGCAACAAGCGAAGCGCCGACGAAATCGATAAGCCTGACATTCTGCTCGGCACCCTGCTTGCGAGCCTCACGGCACATCGAATGCTGCTCATAGACAAGATAATCCAATCCGAACTTTTTTCTCACCCTGATCGGAAACAAGCTGCAGGAAAGAGGCTTTCCGGACTCGACGGAACAGAGGGCCACTCCGTCCTCATAGACGACGAACACGCATTCGCGCCCCTCGACGGTCCTGGTGTAGAGGCTGCCCTGATAAACTTCCGTGCAACCGTGCCTGTTGATGTAGCGCAGGTTTTTTTCGGACAGCCTATCCCTGACGCCCTCTACGGCAGACTGCAGAAAGGCCTCTTCACGCGCATCGATCGGGGCGCCCAGTTCGCCCTCGACGCAGCAGGCGCCACGGCACGATTCAAGCGGACAGCTGAAGCGTGCGTCGAGAAGCCCACGCTCGACGAGGACATCACCGATGGAGACTATTGACATGGTCAGAAATGGATTACCGAACTTCTACAGGGCATGCGGGATGCCCGATCCCGGCAGACGGTCTTCGGGGGGATGAAATTCTGCCTGCTCTTTTCACGCATCTTCATTATCTTTCATTTTTTGTGACCGGTACCGGAAAGCCGGGCTCAGTAACAACATACTATACGGAACATCTTCATGGTTCTCATAGACGGAAAAAAGGTATCATCGGATCTTCAGCAGGAACTGAAAGCAAGCGTCGAAGAACACAGGTCGGCTATCGGCAGGGTTCCCGGTCTTGTGGTCATCATCGTCGGACAGGACCCTGCCTCACAGGTTTATGTACGCAATAAAGCCAAGAGTTGCAAAGAGATCGGCATGAATTCGACGGTTCTCGAGATGGATGCCGAAACACCGGAACAGGTTGTTCTCGACAAAATCACGGAACTGAACGCCGATCCCGACGTTCACGGCATCCTCGTCCAGCAGCCCCTGCCCCGCCATATCGACGAAATGGCCGTAACGCTCGCCATCGACCCGAAAAAGGACGTCGACGGGTTTCATCCGGTCAACGTGGGCAACCTCGTGCTCGGCCACCTCGACCAGTGCTACATCAGTTGCACCCCCTACGGCATCCTCGAGCTGCTCACCCGCTACGGCATCGAAACGAAAGGCAAACATTGCGTCGTGGTCGGCCGGAGCAACATCGTCGGAAAACCCATGGCGAACCTGATGCTGCAGAAGCTCGACGCCACAAACTGCACTGTGACCATCTGCCACTCCGCCACGAAAAACATCCCGTCCATCACCCGCCAGGCTGACATCCTCATCGCCGCGATCGGCAAGGCCAGGTTCATCACCGCGGATATGGTGAAGCCTGGGGCGGTAGTGATCGACGTGGGCATCAACCGCATCGAGGACGCCTCGACCAAGAGCGGCTTCCGCCTCGTGGGCGACGTAGACTTCGACCAGGTCTCGCCGATCTCGTCGGCAATCACCCCGGTGCCGGGAGGCGTAGGTCCGATGACCATCGCCATGCTCCTGAAAAACACCTTGCAGTCGTTCCGCCGCTCCAACGGGCTCTGACCATGGCCAAAGCCGTTATTCGTTACGTATGCTCCGCCTGCGGGGCGGTGTCGCTGAAATACCAGGGACGCTGCTTCGAATGCCAGAGCTGGGGCACCCTCATCGAGTCTCATGACGAACCGGATGAGTCGAAACAACGGAAAAAACGTCCTGCCGGGGCGCTTCCGTCCGTACAGAACCTCGACGACCCCTCGTCGGCCGATTTCCAACGTATCCTGACCGGGATCGGTGAACTTGACCGCGTGCTCGGCGGCGGGCTCATGGAGGCTTCGGCCATCCTCGTGGGCGGCGAACCGGGCATCGGCAAATCGACGCTGATGATCCAGCTCGCACCACGCCTGGCAGGCAAGAAAGTGCTCTACGTCGCCGGTGAAGAGTCCCCGAACCAGATTCGCGAACGTGCCCGGCGCCTGTGCATCAAGGCACCTAACCTCAGGCTCGTTTCGGAAGTGGCCCTCGAACGCATCCTCGACACCATCGGCCATGAACAGCCTGCGTTGGTGATCGTCGATTCGATCCAGACCGTCTACTCCACGGACTACCAGAGCTCTGCGGGCACCATCACCCAGATCAGGGAGTGCGCAGCATCGCTGATCCGCGCCGCCAAGGAGCAGAATTTCATCCTCGTGATCATCGGACATATCACCAAGGAGGGTGCGCTTGCCGGCCCGAAAGCGCTCGAACATATGGTCGACACCGTTCTCCAGTTCGAAGGCGAAGGGTACCAGAGATACCGGATCATCCGCTCGGTCAAGAACCGCTTCGGCCCGACCAACGAGATCGGCGTCTTCCGCATGGAGGAGAGCGGCCTGGAGGAGGTATCGAACCCTTCGGAATTCTTCATTTCGGACCGGACGACCGACGTTCCGGGCACGGCCGTGCTGGCCGGCATCGAAGGGTCGAGGGCGCTGCTCGTCGAGGTACAGGCATTGGTATCGAGGACCGGCTACGCGATGCCGCAACGCATCAGCACAGGCTTCGACCTCAAGAGAATCGCCATCATCCTCGCCGTTCTCGAAAAACGGCTTCAGTTCCAGACCTCTGCACAGGACGTGTTCGTCAAGATCGCCGGAGGTCTCAGGCTGATCGAGCCGGCTGCCGACCTCGCCGTGGCCGCTGCCGTCGCCTCAGGCCTCCAGAACCGCCCCTGCAGCCCCTCGGCTGCCTGCTGCGGCGAAATCGGCCTCTCGGGCGAACTGAGGGCCATCAGCGACGGTGAGCGCAGGATCCGCGAAGCCGTCCATCTCGGCTTCAAATCGATCGTCATGCCGGAATCCAACACCCGAGAGCTCAAACCCTCCGTCAGGAAGCTCCCCATCAGAATTTCCGGATGCAGGACGCTGCACGACGCCCTCGAAGCGATGGAGCTTTAAAACGCCTTCCAGAGTTATTCCCTTGAAATCGAGATCGGGATTGAGGCGGCCGGGAATCGTGTCAGCTCCCCTTTCACACCTCCCGGCATTCGGATCCGCACGGCGCTATTCCTAAAGTCGAGGTCGTGAGGGACGGGGTAGTCCCGTTCGATCAAAGTGGGCTGCGTTCATCACTCGGTCCGGTTCCAGAGTTCACAGCGATATAAAGAAGCGGCCTCATTAACCGAGTCAGCTTTCTGTAGCAAACGTTTGGACTGTGGCAGGAGTCCTGAACGAACAATCCGGAAAAACAGATGCTTAAAACACCCCTCATTCTTTATTATGGAGCCATCCTGCCTTGTGAATCAATCAGACCCCAAAACGCCTGGCAGCTTTGGTTTATGGTGCTTCCTGACAGTATAAGACAGCCCTTCACATCGATTTATCGGAGAACCTTTTTGACGAAATATCTTACATTGCAGTTGAGCAGTTGGATACGTGCGGACGAGACTGGGATTTACCGTTAACCGTTTGGAGGAACATGACTATGCTCAGAATATTATTGCAATGGCTGATCAATGCCACAGCCGTCTATGTGACAGCACATATGCTCCCCGGCATATCGATCAGGAATTTTACTGCCGCGCTGGTAGTCGCCCTGGTACTGGGCCTGATCAACACCCTGCTCAGACCGGTGCTGATCTTTTTCTCGATTCCGTTCCTGATCGTGACGCTCGGCCTGTTCATGCTGGTGATCAACGCTCTCATGCTTCAATTTGCAGCCATGCTGGTCAACGGTTTTGCGGTCGAGAGTTTCCTGTGGGCAATGCTCGGCTCGCTCTGCATCAGCATAGTCGCCTGGCTCCTGAGCTCCGTCCTGAACGTTTGATATTTTTCTAACCGCAACTGACAGACCATGCAGGGAGAAGCACAGGCGATCATCCTCCTCAAAGCGAACAAACTCAAACTCCAGTCCGTACGCTATCTTGCCGACCAGCCCAACGACATTCTTGTAAGGACCATTGCAAGTACGATCACTCCGGGCCTGGACCGGCTTCTGCTGACCAACAAGCCGGTATCGAACAAAGTGCTCGCCTATCCGGTCATGCCGGGCAGTGAGACCATCGGCCAGGTACTGAAAACCGGGCCGGAGGTCAAGGGCCTGGAAGAGGGTGATTTCGTCTATGTGTTCAAGGGAGACCGCTGGGTCGGTGCTGACCCCTATTACGGCTGCCATGCCGAACTGGTACCAACCTCACAGGAGAACGTACTCCCTCTCGGGCGGGAGCCCATCCACAGGGACCTCCTCACCGGGCTCGTCGCCTACGTAGTCAGCGCCATGGAAAAGGTCACTCTCGATCCGTCGACGCGGGTGCTCATCCTCGGCCTCGGTTCGGTCGGTCTCATGGTGTCGGAGTACCTTTACCACAAGGGGATCAGACATGTCGACGCCCTCGAGAACTTCCCTCTTCGCGGCGAACTGTCCCATGCTGAGAACATCGCCATGGAGATGGTGGACTTTACACCGGACTTCAATGACCGCTACGATCTTGTGATCGAGGCCACCGGACGGATCCTGATGGTAGAAAAAGCGATCCGCCTCCTGAAGCCCCGGGGCAGAGTGCTCCTGATGGGCAGTTACGACATTCTCGGATACGACTACCGGCTGATCCAGCACAAGGAACCGGTCATCATCTGTTCGAACCTCACGTCAACGAAGCACCTTCAAGCCGCCGTCGAACTTCTCGACCGCGAGGAGCTGGATACAGAGAAGTTCTTCACGAACGTCTATCCGGTCAGCCAGTACGAACTTGCCTATCGGATCGCCCTCGACAGCAAAGAGGCGATCAAGACCGTCATCAGCTGGATTTAGGCGCCCATGGCAGACGCGATCAGGCTTTCCGGCATAACCAGGCATTTCGGACGGCTCAAGGCCAACGACAACGTCAGTCTCTCGATCCGGTCGGGCTCGATCCATGCCCTGGTCGGAGAGAACGGTGCAGGCAAAAGCACTCTTTCAAACATCGTTTACGGTCTTCTGCGCCCCGACTCGGGCACCATCGAAATCAACGGCAGGCCGGTGACGTTCACCTCCACCCGCCAGGCCATCGAAGCCGGTATCGGGATGGTTCATCAGCACTTCATGCTTGTTCCGACGCTGACGGTTGCCGAAAACATCATTCTCGGCAGGGAACGGAGCAAATTCAGGCTGCAGATGAGACGCTTCGAACGGGAGATCCGGGAACTGGGACTCCGCCACGGACTCGAAGTTGATCCGGACAGCCTGGTTTCCACCCTGTCGGTCGGCGAACAGCAGCGAGTGGAGATCCTCAAGCTGCTCTATCGCCAGGCACGGATACTCATCCTTGACGAACCGACTGCGGTGCTCTCCCCTCCGGAAACAGAGCGGTTGTTCGCCACTTTACGCTCCCTGGCGGCCGCAGGGCGAACCATCCTGCTCATCACGCACAAACTGGACGAAGTTCTCGCCGTCTCGGACGAGGTAAGCGTAATGCGCAAGGGAGCGCTCGCAGGAACAATACCTACCGGTTCTGCCACAAAGGAGGAGCTTGCCAGAATGATGGTCGGTCGGAGCGTGCTCCTGAAAACGGAAAATCCACCCCAGGCTTCAGGCAAACCGGTTCTGTGCATAGACCGGCTCGACTTCGTCGCTCCTGACGGAGGCAAAAAACTTCATGCGCTGAGCCTTACCGTTCACGAAGGAGAGATCTACGGTATCGCCGGCGTGGAGGGCAACGGCCAGAGCGAACTGCTCTCGCTCCTTTGGGGCACCAGTGACCGTCAAGCCTGCATCGGAGGTTCGATCACCCTTAACGGTCATCCGATCCTCGGCATGACCTCTTCTGCCATAGCCGACATGGGAGTGTCGATGATCCCTGAAGATCGTCTGAAATCGGCTATCGTACCGGAATACGGCATCGAGGAAAACCTGATCCTCGGTCGGCACCGTGAACCGGAGTTCCATCGGGGAATCGGGTTCGACCATGACAGAATCCACCTGAACGCCGGTCAACTGATCGAACGTTACGACATCAGGTGCGGCTCCGACGCCAATCCGGCCATCGCGTCGCTCTCCGGTGGAAACCAGCAGAAGATCGTGCTGGCCCGCGAAATGGAACGCCCCGGCCTGAAGTTGCTCATTCTTGCCCAACCGACGCGCGGGGTCGATATCGGAGCGATAGAGCTGATTCACAGGAGGATCATCGATGCCCGGAAAAGCGGGCTGGCCGTCCTCCTGATCTCATCCGAACTGGAGGAGGTTATCGCCCTGTCCTCCCGGATCGGCTGCATGTTCAAGGGTTCGATATGTCACGAATTCAGTGAAGAGGAGGTCAGGAAAGGACGTGAGGAGGAATCCGGCCTCGAAAAAGAGATCGGTTTGCATATCACCTGAAACCCAGGCCCCCATATGTCACGAAAATCCCTCCAGCCATTCATCCCGACCCTGTCGCTCCTTTTTGCCCTTGCAGCCGGCAGCATCGTCATCGCAGCGACAGGAAACAGTCCGGTCGAGGTCTACATGAAGATGATCCGCTCGACTTTCGCCTCAGGTTACGGAACCGGCCAGGTGATCTTCAGGGCCACGACCCTGATCCTGACAGGACTCGCCGTAGCGCTGCCGTTCAGGGTCCGCCTGTTCAACATCGGCGTCGAAGGCCAGCTGCTCATGGGATCGTTCGCTGCGGCGCTCTGCGGCATGAGCCTCCCGCGGGATACTTCGGCAGTGATAGCCCTGCCGGCGGTGCTCCTTTCGGCCATGGCTGCAGGAAGCGCCTGGGCTCTGATTGCCGGATGGCTGAAAGTCCGATACGGAGTCAACGAAGTGATTTCGAGCATCATGCTGAACTTCATAGCCCTCGGCATCACCGGCTACCTCCTGACAGCCCGTTTCGCAGTGCCGTCAACAGTGCATACGCCGATCATAGCAGACGGGTGCCGGCTGCCCGGCCTCGATGCAGTGCTTGGACTTTCCTGGCACTCTCCGGCAAACCTCACGGCGCTGCTGGCAATCGCCGTTACGGCCGGTGCGACCATCCTGCTCTACGCTTCGAGGTACGGCTACGCCATGATCGCAGTGGGACTGAACCCGGAAGCCGCACGTCATGCAGGCATCGACACCGATGCCCACACCCTTTCGGCAATGGCCATGGGGGGAGCGATCGCAGGGTTGGGAGCTGCAAACCTCGTGCTCGGATACAAACACTGGTTCGAAGCGGGATTGACCTCGGGAGCGGGATTCATGGGCATCGCCGTGGCCCTGCTGGCCGGCGTCCATCCCGTCTGGATCGTTTTTTCCGCACTGCTTTTCGGATGGCTCGACTATGGAGGGCTTTCCGTGAATACGATGGTACCCAAAGATATTTTCATGATGGTCCAGGGACTGGCGATTCTGGCCATCATCTCCTTCCCAGCCCTTTTCAGGAATCGGTTACGGAACTGATTCTCCGGATTACTTTACGGACACCGTTGTTAAATTGTCGTGAGCAGGGACGGTTCGCGAACTGCCCTTGCGTGCGAAGCGAACGAAGCGCAGAAACTTGTCGGAACCGCGAATCGACCGGATCGGGTAGCAAATCAATGGAGGCGCCCTGGTATGCCGTTCGGTTCTAAGTTACGCCATGGTGAAAAAATGTCGCCGCATTTACACACATACAGATTATTGCTTATCTTAAGTGCATGATCCACAGACTTTAGGCTCAATCTATCGAAGACACGGAATACCATGCCCAAAAAATCAACTGTAAAAGAGGCCCCGGAAAAAGCGCCGACAAAAAAAGCGGCAAAGAAGGCCGATGCTGAAATCAAAGAGACTGCGAAACAGGCCAAGAAGGCAGAAGAAGTGAAAAGTGCCAAGCCGAAAGCAGAAAAGAAAGCTGCTCCTGCCGAGAAAAAAGCTGCCAAGAGCAGCGGCAAAGCAAAGAAATCCGCAGAGGCAGCACCGCCTGAAATCGTCGAAGAGCATATCAGGGTTGCCGCATATTATCTCTGGCAAGAAAAAGGCCAACCTGACGGCGGTCACGAGGATCACTGGATCGAAGCAGAGAAACAGATTAAGAAATAATCGGGTTATCACTCTGACAACCGATAGAAAAAGCCATTCACCGAATGGCTTTTTCTCTATTCACATTTTCAGTAAACGGCATGCGATCATCTCCTGATCGGCATCCGAAATTCAGCGCATACCGATGAAATGGATCAGTACGCTTACAGGAAGCATCAGAATATTATTTGCCGGGCTCTGGCTCGTCATCAGGATCATTCTCGAATATTTCGGACTGATCAGTGACGGCAACGACCGCTCCACCGGCATCAAGGATATGCGTGACGATTACAAAAAAGCGAACTACCGCTGAGAGTCATCGGCAACTGCCGGCATGCAGCTATTCGTTCGTCGCGACCGTCATGTCAACAGTCTGGCCGGCCTGTGCGAAAGAGTTGACCGACGGCTTCTGGCTGATGACCGTGTTGGGTACCAGAAGCGCCGAACGTTCGTAAGTGATCTTGCCGACAACAAGCCCGTTCTGGATGATGATGCTCCTGGCCTGTTCCAGCGACATGCCGAGTAAGTCGGGAACGACCACCCTCTTGAACCCTGCCGGTTCCTGTTCGATCTTGCCGATAATCAAGTCTATGGAGCTGCCCGTTATGAGCGTCACATTCGGCGGCACGGACTGGGAGAGCACCCTGCCATCCTCTTCCGGTTTCGAAACGGCCCGGATCTGCACACCGGAAACGTTCATGCCCAGGCGTCCCAGTATCTGGCGGGCCTCGGTCTCCGATCGTCCTGTCAGATCGGGAATGATATAGCTGGGCTTGTCCTTCCTGTTGAGCACAAGGTACACGTTGCGGCCAGGCTTTACCGTCGATGCCGCTGCCGGAACCTGGTCGATCACGATATCCGGAGGGACCTCAGGCAGATAGCGCACGTTGTAACTTTTTATGGCCTTGAGATTATAACTGCGAAGCATTCGCTCTGCTTCGTCATACGGCATGTTCTTTACGTTCGGGACTGTGGCCTCCCGTCCGCTTGAGGTGTAGAACGGAAGCATGAATTTATCGACGGCGACGAATGCGATCAGAAAAAGAATAACTCCGATCCAGACTTTTTTCTTCATTTCGGGTAGATGAGATGGTACATGATTGATGACCGATGATCAGGTCCTTAATGCTGCCGTTTCATGACAAAATCCACAAGAAGCTGAAGCGAGCGTTTGGCGTCACTCTCGGGAAAATGGCTTATCGATTCGAGCGCCTTGTCTGCAAAGCCCTCCGCGACCTGGGCAGCATAGTCCAGTCCGCCCTTCTGCCTGACGAAATCGATTACTTCCCGGCTCCTGACAGAACGCTTCTTCGAGCTTTTCAAAATCGTCTTGATCTTGTTCTGCTCGCCTTTGTCGGAATGTTGAAGAGCGAAGATCAGCGGGAGGGTAATCTTCCTGTCCTTGATGTCGATCCCGAGCTGCTTGCCTGTTTTTCTGGAGTCCCCTGTATAATCGAGCAGGTCGTCCCTGATCTGGAACGCGAGGCCAAGAAACTCTCCGTAACTCTTCAGGCTGGCGATATCCTCCCCGGACGAGGTCGAACTTGCCGCCCCGATAGCGCAGGATGTGGCGATCAGCGATCCCGTCTTGTCGGCGATGACGCTCAGATAATCATCCTCGGTAATATCGAGGCTCCTTGTTTTCTGGATCTGGAGAATCTCGCCCTCGCTCATACGCCTGACCGCTTCGGAAACCAGGCGCAGCGATTGGAAGTCGTTGTTTTCGAGGGAATAGAGCAAGCCTTTTGATAGCAGATAGTCTCCTATCAGTACCGAAATCTTGTTTTTCCACAGGGCGTTGATCGATGGGATGCCGCGTCTCATCTCGGCGCCGTCGACGACATCATCGTGGATGAGCGTTGCCGAATGAAGCAGTTCGATCATAATGGCGCCGCGGTAGGACACATCGACCACCTGTCCGCAAACTTTTGCCGACAGAAGCACCAGCAGAGGACGGATCTGCTTGCCCTGCTGTTTCAGGACATATCGGGTGACTTTGTCAACCAGGCTATTGCTGGAATGCAGTACACTCTTGTAACGCTCCTGGAAGACTTTCAGCTCTTCCGAGACGGAAGAGGTAACCTCTTTGATATCCACAGATCCTGTTGCTTATGGGCAGCTCTCCTCAACCTTTGCGCGATCCTGTCGCCACAGTAAATGGAGCTGCTGTTATTTGTGCCCGGATTGGTCGGCTTACGTTCAAAATCGTGAGAAGTTATCGATATTTCAATGATAATAAAAATCACTGCCGGAACCCCGAAGTTCCCAGCCCGGTCAAACCCCCTCTAAAGCGCTAAAAAACCATTTGCGCGCAATGGCTATCTTTATTACTATAAATCGGATTACGGGCTCTTTACGCAAGCCTCGCAGCGCCCGCCCCGACATCCCCCTGAAGTTTTTCCGTAACCACGGCTGCCCTTGCGGCAACGGCCCCGTAATTCGATATGAGCAACGAAAGCCAATCACCGATTCCGCCGACAGAAGGCGATGGACGCAGTGCGGATTCCGGAAGTGAACTGATACCGGCGACCGGAAATACCGGAACGCATGAAAACCAGGCGTCACCTGACGCCCCGACCGAAAATGAAGAGGGCATAGCCGTTTCGGAATCGCAAGAGACAGCCCTCGAAAAGAGAACTGAAAACGAAACTGAAGAAGCATCTGAAGCCGAACCGGAAGAGCAGGCTGTCGAAGGCACCGAAAGCCAGGGCATGTCGTTCATCGACCACCTCGAGGAGTTTCGCTGGAGGCTGGTGCGGGGCGCCATCGCGTTCCTCGTCGCCGCCTTATTCTGTGGTTATTTCGCGGACTTTCTGGTCAACGTGGTCCTCATCGGCCCGTTGAAACAGAGCGGGCCGAACATCGTGTTACAGAACCTCGTGCCCTACGGCCAGCTTTCTCTCTATTTCCAGGTAGTCTTTTTCTCGGCATTCATACTCTCGTTCCCGTTCCTGGCATGGCAGATCTGGAAATTCGTCGAACCCGGGTTGCATGAAAAGGAACGGAAGGCCAGCAGGTTCATCATCCTGTTCATTTCGATCTGCTTTTTTACCGGCATCGCTTTCGGCTACTTTGTGTTCCTGCCGATCTCGCTCAAGTTTTTCGCCGGATTCGGATCGCCCCTCATCAAGAACAACATAGCTGTCCAGGATTACATCGGCTTTTTCCTCGGCACCCTCCTGACGGCCGGCATCGTGTTCGAATTGCCGTTCGTCTCCTACGTCCTGTCGCAGATCGGATTGCTGACGCCTGCATTCATGCGCTTCTACCGTCGGCACGCGGTTGTCGCAATGCTGATCATCGCCGCTGTCGTAACACCCTCAACCGACATGGTAACGCAGCTGGTCATCGCCGTGCCGATGCTCATCCTTTACGAAGTGAGCATCTTCATCTCGGCCAGCGTACAGAGGAACAAAAACAGGCAAATGATGCAGGAGAACGGATGAGCCCGGAGGCACGCCGCCGCCCGAACGTTGTGTTCGAAACCGTGCCCGGTTCGACGCTGGAAGGCAACCCGCTCGGGGATCCTTCCGTCAGGTCGGTTCCGGTCTACCTTCCGCCCTCCTATGACGGCACGAAGCGGTTTCCGGTGATCTACCTGCTTTCGGGCTTCGCATCCACCGGCACGAGTTTCCTTAACTTCAGTTTCGGCCGTCCGACCGTACCCGAAGCCGCAGACGCGCTGATACGTCAGGGGCTGTTGCCTGAAGTCATCCTGGTCATGCCGGACTGCATGACTCGCTACGGAGGATCACAATATGTCGACTCATCGGCTACCGGCCGGTACGAAACCTACCTTACCGACGAACTGATACCGCACATCGACAACCGGTTCCAAACATGTTCAACAGCCCGGCACCGGGCAATCGCCGGCAAGTCGTCGGGAGGATTCGGCGCCATAAGGCTCGGGATGAGACATCCGAAACTCTTCTCTGCCGTCGCCTGCCACAGCGGGGATATGGACTTTGAGCTCTGCTACCGGCCGAACTTCCCGAACGCAGCTCGCACCATCGAGAAATACGGCGGAAGCCTTTCTGCATTTTTCCTAAACTGGGAGTCGCTCGACAAGAAGCCGCGGGGAGAATTCGCCCTGCTCGACATGATGGCCATGGCGGCCGCATACTCTCCTGACCCGTCCAGGCCGGCTCCGGAAAACATGATGCTGCCATTCGATACGCGCACATGCCAGACACTTCCAGAAGTTTGGGAACTCTGGCGGCAGTTCGATCCGCTGGTCATGGTCGGCAAAGAACAGTACCAGGAAGCTCTCGGTTCGCTGAGCATGCTCTTCCTGGACTGTGGATCACAGGACGAATATAATCTGCAGTTCGGCCACCGGAGATTTTCCGATCTGGCCGCAAAAGCCGGCATCGCTCACCGGTACGAGGAGTTCCCCGACACCCACGCCGACACATCCTATCGTTACAAAACCTCGCTGCCGCTGCTGGCGTCAGCCATATCATAGCTCAGCGAGGAGCAATAGGGGGGAAAGGGACCAAAAGGACATAAAGGACCAAAGGGACATAAGGAGTCAGGAAGGATAGATGAGACAACTTCAAATTTCACCGTAATGTCCACAGGGCATTTGATAGGGGCGGTTCGCGAACCGCCCCTCTTTTTGTGCGTCGGGTTTGTGCGTACGCCAGCGCGATCTCAAAAAAAGAGATAATGGGTCAGAAGGCGTTGATCAGTGTCAATGCCCTTTATGGTAACGTTTAATCCCGCGGAATCAGGCTCATGAGGCTTTGGAAAACCTGTTCGGTCTGCGAGCGAAGCTCATCGATGGTTCCGTCGTTGAATATCACGTAGTGCGCACGTTCGATCAGCTTCTCCTGCGGCCACTGCGCCCGCATCCGCTTCTCGATCTCCTCGCGGCTGCCAAGCCCGCGCGCCATGGCTCGTTCGAGCCTCAGTCCGTTATTGGCTGCAACGACAATGATACGATCGAGCTCACCTTCAAGGCCTGACTCGAAGATGATCGCCGCCTCCTTGCAGAGAATCTTCTTCCCCTCGCAGGCACAACGCCTGACCTCGCGGACAAACGCCTCGCGGACTTTCGGGTGAATGAGGCGGTTCAGCGCCGCGAGCTTCAGCGAGTCGGAAAAAACGACCGACGCGATGGCTTTCCTGTCGATCGAGAGCCGCCCCGATTCGTCACGTGAGTAGACGCCGCTTCCGAACAGCTCCTCGATGCCCCTGATGACCTCAGGATCCTCCAGCTGCAGATCCCTGGCGACCCTGTCCGCCTCGAAGAGTTCGCAACCCAGTTCGGCAAGCATGGCACAGACCGTGCTCTTACCGCTCCCGATTCCACCGGTCACCCCGACAAGCAATGGCAAACGTTCCATAACGGTCTATTGCCCTTTGCGAAGGTTCCTGCGAACCTGCTCCAGCACCTCACGCCAGAGCTGCGGATCACGCGAATAGGCATTGAGCTTTGTATCGAAACTCTTCTGGTCCATGCCGTGCCTGGCAAAAAGCGAATCGAGCCCTGCCGAGCTCATCACAGGCGAGGGAACTCCCCCGTCTTTCGGAGAGACCCCCGACCGGATAAGGTAGTCGCTGTAGAAGGCAGCGAAACGGATATCCCCGGCATCGAGTTTCGGCTGTCCCTGCAGTCCGCAACCGCCGAGGAAAAGCCCCAAAACGACAAAAAGCGGCAGGCGCCGCAAGACACCATGCATGTGTTCGATCATCCAGCTCGTCTTCATCTATATATTGCAGTTCAAATGTTTTAAATTATTTTCAACCCGCTGAAACTAAAAGGTCGGAAGCCCTGTTAAAGCCTTACTTTCCAACGTAGTCTGCTCAACTTAATAATCTGATCAACTTAATAAATCAAATAATCCTATGGCATACCAGCAACCAGCACTCCCTTACGCCGATAACGCACTCGAGCCATACATTTCGGCACAGACTATCGGTTTTCATTACGGCAAGCACCACGCCACCTACATCAAAAACTACAATGGCCTTGTAGAAGGAACGCCTTTCGACGCCAAAAGCATCGAAGAGGTCATTCTGGAAACGGCTTCGGACACTGCCAAAGTCGGCGTTTTCAACAACGGCGCACAGGCCTGGAACCACTCCTTCTACTGGAACAGCCTCACTCCGGACGGCGGCGGCGATCCGTCGGGTGAACTCGCTGACAAGATCGTCGCTGATTTCGGCAGCGTCGACAAGTTCAGGGAAGAGCTGAAAAATGCCGCCGCAACGCAGTTCGGCAGCGGCTGGGCCTGGCTCGTGGTCGACAATGGCACGCTCAAGGTTGTCAAGACCGGCAACGCACAGAACCCTTTGACAAGCGGCCAGACCCCTCTGCTCTGCATCGACGTCTGGGAGCATGCCTATTACCTCGATTACCAGAACAGGCGTCCCGACCATGTGGCCGCCGTCATCGACCACCTCCTGAACTGGCAGTTCGCCAACGACAACTACAGCGCCGCAAAATAACCTTTCGGCAGCGAAATCGAGAGAGGCCCCAAATCCGGGGCCTTTCCTTTTTTCACCAAATTCCTATGGGAAAGAGCAAAAAAAGCTGAAAAATACACATCCGGATGCTTTTCGAAATTAAATCATGCATCACCCCAGCCATACCCGAGCGCATCAACCCTGGTGTGTCCCGATTTGTCAGAACACCAGGCTGCCGGATATTCTCGTCAGTATTGATTTAAACCTTCGCAGAATCAGTCTGACATTCAAGAGAGGCTGTCTCATAAGTTAAGATGATGCCGGATCATGGCGTTGCCGGGAGCGCCAGGCTCCGGCTTGGCATTATCATGGATAATCAAAAAGACCCTGCATCAACGCTGCCAGACATCATTTTTCCTTGCTTTGTTCAGAGCCATGGCATCCGCTCTACCTCGTCAAGATTCACCGTCCTGGTCTTTGACGGTCTCCTGAAGGTAATGGTAAAACCGGGCGGATTGATAACCCGCTCGTCGTAGACGACCCTGAGACTTCTCGCTCCTTCGACTTCATTTTCGCGGAAAAGGGTCATGTCGATCTCTTTCGGCAGGTTCACCTGCCCTGCCCCTGCGGGTTGCATCTGGTAACCGATGAACCTGAACTCGACGGTCTTCCGGCCGGAAGGATCGAACAGTGTGATAGCCTCGAGAACTTTCGTCACCGGATCTACAAGCAGTTCCTTCTTCCCGTTCCCGGACCTGACCGTAAAGCCGACCTTCCCTCCGCCCTGCCGGACCGACTCGATGGCACCGACCGGCTCGGGCATGTCGGCCATACCGAACAGAGTTTCGGTCAACTGGCCGAATCCGCCATTTATGCCTATGATCTTTCCGAGGTTCTCTCCGTTGTTCCTGCCGATCAGCATCTTGTTGTTCAGCATGTCGTGGACGAACAGTGAATCCGGCCTGATCAGCATGTCGGCCACCGGCCAGCCCAGGATTCCTGCGGTCACGATGAGCCTGGCATCCCTCGATTTCTGAAGCTGGACCGTACAGAACGCCTTTGCATCGCGTTTCGGCGTCTTCAGGTAAAGATCGGCATAACCGTCGAGCGCATCGACCTTACCCGCGCCGACCGCAACCTCGCGATAGAGGTTTTTCAGTTCCTGCGTAAGGTTCACCTGCTCCCTGGGGGGAGCGGTCACCCTCGTGACGGTTTCGACCTGTGCGCATCCGGTGAAGGCAAGCAACAGTATAAAACACAAGCCCCGCACTCCATTCTTCATCATCGTCTCCTTGACATGTTCATCGTCCAGGCTCCACACCTCGATCCTGCGAGCAACGCCTTATATTGCAGAATATGCAGCCTGAATGGGGTTGATAGCTCCGAAATGTTATTTTACATCAAATCCGCCCTCAAACAAACATGAAACCGGGAGTTTTTGATTCATGCACGCACTGTACCTCAAACCAAAAGAGCACCGGAGGCTGCTGAGCGGCCACCTGTGGGTTTTCAGCAACGAGCTCAAGGAGGTACCTCGCGATATCGCCGCCGGCGAGACCGTCCAGCTCTTCACCAGCGACGAGCGCCTGCTCGGCACCGGATTCTTCAACCCCCAGTCGCTGATCGCCTTCCGGCTCCTGACGAGGAACGAGGAGCAGCCCGACAGGGAATTTTTCAAAAGGAAGATCCTAGAAGCCCTCAAACTCCGCGAAAAAATCTACCCTGCTACAGAAACCAACGCATGGCGGCTTGTGCACGGAGAGTCCGACGGCCTTCCAGGACTGATCATCGACAGGTTTGACCGGGCTTTCGTCCTGCAGTCATTCTCGGCGGGAATGGACCGTCACCTTCCGCTCATCGCCGAAGTGCTCAAGGAGCTCTTCGACCCTAAAGCAATCGTGCTCAGAAACGAATCACCGCTACGTGAACTCGAAGGGCTGCCTCTCTTCAAAGAGATGATCCTTGGCGGCCCGGAAGACGCGCATCAGGTCATCGAGGACGACGGCGTGAGTTACAGGATCAACATCCTTGAAGGGCAGAAAACAGGATTCTTCCTTGACCAGCGTGAAAACCGGCGTCTCGTCAGGAAATATTCGAAAGGCGCCGATGTGCTCGACGTCTACACCAACGACGGAGGCTTCGCACTCAACGCCATGCATGCCGGCGCACGATCGACTACCATGGTCGACATTTCGCAGGAAGCCCTGCAACGGGCCGAGCAGAACGCACGAATTAACGGCCTCGAAAACTTCACCATCGTAGCTTCCGACGCCTTCGAGGCACTTGCCAGGCTCAAGCAGGAGAACCGGGCATTCGACCTGGTCATCCTGGATCCGCCAAGCTTCACCAAAAGCCGCAAGACCGTGCCGACAGCGCTGAAGGCATACGCCAAACTCAACCGGCTCGGTCTGCAGCTCGTCAGGGATGAAGGGTTCCTGGCAACAGCTTCCTGCTCACACCACATATCCGAAGAGGACTTTCTCGCAGCCGTCCACCTCGGTGCGATGCAGGCCGGCAAGCACCTCCGGCTCATCTCCCGAAATTCCCAGCCTCCGGACCACCCTGTACTGCTCTCAATGCCAGAAACCAGCTACCTGAAGTTCGCCTGTTTCTATGTAACGAGTTACTGAAAATACATGTACCTGTTATAAGCAATCCCAGTCCGAATCACGCTTTCGATCATGATCCGGACTGGGAATAGCGTCTTACGTTATTGCATTGCTGATTATTTACAGGGAGTAGTATTACGGTAAACCGGGAAAAAATATGTAGTATCAGGTTAATCGTATCATCTATCCGGAACGATATGTACCGCAGGTATGGACTCTGAAAAGCTCCCCGATAACGAACACTCTGTTACACTCGACAGCGTCCTTCCCGATGCGAAGGATTTGCCTCACACATTCTACAAAGCACTTCTCGAAGCTATCCCCGGATCAGTGTTCATTATTGACGCCCATGGACGCTTGGTCGGCTGGAACAATTTCACTCGCGACGTCATATTCGGTAAGCCTGAAGCCGAAATGAAAGGCACCGATTCGTTCACCACCGTCCACCCGGACGACCTTGCCGGCATCAGGAAAAAGTTTCTGATGGTTCTTAATCGTGGTATCGAAGTGACGACGGAAACGAGAGTTATTCATCACGGGAAACAAGGGTATGAGTGGCGAATGGCCCACGGCAGGCGAATCATGATCGACGGAGAGCCTTTCGTCCTGGTCATCGGCATCGACATCACCGAACTCAAGCGTGTCGAAAATGAGCTGAAGGAAAACAGGTTGCGCCTGAACCAGGCATTGACGGCGGCCCGTGCAGGCATATGGGAATGGGATCTGAAAAGTGGGAGAAATGTCTGGTCGGACGAACTTTGGGAACTATACGGACTGAAACGCGAAAGTGCGCACCCGTCCCTTGAGCTCTGGATAAGTTCCATTCATCCCGAAGACAGGAATAAAGTCCTCGAGTATCTTGCTGAAGCCAATAGACTTGAGCGCGAGATAAACATCGAATATCGCGTTACTCATACTGACGGTTCCATCCGCTGGCTGATGTCGCGCGGCATGCCTGTGCGGGACGATGACGGCCAGGTAGTACGTTATATCGGCACCATCATCGACATAACCGAACGTCGACAGACTGAAAATGAACTGAGAAGAAGCCGGACCCAGCTCATTTTCGCCCTTGAAAAAAGCGGCATCGGCTGGTGGGATCTTGATCTGCAGAACAACACGACGAAACGCACGCTTGAACACGATCGGATTTTCGGATACGAAACCCTCATTCCGGTCTGGACCTACGAGATGTTCCTCGATCACGTCGTCCCGGAAGAGCGGGAGCAGGTACACCGGCTTCATCAGGAAGCGAAAGCAAACAAGTCCGACTGGACCTACGAATGCCGTATCCGGCGCAATGACGGCGAAATCCGGTGGATCTGGGTAGCCAGCGGATTCATGCAGGATAAGACAGGAAAACTGCGGGATCAGTTCGGTATCGTACAGGACATAACCGAGCGTAAACGAGAGGAGCAGGAGCGCGAGAAACTCCAATCGCAGCTTCACCAGTCTCAGAAAATGGAGCTGATAGGGCAGCTTGCAGGAGGCATTGCCCACGACATCAACAACGTGCTCACAGCGATTCTTGGACATTCCGAGCTGGTTCTCGATGATATTGACGACTCCAGCCCTTTCGTTGACAGCCTTCAGCAAATCCACAATTCTGCCAGTCGCGCGGCGCATCTTATCCATCAGTTGCTTGCTTTTGCCCGAAAACAGACGATGGTTCCGAAGATCCTGGAGCTGGACAAAGCGGTCGGAACCCTTTACCCCATGCTCAAGCGGTTGATTGGAGAACAGATCGACTTCGCCTGGCATCCTGACGGCAGCCAGGCCCTGATACGAATCGATCCCTCTCAACTTGACCAGATCATTACGAACCTGTGCGTCAACGCACGTGATTCGATCGACGGATCAGGCACAGTAACCATTGAAACGTCCGAGATTTTTGTCGACGAAGCCGACAGCGATGCCGGCCATCCTTGCCGGACGCCGGGCGACTATGTCAAGCTTTCAGTCATCGACAACGGCTGTGGAATCAATAAAACGGTGCTTCCCCACATTTTTGAACCGTTCTTCACGACCAAGGAGGTTGGAAAAGGTACCGGGCTTGGCCTATCGACAGTCTACGGAATCGTAAAGCAGAATAACGGATTCATAGACGTCCTGACAAAACCAGGCAAAGGCACGACGTTCAATATCTATCTGCTACGGCACATCGATAACGAAGTGAGATCGGAGTTGAACGAGAAGCTGCTTGCATCAGAAGGTCGGAAAAAAACCATACTGATTGTCGAGAATGAACCCGAGTTGCTGAGACTTATAAGGAAAGTCCTCGAAGAGCAGGGATACTCAGTACTTTCGGCAACGACAACAGAGGAGGCAATTCGTATAGCCGGAAAACTCGAGGGTCAGATTGACCTCCTGGTGACTGGTGCCGTATTCCCCGATCTGAACAGCGTGAAGTTGAGCAATCGGCTGCAGCTGATCAATCCTGTCACGAAAGTCCTCTGCATGACAGGATATGACCAGGAGGATCTTGACAGAAACAAACGGTCAGCAAACGGCGTCGAATTCATCAGGAAGCCATTTGGGATCAAAACATTCCTGAGCACCGTTCAACAGGCACTCTCTTCCGCGCCCACAAATGACAACATGGAGGAAAAAGGCTGAACCGGAATCATTCTTTATTACGCATGATTCCGCCTTTCGACTTTCAGGATAAAGAACATTGTCATATATTTCAGATAAAATTCTATGTCCGGCATGTTTCCTCAGATGCCCGGGCAACGAACCAAATGGTTGACAAGGTTTTCCCCTGTAACCAGTTACCCAGATGACGACGGATTGCTTTTTCCCCTGATTTCCTTCGTTCATCAAGCAGCCATTATCCGTTACGATACGATTGGTATATGAGCAAACCGGAAACGGCAGCTCACGAACACTGCGCCAACACAAACGAAGATTTCGATGACAAACGTACAATTCCGCCGATGCGGGCACGCTGTTGCCCTCATTTTTCCACGAGATACGAACTGCGACAGGACAGGGGCCATTTCGAGACGCTCAATCAAAAAAGCCGTCGCACTTGCCGCAATGGTTATCTGGGCCCTGATTTTCAGCCCGATTTCCGCCTTCTGCCTTTCTGAATCCTTTGCTGACAGCACGGCTGAAGAATTGACCAAACTGTTGAACGGCGAAATCATTGTCGCCACATCGGACCTCAAGGACGGCGTTACCGGCGTGACGGGCAAAATCTATATCGACGCGCCTCGCAACGATGTGTGGGCTGCCATCACCGATTACAGAAACCAGAAATATTTCGTCCCTAAAATCATCGACAGCGGCCTCATTTCAGACAATGGAAGCGAACAGGTGATGTTCGAAACAGGAAAAACCGGGATCCTGTTTTTCAGAAAAACGGTCTACATCAAGCTGAAAATCAATGGTGAATACTCAAAACGACTCTCTTTTCAGCAGCTCGAAGGAGATTTCAAAGTATATCAGGGAGAATGGGTGATCGAAGATTGCCTGAACGGAAAAGGATCGATGCTGACCTTCAGGGCGAAAATCAAACCCGATTTTTTCGCGCCCTCATATTTTGTCCGAAACGTACAGCGTCAGGATTTGCCGATGGTCCTCAATGCGATGAAAAAACGTGCTGAATCAATGGCACCCTCCGGACGGCTGTAGCCTTCATTGAAAAGGCGACGCAAAAAGGTTCACGAAACCTTTTTACGTCCAGCATCGCTCCCCCGGTTTAAACGACATATCTCCTGTTCACAACCAACCCGTAATGAAGTCCCAGCAGACCTCCCGCACATTACGTTTACCAATACGGCGAAAAATTTCCCCCCGCCCGCCAATACTTCACTTATTCGTCATTTCAATACTTGGCGCAGGGTTCTCGCAAGATTCTTTACTTCAATTGCTTGATCTGAAACTTTTCTGATGTATATTCATCACAAGTAGACCGTATTCGACGCCCGTTGATTACGAAGTTTACATGTGCAGCATGACGTATAGGGGTACGGCGTGCTGCTTTTTTTTATGCCGTTTCAGGCACGAAAATCTCTCGCCAGATCATGATCATCCCGCCGCGACTCAGCCCGCGGGGCTTTGACGCCCCCTGTCGATGCCAGGCCGAAACAGATAGCGTCGGGCCCATTGCTGCGTAGCTGGTCATTGTCGGATGGGTTATCTTCGACGTAAGCATCAAAAGCCCTTTTATATGATACCGGGCATCTTGTCGACCCGTTTGCGAGGGCTGCAGGCAGTGGTTTTACTACAAAAATGTGAGTCATCCCGACACCCATTCAACTCAAGGATTGTCAATGGATCGTCGAGTATTGCCTGAACTGTCGAGTGAGTATAATGACGTCCAGGGAACATTATAACTCCCCCATCGACTATCCGGCGCCTGGAGATCATTCATTCGCTATCAAAACAGACGTGACCTCTGCCATTAAATATATCCGCACAATCCATAGATACGCATCGTGTCCAGACCCATCAGTCACACTGCACTCTACAGGTTTAATGATCGGCAAGTTTCGGGAATTGCAGACCTCATCCCACGTTGAACCCTGGACCGATGCCATCTTGCCGAACCTGCCGCAAACGACTCCTCATCAAGATTTCATTCTGACTGAAAAGAATTTAAAAGCCTGCGTCAGAATGTTTTAATCCTGGTTCCCGTCTGGCCTCGTATTGCAGAACATTATCTAATGACTTAAGTTTCCTTGTCACCATTCGTCGGTAATAACGTTGTCATCCTGATAATGAGATGGTGTCTTATCTCTTATAATGACCGGTAAATACAGGTTACTCATAAATGACTCCCATCATGCCGGAAAAAAAGAAGCAACCGCCATCAGACACCGGACTTCAAAATAAACCGCTTGACGATTATGTGATCGTCGCTCCGGATCCAATCTTTATAATCGATCCGGCTGGTACGATCCTTGAATTTAATAGCTCCTTTGCCGCAACATTCGGCAAAAAAAACTTTGAATGTCAGGGGGCGAATGTCTACGAGCTTCTGGCATCTGTAGAATTGCATGAACTTGCGGCTCATCTGGGGTCCATGGCTGAAGAGGTAATTCGCTCAGGCAATGGAATCGCCTTTGAACATGTTCGGGGTTCCAGACACATGATGCATAAAGTCAGCCTTGTTGACTCGTGCAACGGAGCTGTCACCAGGCTGTTTGTTCACATTCAGGATATAACCGATATAAGAAACACGGAGAAAGACAATCAAAAAACCCGGTTGCTTTGGGAGTACACCTTTGAAAAATGTAATCTTGGCGGCTGGATTGTGGATCTGGAGAATTACTCCGTATTTCACACGTTAGAGTATGATCGTCTTTTTGGTTATGAAGAGCCTGTTGCAAAGTGGGGTATAAAATTCCTTTTTGATCATATCATCCCCGAAGATCGAGCTATAATAGAGAGCGTATTGGGTGAATCGAAAATGGGGCTGAATGAGTGGAATATAGAGTACCGTATCCGTAAAAAAGATGGAGAGATTCGCTGGCTATGGGATCTTGGAGAAGTCAAGCGTGACGACGACGGCAAAGCTATCCGGTTATTGATTGTTACCCGTGACATCACCGCAAGGAAACAGGCTGATTCAGAGCGGGAACAATTGCAGTCGCAGTTGCAGCAGGCTCAAAAAATGGAGTTGCTTGGACAGCTTGCAGGTGGCATTGCTCATGACTTCAACAATGTTCTTGCTTCAATTATCGGGCAAGCAGAGCTTCTTCTCAGACAACATGATGTGAGCCATTCGTCTTTCGGGCGCATCGAATCTATTATAAAATCTGCGGAACGCTCTGCAGGCATAGTTCGCCAGCTTCTCGGGTTTTCCAGAAAACAGTTGGTTCAGTCGAAAATTATCGAACTGGATGAAGCACTGAATGATTTTCGTCCAATGTTCATGACGGTGATCACAGAAAACGTTCAACTCCAATGGAATCATGATGCCAAGGGAGCGTTTGTCAAAATCGATCCCTCTCAACTTGTTCAGATTATCACTAATCTTTGTATCAACTCACGTGACGCCATTACTGATGCAGGAACAATCACTATCTCGACTGACACGATTCATATCATAAAATCAGATTGCGAGAAAGGTCACCCATGCCGGGCTTCCGGTGATTACGTCAGGATATCTGTCTCTGATACAGGCAGTGGTATGAAAAAGGAATTGCTTCCACATATTTTTGAACCTTTTTTCACGACTAAAGGAGTCGGTAAAGGCACTGGCCTCGGCCTTTCCATGGTCTATGGGATAGTCAAGCAAAATGATGGATATATCGACTGTCAGACAGAGCCGGGAGAGGGTACCGTATTTCACATCTTTTTACCCAGGCACGATGGCGCCATAGATGAAACAGAGAGCCAGAACGTTGTCCGGACTAAGCGCCCTGACAAAATGACGATACTGGTTGTGGAGGATGATTCATGCATTCTGGAGATCATCAGTACCATTTTAGAAGAAGAAGGCTACACCGTGCTTGCAACCAATAATGCTGAAGAAGCGATCAATATTGCCGATAAACACAAGGGTCAGATCGAGCTGTTGATATCCGATATCTTATTGCCAAATATGAATGGAATTCAACTGAGTCAGTTGCTCATGACAAGCAACCCGAAGGTGAAAGTCCTGTTCATGTCCGGTTACAGTTCTGAAGTAATCGGTAAGCACGGGGTCAATGGTGAAGAGATCGGCTTTATTTCAAAACCGTTCACTATCAATGAGTTTTTAAAGGTGTTTGTTGCAACATTATATCCAGCCCGACCCTGCCATCAAGAGAAGATGTCCAACGCTTGAGCGTCAAAACTCCGGCTTGACTCTGGTGTTCAGTTCAGGAACGGCCTCGCCGGAATAAGAGGGCTTTCCGAGGAATTACTCGCTGTTCCCTGCCCAGGAGCTGACAAGATCATATACCTCCTGCCAGGAATTCGCCCTTGGTTCGGCTATATACCGATTGGTGCTGTTACCGAAACAAATGGTATATAAATTCTTGTTCCTCAACTGCTCAACATTGGCGGGAGTGTCTTCGATGTAGATATCAGCACCTACCTGCGACTTCTCCTTCATGAAACAGAGATCCCAATAAGGAATTCCGTGACTGTCGAGCCAATTGACCGTCTGCTGCACTGCCGTGGCGTGGAAGTAGTGAATGAAAAGGCGATGGGTTATGATCCGGATCCGGTACCCTTCGTCTGACAGCTGACGCAGATACTTCCTTGCCCCGGGCACCATCTCCATGCTGCTGAACAACTCCCTCTGCGTTACGGCGAAACGGTGCAGGCTGTCATAATGGTTCTTGTCGATAATCCCCCACTCATTCAAACCGTAAGAGACTTCAGCCGGAAGTTCATCTATGGGCCTTTCGAACCATTCTGCCGCGATCTGGCGCATCCGGCCATAGAAGTCTGCGCATACCCCGTCGAGGTCAACGCCGATGACAATGTCGCTTTTATCAGCCATGGTTCGAAAGTGAATGAAGGTTTGCCTGGTGCTGCCGGTTTAAAATGCCCTGTCGAAAGATCTCCGGTGTTTTAAAGTAATATCGTGCTCTTCGCCCAGATACCTGAAAATAGCGATGCAGGCCTGCCGCGATCCGTCGTCGTCGTAGTATCTGTCTTCCCGAAGAACGCCGATGAATCGATCGAGGGCACCATCAATATCGCCGTTCCTGAGGCTTTCGACGGCCCCGGCATAAGCATCCTTCGATGCACCTGGAGGCAGTTCCGCATCAGGACGAACGAGCAGCGCGGCAAGGGTACGTATCACAGCGCTCAGGGAGGCATAATCCGGTTCACCCTCAAGCATTTCGGCAAGTCTCAGGGCCTCAGCAGGCCTGGAAAACAGGATAAGCCTAATCAGAATGGCGCAGGCCTCGCTGTTCCCTGGTTCCTTCTGCAGCACATTTTCAAGAAGAGCTATGGCTGCGGAATCATTGCCGGAAGCCGCCTCAGATGCAGCCCTTTCGACATCCGCAGCAAATGGACTCGGAAGAACTTTCCTGAGCCACTGCTCGACCTGGTATTCGGAAAGCGCTCCTGCAAACTCGTCTATCACTGAACCATTCCAGAAAAGCTTGACGTTCGGTATGCTTTTGACACCGTAGTCCGATGCGATCTCTGGAAACTCCTCGGTGCTTATCTTGACGAGCGTCCATTTGCCTGCGTCGCGTTCGGCAAGGCGCTCCAGCACCGGAGTGAGCATTCGGCACGGTCCGCACCACGAAGCCCAGAAATCGACCAGAACGGGAACGGTTCTGCTCTGTTCCAAAACTTCTTTCTGAAAATCGAACGGGTTCTGCTGCATTGTTCCTCTTTACTGATTATGTCGTTGCGGCCTTAACCTCATGCTGCTCAACCGGCAGGATGATCGGGAAGACCATGTCTTTCTAATGAAACGTTTTTCGTTTAAAAAAAAGAAACCCCGATCCTGCGGAAGGGGTTTCCTGATTCCTTTCATAAATAAAAAGAGTTATGGATTGCGCGGATCGAAGGCAAAACCATCACCCATCATACCGATAGCCTGAAGCGGCGCTTTCTTCAACTGAACCAACTTTGTTGCCTTCTTGTCGCTGGAAATATTTCCGGTTGAGATCTGCTGCTTCCCGGTCAGGAAGTTGACGCTCGTTTCGGTCAGTTCACCGCTTGACCGGTTAACGTCCGTGCGGTCATAACCGATAAGCGAAAGCTCCCGGGGACTCATCCTGAAAACGAAGGTGATACTGGAGGAGCTCCAGCTTCCAGCGTTCGACGACTGATCGAGCATAAGACGCATTGAGCCCCTGTCAATTTTCAGATCCACGAACGGATCATTCATAGTGGAATCCTCAACCCGGGGTATCAGGGTCAGATTTACCGTCTCGAGGGAATAGCCCGCACCAGCCTTGTCTGCCATAGCAACAGCGATCATCCTCGGATTGGTGTCGAGCGGTTCACGTTCAGCATCGTCTGCATCCTTAAGCACGTTGGCAGGATTGTCCATTTTGATGACCATTGCCAGATCGGGAACAGTGTCGCCGTTCAGATCGCCTTTAACTACCTTTTCAAGTTTGAGGCCTGGCTGAACGAACCCCTCGGGCGTCGAGGCTTTTTCAACAAGATTCGGGAAATATGCAGGCGGCACCTTGCTGTAATCGGCCCTGACGACCGAAGGACTTGTCATCGGCAATGAGGCAAGAGAAAACAGGACCGCAAACGTCGTGCGTCTGATGACGTTATGGTTAGGAGTCATGGGGGTACTGCAGTTTATGGGTTCAGTGATACAAATACATGGATCAAAGGCAGGTTTTCATGAGAATGGTCATGAAGAAGGAGAGCGGGCGGCAGCAGGGATCACCCCTGCTGCTTTAGCTCGGACGTTGCTTTCCTGATGTAACCGGTAGCATCTTCAAGATGCTTGAGGGCCTGACGGATCTCGTAATCGTCATCGACATCGGCTTTCGCCCGTTCGAGTCGTTTACGGGCATCCTCGACGGCATCCGTGGCAAGTTGAAGCGCTGAAAGTGCAGAAGACATGACTGCTCCCCTGATAGATAGAGGTTGACAAGGCACCTTACAAATAATGCAATTTACGGAAGAGAACGCCTTCGTTGCAAAGGCCAAACGACTCTTCCCTGCATCGGGTGACCGGAGGAAAATAATGGAAAAAACATCTCCATTGATATATTCCCTACTGCCGTCAAAATAACTGACCGCTCATTCATACCCCAGCCAAATTATGAAAAAAACGATTTCAGCTTTCCTGTTGCTTGCCGCCCTGTCAGGTTCGGCGATAGCTCAGGAGGAAAGCTCCCATGTCGGACGAATAAAGATCTGCATCGGCAATCTCCGCAACTCAGACGGCATGGTCGGAGTTGCGCTTTACCAGGCTAAAGAGGGGTTCCCGGATAAAACGGAGCGTGCTTTCGAGGGAAAAAAAGTCGCTGCCGGAGATCATTGCGTAGTCATGTTCGAAAACCTGCCATACGGTACCTATGCAATCAGCGTGCTGCACGACGAAAACGGTAACGGAAAAATGGACAAAACCATCATAGGCATACCCAGAGAGGGGTTCGGCACATCGAACAACCCGAAAGTCAGGATGGGGCCCCCATCCTTCTCCGAGTCGAGTTTCGATCTCGACAAGGCCGAAGTTACGCTGAACATCAGCATGAATTACCTGAACCAACGCAGTGTTCCAAAGCAGTGACAAGCTGCTGACACCGTTATTGACAGAGGGCAACAACACGTTCATTGCCCTCTCCTGCACCTGATCTGATCTGTCCGGCCCGATAGAGCCTCAAAGCTCATTCCATCCCGTAATTTCCGTCATTTATGTAGAATCTACGCCCGTTCCTACCGAAACGTATTATTCCGACCTTTTACAACCATCGCTTGCAATAGCCTATTACCATACGATAAATGGAGTTACTCCTTATCACCGCATATGGCACGGTTGTTGCAAGTATAATTGAAAAACGAAACTCTTTTCGCTACGCAATAAAACAGGACAAAAAATGACCGCTTTCACCACCGCATATGGAGATCTCGAAGGAATAGAATTCAGGACGCTCTACTCGAACGGCAAAACCGACGGGTGCCTCGTCAGCCGTGAAAACATCCTCAATACGCCTTACGGCGACCTCATCCCTCAATATGAGGCCGAGGACATGGGAAGAAGGCCTGTCAAACCGCTCTATTTCTATAAGAACGGCGCAATCAAGTCGATCGCCCTGCAGTCGCAGACGCTCATCCGAACCCCGGTCGGCGGGATACCCGCTGAACTGGTCACCTTCCACGAATCAGGAAGCCTCAAACGCGTCTTTCCTCTCGACGGAAAGCTCACCGGTTACTGGACGGCGAAAAACGAGTTCGAGCTCGCTGAGGCAACCACAATAGAAACTCCTCTCGGAAACATCTGCTCGAAGTTCATCGCGTTGCAGTTCCACGAAAGCGGAGCTTTAAGAAGCCTCACGCTCTGGCCGGGGGAGTTCCTGACGCTCTCGACGCCTGCAGGGCAAATCAGGGTTCGAACCGGCATCGCATTCTATGAAGACGGAAGGATCAGATCGCTGGAGCCGGCTGGAGTCGTTCGTATCGAAACCCCGGCCGGAACAATCACCGCGTACGACAATGATCCGCAGGGGATTCACGGAGACCTGAATTCGCTCGAGTTCAGCCCCGAAGGCACGGTCATGGCCCTCAAGACTACTTCAGAGGAGATACTGGTGATCGACCAGACCGGAAACGAGCACCGGTTTGCACCGAGACTCAAAGACAACCCATGCGGAACCGAACGCAAGGTGATCGTTCCGATGAAGGTGCGCTTCAGCAAGGGAAGGATCATCTTCGACGATCATCAGGAATCGTTCAATATCGAGCAGTGCACGATCAAGATCAGCCCTTACGACCGGAAAACCGACGATTCGGCCTACTCCTGTGCGGTCTGAGGACGATTGGCGTCAAACAGGCTCCTGGTCGCATGGATACCGGCAACCCAGCCGGTGGAAAATGCCGCCTGGAGGTTGAACCCGCCAACCTCTCCTGCGTAGTCGAGCATTTCACCACAGCAGTAGAGGCGGGAATGAAGCCTCGATTCCATGCTTTTCGGATCGATCTCTGCCAGCGATATACCGCCGGCAGAGACTTCGGCCTTGTCGAGGGGGACCTTGCGCACTGTCCCGAGAGGCAGCCTCTTCAAAACGGATACGAGAGTCCGGCGCTGCTGCCTGGTGAGGCCGCTCAACACCTGCTCGGGATCGATACCGGCAAGTCGCATGATTTCGGCAGCAAAGGCGTTCGGTATGGTCGTCAGGGATGCGGAAGACGTTTCAGCTGTCGTCGTGAGGCGTTCAGGGGCAAGCGGACATCGCTGCAGAAAGGTTCGCACCAGCTGCGTTCCATGTCGTGCAGCGTGGTCGAGTATGAATGACGAAAGAACCCCTTCGTCATGACCCGGAAAAAGGTCGGCCATTATCCTGACCGGATCGGCGCCTGAAGAGAAATATCCGGCTACCGACCTGGACAGGGAGAGGCAGGCTGGTCCGGAAACGCCCCGGTGACTTATGAGCACATCGCCTCTCCTCGTATCGGCAACGCTCCCCGATTCGACGACAAGCCCGATACCGCGCAGAGAAACCCCTACGAGTTCCTGTCTGGGGGGTACGGTAAAAAATATCGGCGCAAGCGCAGGCAGCGTCGGGACAGCGTGATGACCTGCTGATGCCGCAAGCCGGATTCCGTCGCCGGTCGTCCCGGACGATCCCCATGAGGCTCCGCCTGCAGCCAGAATCACAGAATCCGCGTCGTAAAATTCAGCCCCGGCCCGCACGGCGAAACCCTGTGCTGAAATCTCGAGTCCGTCGACCCTCATACCGGTCACAATTTCAGCCGAGGCATCTTCAACCATACGCTTCATTGCGGCCAGCACATCCCCGGCTCTCCCCGATGCAGGAAACACCTTTCCGTCCTCCCTTGCAATAGTCTCTACTCCGTATCGGCCGATCAACGTGAGCAGATCGGCGTTCGTGAACCGGTGGATTGCGTGACGGACGAATCGTTGTTCGTTCTTCCTGAGGAATCCCTTCTCCAGGAGCTGATCGACAGGACCGTCGTGAGTGAGGTTGCAATGGCCGCCTCCCGATATGGCGATCTTGGCGCCCGGTCTGTTGTTCCGCTCCAGAAGCACGATCCTGAACCGGTCGTCTGCGATGCCGAGGCTCCGTGCAGTCCGTCGGGCAGAGACTGCCGCAAGCATTCCCGAAGCTCCGGCGCCCACGATCAAAAGCACGGGAACGACTGATACGGCTCCCTGCTTTTTTGCTGAAGTCAACGACTCGTTTTCCTTACTGCTACTTTTATTGATCACAGCTGAATCCCATACGTCTTTATTTATGAGCCCTCCCCGATGAGCAGGGCTCCTGCCTTTTATGGCAATTGACCCCTGTGCAGCTCCCTGAAAAGGTCAAAATATCCATAATACAAGCTCTTGCCAGCAAATAATATTGAACTGCCGCTCGTCAAGGTGCCGATTTTTCTTCCGTTTTGCTGAACATGGCTGTTACCATCACCTTTGCGGCATCAGCAAAGTCGGCAACCGCACCGGGGAGATCACCCGAACTGAATCTGGCCGTCCCGCGACCGGTAAAAGATCCTGCTGATTCAGGATCGAGTTCAATGGCTTTCGTGAAATCCGCAATGGCGCCAGGCTTATCTCCGACAGCGAATTTTACGGTTCCACGACCGGCATAAGCCTTGGCTGATCGAGGGTCGTCCCTGATTACCCTCGAAAATTCCGCAATGGACCCCTGCACAGCTTCTTTACCGACTTTTGAGCCGGCACCCAGCAGAATGTTTTTTGAATTTTCAGTAGCGTTATCACAAGCCGAAACACTCATAAGCATAACAGCGACAAGCATTCCGAAAACAGGGCGGGAAATAGTATTCACTGGTTACCTCGATTTGGATTCATGGGACAAATAAAACGGCACGATCATTTTTGATATGGCTGGCATCAGCTCCTTACGATCAATCCGACTTATGTTTCTGATTATCTGAAATGTTTTTTACGGTCCAATCCACTTTGAGTTTAAAGGGTTTCTGACGCATGGGGCACACCGGTTTCTGACAGATGCCACATGAATCATCGAGACATCCGTCGGTATGCACGAACAATTCGATACTCTGCCCGAAATTCTTGTTGACCAGCTTGTTCAGGTTGTCAATCTCCTGATGAGCTTCATGGACATTGAGATACCATGGAACAGTCAGATGGCAGTCGAGATGGAGGGTACTGCCGTACTTGATGATGCGCATGTTATGAAGGTCGATCCAGTTTTCGCTTCGAT
>Ga0326726_10000380_pt1 | contig 42242 bp, 43 predicted proteins | sample MHFenrmetagenome_2_FD_207603 | JGI IMG/M metagenome (GOLD analysis project Ga0326726, IMG submission 207603) | Lab enriched peat soil microbial communities from Michigan Hollow, Ithaca, NY, United States - MHF15MN | ecosystem: Environmental > Terrestrial > Soil > Wetlands > Peat | place: USA... | reverse complement strand
CTCGATATCAGATCAGTGACGAATTCCTTGTTTTGAACTTCTGAAAGAGCGATCCTTTCACGGATTTCAATAGGTGCAGTTTTGTGGTTGACACCAACTGAAATGATGTTCATAGCAGGATTGTTTATGATGAGACGTTTGCGTACCGTGCCAATAAATGCTTAATCGCGTAGGAACAAAGAGTGTTCAATATACCGTAATGGGCTGAATTTTCAAACGTTCCTTGTTTAAAACCTCAGGCCGTGAAAACTTGGTGTCATCAGACTCATCACGAAAAGCAGCGCGGTGATCAGTACGAAGAGAGCGATGAGCAGCACGGCCATGTGCTTGATGTCCCAGCCGAAAAGTGGCTTTATGAAGAGACTTATACCGTAGAGCAGCCAGATGACGACAAGTGTGATGAGCTTCGGCTCGAGAAGGTTGATGGTTTCACTCAATGCCCGTTGTTCGAGGACGCCGGCCACGATCGTGATCGACAGGAAAAAGAATCCGAATCCCACTGCGTGCATGATCAGCAGTTCGAGGGCTTCGAGGTTCGGGAGACGCTGAAACAGCAGCCCGAACCTGTTAAGGCGTATCTGGCGGAAAAGCACAAGGTAGAGCCCGCTATAGAGCCCGGCGATGGCAACGGAGCTGAAGCCGAAGATCGAGGCAATCAGGTGGATGCCTATTCCAATCCCGCTGAATGACGGCCCTGCACTTGTCGAGTGGGCGCTCAGGAAGGATGAGAACATCGCTGAGATGGTTGCAAAAGCGATGACAAAAAATCCCGTTTTGTCGCTTTTGGTAGTGAATTCTATGAACATGTAGGTTATCGTGAGCGTAAGGGCCACCATGCTCATGAGATTGTAGGCTGAATAGCTCAATCGGTATCCCTCCATGGATGTGAGGAGTCCGAGGTCAGCTACATGAGTGACCACAGTCAGGATCAGCGCCGGTTGTTTCATGGTTCCGGCGAGAGGAATTTCCCGGAAAAAATGGATGCCGTAAAGGGCTGTGGTGATCAGGTATAACAGCGGTACCAACTGCGTCAAGGCAAAGAGTATGCTGTTTTCATAAAATATGTTGGCCATAATAAGGAAGAAGGGAGAAGTTCGGGGGTGAACGGACCTCAGCCGCACGGACTTAATGCTGTCAATGCAGGATCCGCAAATCGTTAATCAGGCCTGTAATATCACGGAAAAAAGTGTATATTCCGCCCGAGTGACCGTATGAAACTAAATATACTATTTATCGCAAAAAGATGAGCAGGAAACAGAATATTAGAAATATCGCCATTATCGCACACGTTGACCATGGTAAGACAACCCTTGTCGATGCCATTTTTCAGCAGACCGGCGCGTTCAGGGATAATCAGCAGGTGAATGTCAGGGTTCTGGACTCCAATCCGCAGGAGCGGGAGCGGGGCATCACCATTTTTTCGAAAAACGCTGCTGCACAGCACAAAGGCGTCAAGATCAATATCGTCGATACTCCCGGCCACGCTGATTTCGGCGGAGAGGTGGAGCGTATCCTGAAGATGGTCGATGGCGTTCTGCTGCTCGTCGACGCATTCGAGGGGCCGATGCCCCAGACCAAATTTGTCCTTCGCAAGGCGCTTGAGCTGCATCTCAAACCGATCGTGGTCATCAACAAGATCGACCGTCCGCATTCAGATCCGGTCAAGGTGCACGACCAGGTGCTCGACCTGTTCATCGCGCTCGGTGCGCATGAGGAGCAGCTTGATTTCCCCTATATCTTCACCTCGGCCAAAAACGGCATTGCCAAGCTCAGCATGGATGACGAAGATCATGACATGAGCCTCCTGCTCGACCAGATCATCAAGGAGATTCCTGCTCCGGAAGCTGATGTGGACGCCGGATTCCAGATGCTGGTCACCAGCCTCGATTATAACGACTATATCGGCAAAATCGCCATCGGCCGTATCCACAGGGGTACGGTTACCCCGGGTTCCCAGCTTACGCTGCTGACTCCTGACGGTGTTGTCGGCAAAGGCACTGTCACCAAGGTGTTCCTGTTCGACAAGCTCCAGAGGGTTGAGGTCGCGCAGGCTACCGGAGGAGACATCGTCGCTCTTGCAGGAATTTCCTCAGCAAATGTCGGCGAAACGCTCGCGGCCAGCGACGTGCCCGAGGCTCTCGAATCGTTCGAGATCAGCAAGCCGACGCTGTCGATGCTGTTCTCGGTGAACGATTCGCCCTTTGCAGGCCTGGAGGGCAAGGAGGTGACCAGCCGAAAGATCAGGGATCGTTTGATGAAGGAGATCATGACCAACGTTGCCCTCAACGTCGAGGAGACCGACAGCGCCGACACTTTCAGGGTTTCAGGCCGCGGTGAGCTTCACCTTTCGGTGCTGATAGAGACCATGAGGCGTGAAGGTTACGAATTGGCTATCGGAAGGCCGGAAGTGATCCTGAGGGAGGACGAGAAAGGCGGGAAGATGGAGCCGGTCGAGCACGTGACCATCGACGTTCCCGAAGAGTACACTGGCGTGGTCATCGAGAAGATGGGCCGCAGGAAGGCAGAGATGACCCATATGGGCACCTTGAGAGGCGGTATGGTCAGGCTCGAGTTCGAAATCCCGACCAGGGGCCTCATCGGCTATAACCTTGAGTTCACTACCGACACCAAGGGTGAGGGCATCATGTCTCACGTATTCCACAACTACCAGCCTTTCAAGGGCAAGCTTCCTTCCCGTGAGACCGGGGCACTGGTTTCTGCTGAAACCGGCGTGGCCGTGGCTTATGCCCTTTCGGCCCTTGAGGACAGGGGAACCTTCTTCGTCGCTCCTAACGCCAAGGTTTACGAGGGAATGGTTGTTGGTGAATCGACCCGTGACCTCGACATAACGATGAACATCTGTAAGACCAAGAAGCTGACCAACATGCGTGCTTCGGGGTCTGATGATTCCATGAGGCTGACGCCGCCCAAAAAGCTCTCTCTCGAACAGGCGCTCGAATTCATCAACGATGACGAGTTGCTTGAAGTCACGCCGGAGAACATCAGGATCAGGAAAAAGATCCTCAACTCGGACATGAGAGCCAAAGCGACCAAAAAAGCCAAGGCAATGGACTGATCAGACGTACCTGACAGCCACGCTTCCAATATAATCCATGAGTTCGCCGGCAAGACGTTCGATCATGCCGGTGTTCCTGGATTGTGCCGCTTTCTGTATCTCCTCCCCAAAATCGCTTATGGCTTCGAAGCCGTATCCTCCTCCCGTACCTTTCATATTGTGCCCCAGGATTCTGATTGACTCGAAATTGCCGCCCGGCAATGCTTCCATTATAGCCGCGACATCCTTTTTCCTGCTGTCCAGGTAGTCCGGGACAAGGTATTCGAGCTCACGGTTGATTGTGACGGTCTCATTTTCCTTTCCGGTCATGACTGTTTCTCCTTTTGCCTTTTCTGTTGCTCATGACTTTCGGCTGTCCGTTCTGGTGGAAAATCGGATGGCTTCGAGCAACTTCGATTTTTTTATCGGTTTGGTCAGATGCCCGTCGCAGCCAGCGTCCAGGCATTTCTGTCGTTCGTCGGTTGTTGCGTGGGCTGTCAGGGCGATGATCGGGGTTTTGGTCCTGCGTTGATTGTTTTCGAGACTCCGGATCTTCCTTGTTGCGTCATAGCCGTCCATCATAGGCATCTGGATGTCCATGAGAACAAGGTCGTAGCTGTTTTTTTCGAATTTTTCCACGGCTTCGACTCCGTTTTCGGCGATATCGATGCTATGGGGTGAGTCATCAAGAAACGCCGAGATCAGTATCTGGTTGTCAGGATTGTCTTCAGCGATCAGTATCCTTCTGCTTTCCAGGCCATTTCCCGACTGGGTGCGTTTTGCCGCCAGGGCAAGTGAAACTGCTTCGAGCAATTTCTGACGTTTGACCGGCTTGACCAGCGGGGGTGGAAGGCCCAGTTTGCGGAGTGTTTCGAAATCCTCTTTTGAGGGATCCGAACTGAGCATGAGGCAGGCCGCATCGGGGGCCTCCTGCTTGCGTAATGTTTCGGCTATTTCGTTGCCATTGATATCCGGCAGGCGTCCGTCGAGCATTACGAGCTCGAAAGGTTTGCCCCGTCGTGAAGCCCTTCTGAAAGTCCGGATCGCCATCCGACCTGTTTCAGCTTCGGTTACTGATGCACCTGAACCGCTGAGAGTTTCCCTCAGGATTTCACGGTTTTCAGCTTTGTCGTCTATGACAAGGATCCTTGCGCCCTTGATGTCGGCCGGTTCGGTGACGGCAGGTAGGCCCGGAGACGGTGCTGCGATGAGTGGGATGGTGAAGGTGAAGCAGCTACCCTGTCCTTCACGGCTTCGAACGGAGATCTCCCCGCCCATTAGCCTGACAAGCCTTTTCGATATTGCCAGTCCGAGACCGGTACCTCCATATTCTCTGGTCGTCGAGGATGATGATTGTGTGAATTTGTCGAAGATGACGGAAATTTTATCGGCGGGGATGCCGATTCCGCTGTCTTCGACCGAAAACCGGAGAAGGGATTCGGCATTTTCCCTGCCCTCCTGTCCCGGTTTTCTGGCGGACTCAACGTTCACTCTGATAAAGCCTTTTTTTGTGAACTTCACGGAGTTACCTACAAGGTTGACCAGAACCTGACGGATTCGGGAAGGATCACCGATGATGTAAGCCGGCAGTTCTGGTTCAATGACAATCCTGAGATCGATGCCTTTGTTAGTCGCCCGGGAACTCATGATTTCGCAGCTCTCCCTGACCAGTGATGCGAGTTCGAATCCGGTTTGTTCCAGTTCCAGATGTCCAGACTCGATTTTCGAAATGTCAAGGATGTCGTTTATGATGGTCAGCAGGTTTTCACCAGCTGATTGGAACATGGAAACGTAATGCTGCTGGCGTGGAGTCAGCTCGGTTTCGTTCATCAGTTCCGCCATGCCGATTATGGCGTTCATGGGAGTGCGTATTTCATGGCTCATGTTTGCAAGAAATTCGCTTTTGGCGGCGTTTGCTTTCCTTGCATTATAGGCCAGTGTGTTGGCGCGCTCGGTTTCATCGGCAAGAACCCGGTTCAGCTGTTCGGTGCGTTCGAGCAGCAGTTGCAGTTTTTGCCTTGATTTAAGGATTTTTCCCGTGCCCTGCATGATGCCTGCAAGGCCGAGGAGCCACAGGAGCCCATGGCCGAACGACAGGACTGCAAGTTGATGGTTTTCGGATGAACGATAGATTTTCATTGGAAGCACGATGCTCATTCCCCCGATGATCTGTCCTGAACGGTACCCCTGGCGGGCATGGCAGTGAATGCAGGATTTTTTTGCCACCAGGGGGCGCATCAAACGAAGGTATTCATCGGTCTGTGTGTTGAACATCGCGATGTATTCACTTGCGCCGCCGGTAAACGATGCAAGCGCTCGTTTTTCCCAATCATCGGGGGCGTTTTCAGGCATTGTAGGATGCAGGCCGGTCAGACGGCCGCCCACATCTTCCCGATATCTCACGGGGCCGTGGAATCGGTTCAGTACGTTGACGATATTGGCCGTGGAGATGACTCTTCCAGAGGGACTGACGATCGTTCTGTTCATGAAGATCTCCATGGGAGAGGCTGTGCGACCGGGCTGCTCCACGATGGTTGAGACCTTATCCTCGAACTCGCTCCATCGCCTGAATCCGATCTCCTTGTCGTAAGCCTGCCGGGCGTGAACGCTCGCTATGGTGTATACCGCCTGATGTACCTGGAACGAGGAGATACCGAACGAAATGGCGATGGCAATGGTCCATGTCAGGCAAAAGGTCAGCGTCAGGCTGTCGTCGACCGTGCGGTTACGTGTATAATCTACCTTGAGCATGGTGCCGGCAATCATCTTGGCAAGGTTTCGTCGAAAAGTCCCGGTTTTTTGCTTCAGTTTCATGACGGACCGTGTGAGAATCACGGTAACAGATCCGGCATGCTAAAGCGATATGCGAGATGACGGTGTTTCTGACGACAAAAAAATGCAGGGAGTGTTTTCTGTAAATGGGGATCCCAGTATTACTGAAACAGGGGGTGAGCTCAGAAACTTGCGGGGGGATTCGGCCGTGATTCGAAAAGCTGGCCAGGCTTCATATATAAGTAATGTAAGTAAAGTGGATTCAAAAGAAAAAAAACGTTACAGGCTAATCGATCCGACGTTTATTTCATAGTTCGAAGAACAGTTTTCTCAGTGCTTTCCGGGCGCCGGTGATTCGCTCATTAACCTCCTGCAGGCCGAGATTTTTCAGGTCGGCTATCTGCTGCGGTGATTTTCCTTCGATCTCCAGAAGCGTATAGATCTCACGCTCTGCTTCGGTCAGTTTGTCAATGCATTTTAGCATGTGCTGCCGTTCGCTGTCAATGATTTCGTCGGGTTCCGGTCTGGCGCCATTGCCGGTAGCCGCAATGTCAGATGCCGGATTGCCGGTTCCCGTGCTTCGTGAAAAAAGCTCTTCAACCGAAGCCGCTGTCGGGAGTTCCGAGCTCACATCACCGAAGAGCCTTACGAAATCCATGAATTCGAGTCCGGTCGCCTCGCAGGGAGTGATGGCGTCGTCCAGGATGTCCGTTGCGAGCTGGTCAAACTGTTCGCGGATCTCTGGAAGCCTGACGGCAAAGTCGAAGCTGTCGTCCATATCCCTTGCCTCGGTATTGTAGGGCACCTTCATGAGCACATTGATTCCGGCTGCCATTGCATATTTTTCCGCCATGCCACTGCCGTCGTCACGGTTGACGATCAGGCCGAGCAGCCTGGAGCGTCCACCGATCGTCCTGAAATAGTTGTTGGCCTGGCATATGTTGTTTGCTGTGAATATCGACTGGCGGTCGTTGCTGGTGACCAGCAGTACCTCTTCGCTCAGGGAGCGTGCAAGCGGTGTCGCAAAGCCGCCACAGACGACGTCGCCGAGAAAGTCCATCAGGATGATGTCAATATCCCAGTCGAAGATGCCGAGCTTTTCCAGCACGTCAAAACCAGAGATGATACCACGTCCTCCGCAGCCACGGCCTACCTGCGGGCCTCCGAGCTCGATGCCGTAGATCGGTTGCGGAAAGCCGGGAATGTCGCGGCGAAAAACGATGTCGCTGATGCCGACCTGTTCGTTTCGGGCGTTTTTATCGGCGAATACTTCGGTTACCGTAGGGAGAGATACGCCTCCGAAGAGCGAGGTTGTCGAGTCATGCTTGGGGTCACAGCCAAGTTGCAGCACACGCTTGTTCATGAGGGCGAAAGTTGCGCTGAGATTGGTGGTTGTGAAGCTTTTGCCTATGCCTCCCTTTCCGTATATGGCGATGGTCCTTGATGCCATAAGGTACTCAATGCTCCTGGTTGCCTGTTACAGAACAGTCGGCTTCATCCTGGCTGTCGATGGATTTCCAGTGGATGATCATTTTCATGCAGTCAGGATCTCCGAAAGCCTGGGAGTAGGCGTCCATGAGGTCATCGTCGACTGTGCACAGGTGCGTGAAGATCTTTGCGGCATTCAGCTTCCTGGCCGCGATCAGAGCCCTGACCCGCTGAAGGTCGCCCTTTGCCCACTGCCTGGCGGCTATGAAAGTGAGCTCCTTGTCGAAGGCCTGCGAATAATCGATGTTCATTCTCTGGTAGTATCCGCCGAAAATGACTTTGCCATGGAACTTGACGAATCGGAGCCCGGTTTCAATGGCGCTCATGATACCGGTGCTGTCGATGAGGACGTCGAATTCGTAGCCGGCCAGTGCAGCTGATACATCCTGGAGGTCGGGGTTGACCCTTATGTCTGCCGATGAGAGGTCAAGCCGGTTCTGGTGCGGTTCGGTGACGGCGACGAGGTTCGCCCCCATGAGTCTGGAGAGTTCGGCGGCAAGGATACCCACAGCACCCTGGCCAAGCACAAGGACATTTTTACCCTTGACGTCGCCAAGGTCGACGATATGGAGCGCCGTGGCGCCGAGGGGCAGGGCGATACCGCACTTTGGATTGTCAAGACCGTCGAGCACCGTGATGCTCTCGACCGGGCAGACGATGTACTGCGAAGCGCCTCCGAATGCCGCGTTGACATCCTGATAGCCGAACGAACCCGCCACATAGGCGAATTTTCCAATGAGTCCCTGGTTGACATGATCCCCGGCTTCGATGATCTTGCCCACGGTCTCATAGCCCGGAATGAACGGAAAGATGAACGGGGGAGAGGGAATGAGGCCGTTCAGGGCCATCTTTTCAGTTCCGGTGCTGATCGACGACCACCAGGTTTCGACCAGGACGTCGGTAGAGGAGACCGGTTTGAGGGTCACCTCTCTCAGTTCGATCTGGCGGACTCCACTGAAGACGATGGCTTTTGATTTTTTCGTTCCCATGCTTCTGCCCTTTGGTTAGACTGAACGCCCGGCGTTGATTTTTTTTTCGTTGTGTTTTTCGAGGAGCAGCCTGATGACGAACTGTGCAGCATTGATGAGGTAGCTGAGATAGGCAAGGTATGCCGTCAGGATCAGGATGTGCTGCTCAAGGCCCATCCAGAAAAGGATGAAGTAGGAGATGTGCACGATCATGGCGATGGCGCTCCCGAAATCCTCCCAGAAGAACTCGTGCGCAAAGGCGAATTTGCCGAACACCTCTAGCTCGAAGAAACCACCCGTGACGAAGATCAGGACGAGCATGAAGGTTTTGAGCTTGACGAACGTGGTGATCCAGCCAAAATCTGTGATCGTTCCTTTTGTGTAAAGCCAGGTAACAGTAAGGCCTGCCAGGAATATGAGGAATTGGATAGGAGCCAGGATTCCCTGCACCTTGGTCCAGACCGAGGCATTGCGTTTCTGAAGCTGTTCAGGTGTGTAACGGGGCATGAGGACAAAACTTCTTTGAAGATGACGGTGCCGAAATCAGGCGCCAAAACGTGGTGGAATATACCAAAATAGTGGATAATGGATAATTGATAATGGAAGAGCCGTGGACGGTGGATAACGGGTATGGCGTTTTTAATTATCCATTATCAATTGTCCATTATCTTCCAGTCGTACATGTTTCCCAGCGTAGCCAGCAGGCTGAGCTGGACGTTTTTCAATCTCGGGCTGAAACCTTCCAGTTCGTCGTAGTAGTAAAGGAATGTCCGCGGCTGCTCTTCATGCAGGATCTGCTGATAAGTTTTCCAGAGTCCGGTTTCCTCTTCTTTTGGCAAAGGCCCGGTGAGACTGGAGACCACGCCGTCAAGCCTTGCGTTCTGGAAGGCAGAGGAGTTGAAGGGTTTTCGGGCAAAATCGGAACCCCAGATGACAAGCTGGAACGGGAGTGTTTCAGCGGCCAGACCCGACAATGCGGCATCGTAGCGGAACTCGTTCTGGTTTTTGTTGAACATAAGGCTTTCGTCGAATTTCAGCCTGCAATCGATGCCGATGTCCCTGAGGTTCTGCTGGATGATCGTGGCGGCATAGTTGCGCCTTGGATTGCCCACCGGGGCAGCCAGTTCAAACGAGAACCTCGTGCCGTTTTTCTGCAGGATGCCGTCGGGTCCGGGCGTCCATCCGGCCTCTTTCAGCAAGGCCATTGCCTTTGCGGTGTCGTATGCGTAAGGGTGCAGGGACTTGTCGGTGAGAGCTGTGTAGGCCGGTGAAAGTGTCGTGTTGACGATGGTGGCATGTTCCGGGCCCATGAACCCGTCGATGATCGCCTGACGATCGATGGCGAAGGTCAGGGCCTGCCGGACCCGCTTGTCTCCGAAAAAGCGGTTGGGCCGTACGATTTTACTTTTCCGCCAACTCTCACCGTCAATGTTCAGCCAGACGATGCTGTCGAAATAGCGATTGCCTAGTGGTTTTATCGAGACGTTGGAATTATGTCGGGCCATCTCCGAGGCATCTTTCGGGTTGATGCCTCCTGCTGAAATCATGGCGTCGATCTGGCCCGATTTCAGCATGGCCAGGCGTGTCGTGTATTCCGGTACAACAAGGAATGTGACTGAGCCGGTCGCAGCAGGATGTGGCAACACGGAGGAAGGACTCGATGTCAGCACCAGGCTTGACTGGCGATGCCAGGCCTTTAGCTTGAACGGGCCTGCGCCAACGACCGGCAGTTCGGCTGATTTCGGACGAATCAGTTCGGGTGGTATCGCGGCGAATATATGTTCAGCAACCGGCATCAGGTCGTTGAAATGGTCCAGTACGATGCCCGGAGCCACAGCCCTGTTGAAATGCAGGACGAGCGTTTTGTCGTCAGGAGTCTCGACTGCCTTGTCGAAATCGACTGTACCGTCGGGTTTCAGGAGCAGGTCATGCAGGTAATCCTGGCGGCTGCTCGCTATGGCCGGATGGGCATAGAGGCGGTAGGAGAAGCTGAAATCCCCTGAAGTGACCTTTTTGCCGTCTTCCCAGAGCGCTTTGTCATTCAGATGGAAAGTTGCGGTCCGACCGTCCGGTGAAAATTCCCAGCTCTTTGCTGCACTTGGCAGATAGGTTATCGTGCCGCTTTTATCATCGAAGGATGGTTTGACCAGCGTCGGGTAGATCATTGTGCAGACCTCGCGCGCAAGCGACAACTGAATCAGCAGGGGGTTCAGGTGGTCGAAATCAGCCGAAACCGCGACCACTATGTTGTCTGGGCGTAGTTTTCCCGGGGATTTTCCACCGCAACTGGCAAAGATCATCATGATCAGCAGGGCGGTGATGGTATAAAACGATTTGCGCATGGAGGTCTCTGGTTGCGGAATCTGTTGCGGGCGTCCGGTTGTTCCGGTTTTTATGCCCGCGCTGGGAACATCCCTGAAAAATTTTCGACGCTGAGCATCCCGGAACGCAGGAACCCTTCGCCGTACATCACCCCGATCTGTTCGCCGAGGGATCTGGCACGGGCTTCAAGGCCTGGCAGGAACTCTTTTCTGTTGATCATGGTCTCCGGCTGGTTGCTCTTTTCGTCCCGGTGGAACTGGGAACCGAATGCCTCGATGCCGCTTCGCGAGCGCTCGAAGGTCGATGAAACGTCCACGACGATGTCAGGATCGGTCTGTTTGAACTGGATGTAATAAAGCAGGTGGCGCGGTCGGTGGGGAAGCTGGCATTCACCGTCAAGGCTTGTTTCGATCTTGCGCAATCCGGCATAGAAGCAGGCGTCGTAAACCAGTCTCGATGCTTTCATGTGATCAGGATGGCGCTCATCGGGAGGGTTGCAGAAAACGGTTTCCGGCCTGTATTTCCTGACGATCCTGATGATTTTGTACAGATTTTCCTTGTTGTAGAACAGCTCCGAATCGCCAAGGTCCAGCATCTCACGTGATGCATAGCCCATGCGCTGACATGCCAGTTCTGCCTCTTTCCTGCGTGTTTCAGCTGTCCCGAGCGTACCCATTTCTCCTCCCGTAAGGTCACAGACAGCTACCCGGTGGCCTTCGTCGATGATTTTCAGAAGGGTCGCTCCGCAGGCCAGTTCGACATCATCGGGATGGGCTCCGAAGGCAAGCGCGTATACTTTGTCGGGTTGAGGGGTCAAGTCAGGTTTTTTTATATTATTGGCATTCAGTTTTCAAGGCTTCCATAATGTACCGGGGCTTATTCCCCTAATACGATGATAAAGGTAATATCAAACGGGCAGATTTCCCCACTTTTCCCCGTTTTTCGTCTGCCTTGATAGCCGCATGAGATAAGGAGTTCGAGCCGATCATTCATTTCCCGCTTGTTCCTACTTTTTGCGAAATCCGTCCTTGACCCGTCCTTGAATCGTATATTGAACGGTAACCCTCAAGGACGGTACCATGAGAACCTCCATCCAGAAAAATTTGCTCAAGGACGGGCGATCATCGATATACATATCCTGGTCGATACCGCTCCCTCACCCTGTGACAAAAAAGCCAGTCCAGAAATTTTGTATCGACCGCACGCTTAAGACGGACCCGATCACTGCTGCAGAGAAATGCGAGGCGAAGGCGGCGATGGCATTCGCCGAGCAACAGCCGATCCGGATCGCGGCCATGCTTCAGGATGGTGACCTGTCATTCCTTGGCACGCCAGACGCCGGCAGCACAAAGAGCATTCACCACTACTTCTTGGAGTATATCAAGGCGCACGATAACGCAGGCACCAGGATGAACATGGGCACCACAGCGGGATATCTGCGACGATACGACCCGAAGGGCACCCGGATGATCGACATCGACAAGAAGTGGCTTGAGGGGTTCAGGGCTTATGTGCTCGCCAACTGCAAGAGCAACAATTCAGCATGACTTAGGTTCGCCCATATCCGAAGCGCCCTGAATGCAGCGTATCGAAACGAAGAGGTCCCGAAGCTGATCACCAGGCTGGTTCGTGGGATCCCGTTCGTCGAGCCGAAGCGGACCTGTTACACTCCCGAAGAACTTGCGCTTCTTGATGCGACGCCGTGCGGAAATGACGACCTCAAGCGAGCGGCGCTATTCTGTGCGTATGTCGGCCCACGGCGAAGCGACCTGGCGAAGATCACCAAAGCGAACATTGAAGAGAACCCGGATGGTCATTATCTCACGTTCAGGCAGATCAAGACAGGAAAGATCATCTACAACCAGCCGATTCCGAAGCGGGCCATGAAGTACATCGACCAGAAACGCAAGTCTGGAGAAGCTCAGTTCAATGGCCTATGGTCATCTACAGTTAAGGATTATCTTGCTGAGTGGTTCGGGCAGGCAGGGATCAAGAAAAAAGCGCACATGCACGGGTTCAGGCACAGCTACAGAATGATGGTGTACGACCTTACCGGCGATATCGAGGCAACCAGGGACATGATGGGACACGCGAACCTGCGCTCGACACTCGTCTATGCTCACATGCACTCTGGGACAAAGAGGGCGATCGCGGATAAGCTGTAACTCTTGGCGCGATCGACACCGACAGGTAGACGGAAAAGGATGAGGATTCATCGAAACAGTTGATGTTGGTCAAATGATAGGGTATTAGTAGATTTTCGGTATCTATGGCAGTATAACCCCAAAAAAACGAGTAAGGTTATGAGGATTTTTAATGTGGTTGTATTTGTGGTATTCCTAATGCGGATAAATATAGCAAGCGCGGGAACATGGGAGTATAAAGATACAAGGACAGGAATTGATGACTTGAGATTACAGACTTTGACTTGTATGTCAGATAATACATTCAGTAGCGCAAGATCACAAGATAATCGGTCTAGCCTTGTTATCGGAAAGCGTGACGATGGATATTATGTTATGATAGGGTTAGAAAAGACTATATTTGACCCTGGCGATTACAGGATAAGGATAAAGGTTGATAATAACGAATCTCGAAGATGGTGGACTCAGCGTCCAATAAAGGGTATGCCTGATATTCGTCTATTAGAAGACCCAAAAGGATTTATTGAACTCATCTCTAATGCAAATACGATTAAAATAGAGGTTCCAACTTACGGATCAGGAAGCCCAGTAATGATATTCGATACATCAACTCTTGACCTAAGTAAGTTCAAGTAACAACACGAAGCCGGGTTCATTGCCCGGCGTTTGCATTTGCTCCATCTTCCTCAGCACCAACTTTACAATACAGAGCATTCTAAAGTCCATTTCAGGCGGCATCTGTGTGATCGGGGGCTAGTGATTTTGTGGATCTACGGGCAGCTCATGAGATCAGGCATTGAGATCAACCAAAGCTGAACAGAGAGACTCTTCCGGGCTAAAAATTTCATACTCTTCATTTAGGGATCGATAGGTTTTCCGAATTCATCAACCAATCCGGTTTGACAAGAGTTCTTAATCATCTCGTTAATCGCCTCAAGTAACGATTTCGCTATCAATTCTAGTTTATTCAATTCCGGAAGATTTTTCTTTTTTAAGATAAGCGCCAAATCCATGAAATATTCGAAATCTTTATGATTATATAACTCGTTAATTTTGCGAATAGATAGCTCTTGTGCTTCTGTTGTTTTTATCAAATATCCTAAGCCCATTTCTTTACATTTATCATATATTACGGGTAGGTTATGCCCATCTCCATTTTTCCTCCCCCTATTGCTCTTAAATCGTAATTCCTCATTTGTAAGCCCTCGTGCAGATAAATATGCTTTTAAGGCAAGTTCAATTGAATGACAAATAAGATAATATGGAACTGGTGTAAAGCCCTTATCTTGTGATATAAATTGCTTGTATGCTCGAAAATACTCATGTGCATAGCGATAATAACCGGAAGGCCTTATATTAATATTTAATGCCTTTCCCTCAATTTTGGTAACCATATTTATGTGCGTTTGTTTTGAAACATACATTTTTAGAATATAGGATATTAAGGCTAAATGGCAATCTCTCAGTGATGAATGATTGACGCAAGCATGACGGGGAGGCTCAGTCTTGAATAACCTTTTCCAGACTATCCCTTGTCTGATTCGTAATATTATCCGTATCTTTGCTGTAGTCGCTGGCTGAGTAGTAGCGTAAGAGCTGTACCCTGAACCGTCAACCTCTCGGATATGATTCCCCTATTCGTCCACCGTCGAGCGTTATCTGGGTTGCTGCTTATCCTTGCCGCGCTGGTTGCCACCTTGAATATCGCCACTTCTCTCCAGGCTGGAGTAGCCTACTATGGGAACAATGCTACTCACAAGTTCCATGCGCCTAGTTGCCGGGACTACGACTGTTCGCATTGCACAGCCGTGTTTGGTGGTCGTGATCAGGCGATAAAGGCAGGATTCGAGCCGTGTAAGATTTGCAAGCAGTGATAACATTAACATAATTCGGGGGGGAGTAATATGAACCAGCAATGCATTTCTCAGGATGATCTAGCAAAAATCATTTTAGACAAACTCAATGAAATCCGTTTGTCCAATCAAGAAGAAAGAATAGACGATGGTTTTAAAGCTAGTGTTTATCATCTCAGTGAACCTGATCCAGATGGTTGCAACTGGTCATTGCCTTATGTAGATGCTAGGTGTGGCGGTGACCCGATTGATGTTGTGGATACCCTAAAGCGAATCATTCCGGGTCTTCGAAAGAAGTACAACCTTTTTGATTGATCATCAAGCTAAGGTGCTACAAACTTAGCGGCAGACTGTCGCACATGTCCTCGAATAAATGGAGAGATATCCCCAAAGTCAAGGAGTTGAAGGAAGAGCTTTGATGAAAAGATTGTTGCGCTTTCACAGAATAAGAAGCATGACAAAGGTCAGGCCCTTCAAAAGTCCATCTCCGGAGGCATTTATATCGGAATTGTCTTGTAGTTGCTCCCATCACCTTTATAAAGTCAAAAACCATGAACGTAAAATCCTTGTTTCTATCTGGGCTTGCGATTGCATCTGCTCTAACTTTCTCTGGTTGTGCGACTATAACAAGAGGGACGACTCAGTCGCTGGTAATTGAATCTGATCCTCCAGGAGCTGACGTTGAGCTTTCGAATGGCCTGAGAGGAAGAACCCCGGCAAGTTTTATCGTAAAGCGTAGGGAAAACCTCGTGGTTAAAATAAAGAAAGAAGGATATGAGACAGTGGAGGCGAACGTAACATCTTCCGTAAGAGATGGCGGTGGAACTGCTATGGCAGGTAATATTCTATTTGGTGGTTTGATTGGTGCTGCGATTGATGGCGGGAATGGTTCAAACAAGGCGCTTAGCCCGAATCCCGTATCAGTAAAATTGTTCCCAATTCCGCAAACTTCTCCGATACAGCAGGCTCAAGTTACTCCGCCGGTAAAGGGAGAACCGCTGTCTCAGTCAGATCAACCGAAGAAAACGAAGCGCAAAAAGAAATAATCCTGATGACGTCTATGCTCTGGCAGTCGGTGGTGGATCGATGATCGTGGAGAAATTCGTTGAATTGGGGCAGGGTCATTCAGCTGGATAAACCGTGAGTTGCTAACTTAAATTCTCCCATTTTTGTCTAAGAATGCGGGTCCACTTCAGTGGGCCTATTTAATCAATCAGCTTATAAATGGCGTAATAAAATAGTAAAATATTTAAGTAGTAACCTGATTTTAATAAGCGGATTTAATCTTTAAACTCAAAATGTAGAACCATGAGTGCAAATGTTTCCATTGTTTCAGTGGTCGTAAACGACAATGACCACAATAGTGCATACAGCGAGGGTGATACTCTCACTTTGACGTTCAGCCAACCAATTTTTGTACAATCAAATTTTAACGCACAGGTAGTAAACCCGGTTCCTAACCAAGCCCCGTTTGTTTATCTAAGTGGAAATGGGGACTTTTCTTCTCAGGTAACAGGAACCTTTCAGTCTCCTCTTATAATAGGAGATGTACTCATAAACGCCTACGCTCCAGGGGAAGTGTACTCGATCGCAAGACAATTTATTTACACTGAGGACTATCAAATGCAGTATAGCGACCTGACATTTGTATTGCCTGGCTTTACTGATTCATTAGCACCTACTGTTACGACATTCAGCCCTGCTGATGGCATATCAGGATTTGCCCCAAATGGGAATATCACCCTCACCTATAGCGAAACAATCCAGAGGGGAGCTGGAACGATTGCTATTCACAGCGGCTCCGCAACTGGCACTATCGTCGAAACTTATAATGCTGCGTCAAGTAGCAATATCTCCATTTCAGACAATACCCTTACGATCAACCCCACCGCCGATCTATTAAACAGTACTCACTACTACGTGACGTTTGATAGCGGTTCGGTTAAAGATCTTGCTGGCAACAACTATACCGGCACTACAAGCTATGACTTTACCACTTCCGCTGAAACAATACCTCCAACAATAACGAGTTTCTTCCCGATTGATGATGCGATACGAGTTCCAGTCGGAAGCAATATTTCAATCACCTTTAGCGAACCGATTCAACTAGGGACAGAGCACATTGTTTTGAAAACAAGCACTGGGACGGTAGTGGAATCATACACACTGGGTAGCAGCGATTTGACCATTAATGGCAATGTTCTGACGATCAACCCAACTCATGACCTTGATAACAAAACTAGCTACATACTTGATATCGAATATGGAGCTGTCAAAGATTTGGCAGGAAACAGTTTTGCTGGCAGCACTAGTTATAATTTCACTACCGTTGGTCTGACAACTTCCGAAGCCATTTTGGAAAGAGCCTATATCGCCTATTTCGGACGACCAGCTGAGCCGGAAGGCTTTAACTGGTGGCTATCGACAGTCTCATCACAAGGCGGCATTGATGCCGTCATGAATAATGTTTACCGAGATTTTTGCAAGTCATCCGAGTATCTAAGGGCCTACGCTAGTGACTTGGATCCGGTGACCCATGCAGTAATCAATGCTCCTCATTTACTCAATTCGATTTACGAGAACTTGTTCCATCGCGATATCGAGCAGGGTGGTCTTGATTATTGGGGCACTCTTGTATCTCAAGGGGCAGTAACAATTAATAGTGTAGTCCTCGAGGTGCTGAACGGAGCCCGCAATTCGGATTTCGATGCCGTCAACAGTAAGATCGATGCAGCTATTGCTCTTACACACAGGGTCGATGTGCTTAATGCATCAGGATACGCAGGTGATAATGCAGCTCTTGTGGCTCACGACTGGTTAGGCGGCATCTACGATGCAAGCACCTTGAATTCAGCGCTTGTCTATACGTCGCTAACTTCAGCAGCTGAGCATATAATTGCAGCAGGCACAAACGTTTCTCTTGTTGGAGTAGTAGCTTGAGATTTGTTATGATCACATATTTGTAAACATATTAGCTTGATTCAAATAGTCCTGTTCTGTTTTGCAGGACTATTTGATTTTGCAACTAACCGTCTACTGGCCCCAATCACTCAGATATACAGAGAGGATGTAAACCCATGAAGATGAGCTACAGTGAGGTACTTGGTTAAAAGCCTGACATAGGTTTAATATTCAGCAAGTTAAATATCAACTGGAGAGGGAAATGGCTGACCGCGATTACCTTCGATACTACGATCTTGAGACCTACTTATTCGAGGATGTACATAAGCATTTCCATAAAAATGGTTTTCTGGACGCTTTCGACTTCTTTTCAATAATCATCTGGAAGGCAAACCGATCAAAGTCCTTGACTGCAAAGCGTTTGCTTAAGAATCATCCTGAGTTGCCTCGTGAAACGGCACTTGAGACCATTTGTCGTGAATTAACATCGAAGATTTACTCGGGCCCATCTCCTATTTACTCGGTTTCAGCTCATAAAAAGCGTTTTGAGATCCTTTTATCGCCGCAGTACTCTTTTCTTTTGCCGACGGCATCAGCAATTCTGACTGTCTTATATCCCGAATATTTTACTGTATATGATTCTCTTGTCTGCGATCAACTTAGAGCTAGCGATGAACAGAAAGACTTTCGCAAGTTGGTGAACATCAGCGATGCTGGTAAGGCCTGGAAAGGATACCTGAGGTTCAAAGATGCTGTGGAGGCCTCTTCATCGATACCTAAACTTCGAGACAAAGACCGGGCTTTGATTGGACGATCAATCGCTAAGCTGCTTGAAACGGATATCCAAGATTGTTTTCCGCCCAGGGAAAAAGAAACTGCTAAAAAGCGCTGATCAACCGCAATAACAACAGCATATTTCCGTTTTTCCCTTCTCCATTCCTTGTAACTTTGCTGTAGTGGCATCCCGAGTAGAACCATTTTTCTGAACCTCACTCCATCTCGGATAAAATGAACCCTCCAAGTTACCCAGACATCTCAGCCAAAAGCTTGAAAGCGATAGATGCCTTCGACCAGGCAATATCATCCCACTCTTTTCGGCCTCAGTACCTATTTGCCGGAATCGGTTTGATAGCTGGCTTAGAAGATGCTGGGCGACTCACTCCGATGAAAGACAAGGATATCCGTGATCTTGAGGCTTGGCTGTTCGACGAGCAGATCGTGTTACTGGGGCGTGCCCCCGTTTAACAGACCACTTGTTTTTGGAAAACCTCCGTTTCCCTAACCCGAAATTCTTCGGGTGTCAGCTGACCTAATCCAGTGTGCGGTCGGATCGAGTGATAATCATCTCGCCACTCATCGATAAGCTTCCGTGCGTGATCCAGACTCATAAACCAGTTCATGTTCAGGCATTCATCCCTTAGCCTGCCGTTGAAGCTTTCAATATAGGTGTTGTCGACTGGTTTGCCCGGTCGGTTGAACACCAGCTTCACTCCATGGCGATATGCTCATGCATCAATGCCCGAAGCGTCTGGAGTTACGACAGTAAGTATCGATAGTGATAGTCCGGCATCAAGAGCAGGAATGATGGTCGGAGATGCCATTATAAAAATCAATGGAAAGCCGGTTCCGGGGACTTTGACGTCACTACAAGCTATTATGGCAAGCGTTCATCCAGGTGATAACTCTCAATGACAATATGGCGAGGGGGGAAAGAGATTGTCATTCCTGTAAAATTCTAATATAGTGAACATCAAGCCCGGGCACCGCCGACCTGCTCGAAGGCGGGTATTTCAGAAATGATTTGACCAAATAGCCGCAGAAGCCATATCTTGAATTTGAGTCATCGGAGTCGTGATAGCGAAATCACGATCCGACAGTCCTCCCCCCTCCAGATTTCGTCCTTTGAGGTTTTTTTATTGAATCCGTCCTTATGCCGTTCTTTTCGGTCTTTCAATATTTTTGTATATGGTATTATAGTAACGCGATAACGTTGTTTTTATTGTGATAAAAGTAAAAATAGTTCGACTAAACCAAAAGGCTATCCTGCCTGTATATGCGACGCCGCATGCTGCGGGAATGGATGTATCGGCTTGTCTCGATTCACCGGTCATCGTAGCTCCGCTTACGACCGGGCTTATTTCGACCGGTTTTGCCATCGAACTGCCTGACGGCTTCGAGGCTCAGCTTCGGCCACGCAGCGGCCTGGCATTGCGTCACCTGATCTCGCTGCCCAATACCCCTGCGACCATCGATGCCGATTATCGCGGCGAGGTCAAGGTCATCCTTATCAACTACGGCAAGGAGCCTTTTACGGTCAGCCATGGCGACAGGATTGCGCAGATGGTGGTTTCTCGGGTGGACAGGGTAAGTTTCGAAGAGGTGGATGAACTTTCCGATACCAAACGGGGAACTGGCGGATTCGGTCATACCGGAATCCGGACCGAAGGGTAGCGTCCATCTCCGAATGCCGGGTTCATTGTTGGCGATTCAGGATTTTTTCTTTCCGACTGCATCAGGTCGAATCCTCTCCGAGCACCAGTTTGAGTTCCAGACCGAAAACGTCCTTCTTCCCGCAGTCGGCGATCAGCAGCGAATTGTATGAGCCTTTCGGCAGGGATGAAAGATCGATCTCCCTTCGGATTCCGCAACCAGGGAGGATAGTGCCTGGCACGGTGACGAATCGGCCGGTTTTCTGCCCGATGCTGCTGTAGACTTCAAGCCATAACTCAGGCCTTGCGATTCGTGTACCTCTGTTTTCTATATCGACTACCAGGAGACGTTTGGAGTTTTTGCTCACTACGGTTGCGGAGGTGAACTCCAGACCGATTTTGCCTGTGTCGTCGATCTGGGTGATGATCTGCACACCGTAACGGAATCCGGGAGCTGGAGATGGGTCACCTGATTCCTGGCTGTTCGTTTTTTCCGTGACAGCCTTTTGCACGTCCTGCACCATCAGCATGCTCCAGTAAGTACCGCTTTTGGCGCTGTCTTTCGGTGCCCGTACAAGGTATCGGATCTGGGACTTCTGCATCGGGAGGATGGATACGACCTTGGGGCTGAAGGTAAGCCATCTGGCGTTGGATCGATTGCTTGTGCCGGCAGCGGGAAAGTGGCTTTCACCATTGGCCAGATAGGTGTAATCGGTCTGGTAAACACAGACTTTCCTTATGGCGGTGTCCCTGTTTTCGAGTTCGATTACCGCCTCGTGAGTCTGGCCTGGCTTTAACCGGTAATCATGCGTCAGGTCGCCGAGAATGACAATGTTTGCAGATGAACTCAACGGGTCGAAAAACATGCAGAACAGGAGGACGATCGGCCTGATTTGGCGGAACATGGTCATGGCTTGATAAAAAGTGTCCCTCATGGAATTCCTGCGCCTTTCTCTTTACTCCCTGCTTGTCCGCCGTCTGCTGCTGTGATTGTATTGACCCGTACTTCGGGATGAATTCTCCAATGTTCCTGCAATATCAGTGCCACACTTATGCTTTGTTGCCCTGGCTAAGGGCAGTGGCTTTATGGGACGTGGACTGAGGACAGAATGAAGGTGGAGTGGAGGTGAATTTGTCAGACAGGCCGTAGATCGGTTCATCTTCAGAACCTCTCAGAGTGTAACATTGAGTCTCACCGTGAGATCTGCCGGCTGGACAGGTGAATAGCCGGCATTATGAACCAAGGAGGGGGAATCAGCCGTTGATTCCGAATTTCTTGAGTTTTCTGTAAAAGGTCGCCCTGCTTATGCCAAGGCTTGCCGCCGCACGGGCGGCATTGCGGTTCGACTTTGTGAAGGCTTTCTGGACGGCAACCCTTTCGAGTTCATCCATCGTGAAGCTGTTGCCGTTTTCGCCATTTTCACCATGCCGGACATCAGGGAATGCCTGCTGGGGCTGACTGGTGGCGATTTGTTCCGTTTTTGCCGTTTTCAGGGACGATACCAGCCTTTCGATGATCGGGCCTCTCGATGTCACGGCTGCACGCTGGACTGCGTTTTTGAGCTCACGAACGTTGCCTGGCCAGTGATAATCTCCGATGTTTGCGAGGGTTGCTTCACTGATCTGCATGGGGCCGAGGTTGTTGGCGATGCAGAACTGGTCAAGAAAATGGGTAGCCAGAACGGTGATATCTTCCCTGCGCTCCCGCAATGGAGGAATGTCGATCGGGAACTCTTCGAGCCGGTAGTAAAGGTCTTCGCGGAATGTATTGTTGTTGATAGCTTTCGCAAAATCGTGGTTCGTTGCGGAGATAACCCTGAAATCGACCGCTTTCTCGGTTTTCTCTCCTACTCTCCGGATTTTTCGTTCCTGAAGCACTCTCAGTACCTTTGCCTGTATTTCCGAGTTCATGTCGCCGATTTCGTCAAGGAAAATGGTACCGCCGTCAGCCTGTTCGAAATAACCGGTATGATCGCTGTTGGCCCCGGTAAAGGCGCCCTTTTTGTGTCCGAACAGCAGGCTGTCGGCAAGCTCGTTGGAGATTGCTGCGCAATTGATCGAAACAAAAGGCCCGTTTTTCCTTTTGCTGCCCTGATGGATAGCTTGGGCGAACAGCTCCTTGCCGGTACCGCTTTCGCCGAGCAGAAGCACGTTCAGGTCGGTTTCCATAACCTGCATGGCCTGCTCCATCGATCGCTTGATCGCTGAGCTTGTGCCGATGATATACCTGAACACCTCTTTTGTCCGCAGCTCCTTTTTCAACTGCTGAACTTCGTTCTGGAGGCTGGTTTCGCTGATGGCGTTTCTGAAAACGATCTGGAGCCTTTCTATGTCGAGCGGCTTGGTAAGGTATTCGTATGCCCCCATCTTGATGCACCTGACGGCAAGCGGTATCTCATTCGATGCCGTTACCATGATGACCGGAATCTTGATTTTTTTTTCTGCCAGATGGCTCATGACATCGAAACCGTCTTTGTTGGGCATGTTGATGTCAAGCAGCAGAATGTCGACAGGGTTTTCAAGAAGCTGTGCGATGCAGGCATCCCCATCTTCGGCAAAAAGAACCTTATGGCCCATTTTCCCGATGAAGTGGCCGAGAAGCTTTCGCGACGAACTGTCATCATCAGCGATAAGCACTATTCTACTGTTGGGGGGTTTTGCTGGTACTGCGCGTTCTTCAGCTTTCAATGGTCGGTCTTGATTGGTTCAGACGGTTCACGATTTCGTTTTTGCCGCTTCATGCACCATTTCCTTCACAAGGGCCACGATTGTACCGATGGTGAGCCTTGTGAAGGATCCTTGCTCAGGAAGGCGATATCAGTTAACTGCCGGTTTATTCTGAGGAGTCGGCTTGACCTCTGCAACCGGCTTGGGGGCAGGTGCCGGGGTAACTGGCGTTGGCGCTGGGGCAGCGGCTGTTGCAACTGGCTCTTTCGGAGTGATCATATGGATCTGCTGGACATGTTTCTTCCTGTCGTCGACAGGCATGAATGACGGTGGCATGCCGGGCGAGAATACGGTGCCTACAAGCTGGTTCATTCCTGCGCTGACATTGTCGAACAGGTTTTTCACCTGATCTGAATTTACCGTCGAGTTCAGGTTTGAAATCAGGCCTGCCCAGAATTTCCCAAGCTCGTTGAACGAGTTCTGGATAGGTTCGGATTTCAGTGTGGCCGTAACATTTTCGATAAGCTGTCCGGAAACAGTGTTGACATTCTCAATCAACTGGCCCGACACAGTATTGACGTTATTGATGATCTCCTTGACCGGTTCGGAGTTGATCGTCGTTGTAACTCCTTCGATGATCTGTCCCGTAGCTGAGCTTACCGAGTTGATCATGCCCTGGACGGATTCGATGGTCGAATCGATGATGAGGCCCATGTTGCCGATAAGATGGGCCATGTCGCCATTGCCGACGTTGCTTTCCTGAGCAGCTCCTGCGGGTTTCGCCGCTCCGGAGGGTTTGTTCATTTCTTCAGTTGCCATGATCGGTGTGATTTGAGGAGAATTAGGTATATGAATTCTTATTTCTAAATATAATAATAAATAATCTAAAAAGAGTCTCATGAGGCTAGATGAGACAGCTCCGTTGAAGTGGAGCTGGAGTAGTAATCAGTATCCGGTTCTCTCAGACTACAGAGTTCCTGTAAAATTCCCTGATATCCTCCTGGCTGCAACCCAGGGCGTACATCAGGTGGATTGTGCCGAAAACAGCCTGCAGCTTTAGTATACCGTTATCATGGTATTTCCGTGACGAGGTGGTGACCCGGTTGTCGAGGATATGGAACACGGCTTGCCTTTGGATCCGCTCGATGATCTCGATGTCTTCCATGACCTGCAGGGATTGATTGAAACCGCCGATCTGCGTGAACAACTCTCTTGTGATGAACAAAGACTGGTCTCCTCCGCGGCAGATCGGCAGGGGGAATTGCGTGAACCAGCCAAAAAGCTGCATAATCCAGTGCGGGTCGTCGAAATTCATCTGGAAGCATCCGGCCTGCCTGCCCTGGTGGACCGCATCGAGGATGTCGTCGCAGAACGATGGGGGCGGGATGGTGTCTGCGTGAAGGAAATAGAGGATCGATCCTGAAGCCAGTGAGGCGCCTGTGTTCATCTGGATGGCCCGTCCCTTTTCGGAACGGCAGACGGTGACAGGAAAGCCTGCAGCTATATCCGCCGTCCGGTCATCCCCAGAAACGCTCAGGATTATCTCGGTGTCGCTTCGCATTCCCGTGATGGCCAGAATCGATTCGAGGGTACGACCGATGCATGCCTCCTCGTTCCAGGCCGGGATGACTATGCTCAGTTCGGGCTGTCCCATAGTCCGCTGTTTATGAGGTCGTCGATGGTGTCTATGTCTGACAGTGCCGGAAGCAGCGAGTAGCTTGCAGAGTGTTCCCTGATGATGCGAAGCGAATCGTTAAGGACCTCCGGAGTGCTCCAGCGCCTGTCGAGAAAGAGCTCCGGGAACGGTCTGTTCAGCCCGACAAGGTAAAAGCCGCCATCCCGGGCTGGTCCCATGACGACATCGTCGCTGGTGAGGCATTGAAAAGCCCTGTCGATCAGGAATCCGCTCAGATCCGGGCAATCGGTGCCGATCAGCACTATCTGGCCGAACCCTAGCTCGAACCCTTTCAGGAACGCCCGGTGCATCCTTTCGCCCAGATCGTTTCCTTCCTGGAGATGAGCCACGGTATTTCCTGTAAGCAGGATGTCGGAGTCGGGAATGAAGTCCGAATAAAATATGGCCTTTTCCGCATCGGCCAGGGCGGACGCACGTTCTGTAAGGGCGCGCAGGCTTTCGTATACCTGCAATGCTTCATGGTCGCCAATCGATACGGCAAGCCGGGTCTTGACGCGCCCCGCTATGGGATTTTTCGAGAAGATAATCAGAAGTCGATAGCTCATCGGTACCTCTTAAACAAGGCTTCCCTGGCAGCTGGACCCCGCGCCTGCGGTGCAGCCGTAGCAGTGCATGCCGGTTGAGATTGTCCTTGCGGTCAGCTTTTCCCTGTCGAACCCGCTGATATGTCGGGGGGCAGGGGCCTGCAGTGGCAGGTCGAGCATCTGGTTGAAATCGCAGTCGTAGAGCGTTCCGTCCCAGCGCACCGATACGGTGTTTCTGCACATCAGCCCTTCAACGGCAGTCGGGTTGAACGAAGCGGCGAGCAGCTCCATGTAGCCACTGAGCTGTCCGGATTCCCTGAGCTGATCGAGAAATCGGCTGATCGGCATGTTCGTGATCGTAAAGAGCCTGGTGAAGGTGATGCCGAACTGCTCAAGAAGCTGTTTCCGGTACTCCTGTTCAATCGAGTGCTGGCATCCGGGCAGGACCGGGCCTGGAGGGTTGTAGACGAGGTTCAGTTCGTTGCGGCTGCCTTCCGTTCCGTAACCGATTCCATTGAGAATCTTCAGTGCCTCTATCGAACGCTCGAAAACCCCGTCGCCTCTCTGCTTTTCAACTGCTTCGCGGGTGTAGCAGGGGAGCGAAGCGATCAGGTTAACATTGCGATCCTTCAGGAAAAGAGGGATATCGCAGTAAGCCGGGGCGAGCAGGATCGTGAGGTTGCTCCTCACCAGTATGTTGAGATCCGGCAATGCTGTCCTGACCTGTTCGATGAACCATCGGTAATCGGGATTCATCTCGGGCGCGCCGCCGGTGATGTCGAGTGTTCTGATACCTGGGTTCGTTTTCAGGACATCGATGCAGAGCTGCATGGTATTCCTGCTCATGACCTCAGTGCGGTCCGGTCCGGCGTTGACATGGCAATGGGTGCACCTGAGGTTGCAGCGATAGCCGGTGTTGACCTGGAGGATATCGATACCTGAGGCGCATAGCGAGGAGATTCCATGCATTTCCAGCGCTGAGTCGAACGGCGGGACGGAGCATGTGTTTTCGACGGCTGCCGCCCTCGAAAAGTTTGTTGTCGAAGGCGGTGCCGTTTGATGGCAAGACGGGTCTGTTGACATGAGCTACCTTTTATTTAGCCAAGCCTGGCATGCAGTTTTTCCGCAACCTGCCGGCCGCTGAGCGCCGCCCCTTCCATCGAGGCAAGGTAGTGCTGGTCGGTGTAGTCGCCTGCAAGGAAGAAATTATTAACCGGGCTGACCTGGTCGGGCCGGTACTTGTCGACGTCCGGCACCGCCTTGTAAACCGATTCCGGTATTTTGACGATGGTCGATTTGAGCAGTCTGGCGTCCCTCGATTTGGGGAACCGGTCATGGATATCCTTCATGACCATCGATGTTATTGTATCGTTCGGCAGGCTCATGAGCTGATGGGCCGGGGCGAGCACAAGGCTCATGACGCTGCCGCCGCATGCCGTGCCAATGCCGGACTGGAAATCGTCCGGGCATGTGAGTGAAACGTCGGCGAAGGTCGCGAAGGTCGTGCCCTGGGAGAACATGAGGTTATCGGTATCAGTGATTTTCCTGTCGAACCAGAGTTGGCAGTTGGCAACCGGGCTGCCGACGAATTGGTGCAGGTTCCTGAAATACTCATGCTCCAGCCACTCGTTGGGCAGCAGCTTCTTGATGCTGTGTACCGGAAGGGCGGAAATGTATGCATCAGCCTCGATGGCATGGCCATCCCTGAGTATGGCCCGCCTGATCGTCTGGTCGTCGTTCAGCTCGAACCGGGCAAGACGGGCGTCGATGAAGATCCGGCCGCCCTTGCTCTGGATATACTGACGCATCGGTTCGATCATCGAGTCTCCCGGATTCTTCCGGAAAAAGCCAAACTTCGTGGCTTCGTAGTTGGTGCCGAAATACTTGAAGATCGTAATCATGGGTCTTGCGCTGATCACGTTGGGCTCGATGAAGTTCATGGCCAGGGCGATCGCCTTCCATAGCTTCTGGAGCGAGTGTTCCGAAGCTCCGTGCAACCGGTGCCACTCGGAATAGGTCATGTGGTCCTGGCTCCTGAAATACTCTTCATTGCCTGCCAGTGCAGGGAAGAGGCCTTTGATGAGCGAAATCTTGTCCCACATGGTGAGGAAATCGGCCTGGAGGCCACCTACAACTTCCGCCCATGGGCTCGGAAGATGTGCCTTCTTGAAGAAAGACTGCTTTCCGTCCGGCTCGGCATAGATCAGGGAGTGTTCTTTCCACTGGTAATTGTCCGCAGCACCGACCTTTCTGAGATACTCCTGAAGCTGGGCATATCCGCCGAATACGATGTGCAGGCCCGATTCGATCGAGTCTCCATCGCTGTCCTTCCAGACCGAGACTTTTCCGCCGAGCACTTTGCGCTTCTCATAAAGTTCTACCGTATGGCCACGGTCGACCAGTTCAATAGCTGCGCTGAGACCGGATACGCCGGCCCCGAATATGGCTACTTTCAACGTTAGAGGGCTTTCTGGTTGTTGTTGAATAAAGCTGAATGATCGCAGAATATAAGGATTTGCCGGTGCAAATCGAATGTCGGCAGGCAATGAGAGGGCGCTTTACAGCCTCCACAGCAGGCATGCCGGAAACTGATCCGCATCCAGGCCAGACTTTACTCCTGCAGTTTTTTCAGCATGGTGTCGATTTCGTTGATGAAACGTACTCCAAGATTGAAAGACTCCTTCACGACGAAGCGCAGGTCATGCCATGCGGGGCCCTGTTGCTGTGCCGGAGGTTTGATCTGCTGTTCATCCGAAATCTGCCGATCGTTTTGATCCTCAGAGAATTTTCTGGCCAACTCCTTCATGTTGGTACTTATTGATAAGGGTGATCAGGGACTGGTCTGCCGCCGGAGTCGCCTGATCAAGCAGCCGGCGTCGAGAAACCAGTTGAGACACATTTATTAATAACTTACATTCTTGTTTGCAAATAGCAATATTCTGCAGGAATTCCCATTCTGCCTTATGAGTCAGGCCCTAAATTATTTAGGAATATTATCTCTGGAATCCTCTTTTATTTAGAATAAGCTTGTTTTTTTCTTAGATTTCATTAATTTCCTACAAAATCGAAGATTCTGCTTATGTCCGGACACCTTGACCTTATCGATCTGAAAATCATCGAGTCTCTCGGTGGTAACGGCAGAGTTCGCCTCAGTGAACTTGCCGAGGTTGTTGGACTGTCGATCCCCTCTGTCAGCGAGAGGCTCGACAAGCTTCAGAAGAACGGCATCATCAAAGGATTTACGATGGAGGTCGACGAGCGTCAGCTCGGGTTCGACATCCAGGCGTTTGTCCGTGTCCGTGTTGACTCCTCCAAGCATTACAAATCGTTCATGGAGCACGTCATGAAGGAGGAGGAGATCATGGAGTGCTATTCGGTTACGGGCGAAGGCTCGCACATTCTGAAGGTCATGACGCATAATACAGCTTCTCTCGAAAGGTTTCTGTCGCGGATTCAGAGCTGGCCCGGAGTGCTTGGCACCAATACCAGTTTCGTGCTTTCTCAATTGAAGAAAAACAACAGGATCAGCGCCGAGATCGTTCGCAATAATCTGCAGGACAGGCAGGTGCTGTTAACCTTCGATGAAAAAAAGTCCAGAAAGTAAGCTAGCATCATTTCAAAACAAGCAAAGGAGGATCTCTTGAGTAACGAGACCAGAGTACAGGTGACGTCCTATTATGGTGCGTTGACCTTCGGCACCGAAGCCATGCGCCAAAGGCTTCCGAAAGAGGTGTTCAAGGCGTTGCAGGACACAATCAAGGCAGGAAAGAAACTTCCTGGAGATATCGCCGGTGTCGTAGCGCACGGCATGAAAGAGTGGGCCATGGAGAATGGCGCAACACATTACACGCACTGGTTCCAGCCGATGACCGGCTCGACGGCCGAAAAGCACGACGCATTCCTGACCATCGACAGGGACGGCACCGTGATCGAGCGCTTCTCCGGTGAGCAGCTCATCCAGGGTGAACCTGATGCATCGAGCTTCCCGTCGGGCGGCATGCGTTCGACCTTCGAAGCCCGCGGCTACACCGCATGGGATCCTACCAGCCCCGCATTCCTGATGAAGGGCGGCAAGGGCCTGACCCTCTGTATCCCGACTGTTTTCATCTCCTACCACGGTGAAGCTCTCGACGAAAAGACCCCGCTCCTGCGCTCCATGGCTGCTGTCAGCGATGCTGCCATCAGGCTGCTCGACACCCTCGGAGTAACCGGCGTGAGCAAGGTCAACACCTATGCCGGCCCCGAACAGGAGTACTTCCTGATCGACAAGAAATTCTATACACAGCGTCCTGACCTTGTCATGTGCGGTCGCACCCTTCTTGGTGCCCTTCCGCCGAAAGGCCAGCAGCTCGAGGACCACTACTTCGGTTCGATTCCAGACCGCGTGCTCGAATACATGCAGGAGGTCGAAGAGGAGCTCTTCCTGCTCGGCATTCCGGCAAAGACCCGTCACAACGAAGTCGCCCCTCATCAGTTCGAACTCGCCCCGATCTTCGAACAGGCCAATATCGCTTCCGACCATAACCTGCTCGTGATGGAAATCATGCGCAAGGTTGCCGACAAGAAAGGGTTCGCCCTTCTTCTGTTCGAAAAGCCCTTCGCCGGCATCAACGGTTCGGGCAAGCACAACAACTGGTCGATCGGCATTGACGGCGGCATGAACCTGCTCGATCCTGGTGATACCCCTGAATCGAACATCAACTTCCTCGTCTTCCTTGTTGCCGTGCTCAAGGGTGTTCTCAAACGTGCAGCCGTCCTTCGCGCTTCTGTCGCCAGCATCGGCAACGATCACCGTCTCGGAGCCAACGAGGCCCCTCCCGCTGTCGTTACCGTGTTCCTCGGCGACCTGCTCGAGAAGGTGCTTGACGCCATCGAAAGCGGCATCGTGGACCTGAAGACCGAGAAGCAGATCCTGAACCTGGGCCTCGGCCAGCTTCCGCTGATCAACAAGGACTACACCGACCGCAACCGGACCTCGCCGTTCGCCTTTACCGGCAACAAGTTCGAGTTCAGGGCCGTCGGCTCCAGCCAGCCGGTCTCCGTGCCAAATACGGTGCTCAATACGCTTATGGCCGAAGCCATCGACGACGTGAACGACGCTATCATCGCCAAGATCAAAAGCGGCCTCTCTGCGGACGACGCGATTCTGGCTGCTATCCGCGAAGGCATCACGGCAACCAAGGCCATCCGCTACCAGGGCGACAACTACAGCGACGATCTGCAGAAAGCTGCAGCCGAGCGTGGACTGCCCAACATGAAGAATACTCCTGAATCAATCCGTGTATGGATTGAGAAGGATAACGTGGACATGTTCGTCAAGTACGGCGTCTTCTCCGCTGAGGAGATCGACTCCAGGTACAACATCCGTATCGAACGCTATGTGAAAGGCATCGAGATCGAGGCCCGTACCCTGCTCCTGTTGATCAAAACCATGGTCATTCCTGACGTTTCGGAATACCAGGGCGACATCGGCAGTTCGTTCAACAACCTTGTCGCAGCTGCTGAAGTCATAGGGCTCTCCGATGAAGCATTCAGGAGCCAGGCTGGCCACCTCAAGTCACTGGCTGAAGATCTTTCCAAACTGATTGATCTGACCGCTGTCCTCGAAGAGACCATTGAAGAGCTGGAAGAGATTGAAAACGAGCTCGAGAAGGCCGATTTCTGTGCTGCAAGTGTTCTGCCCTGCATGAACACCATCCGTGTAGTCGCCGACAAGCTCGAGCTTCAGATCGACCGCAGCAGGTGGCAGCTTCCGACCTACTCCGAAATGCTCTTCGAGCACTGATTCCGGAGCCGGAAACAAAACCAAAAAGAGGTCTGCGCTGCAGGCCTCTTTTTTTTTGTGGGGAAGGAATGTAAGAAATGGACGAATTGAAGAATGGACGGGATGGACTTGATGGACGGGGGAGGGAAGATTACTCACCGATGATTTTCACAAGCACTCTCTTTCTTCTTTTGCCGTCGAACTCGCCGTAGAAGATCTGTTCCCAGGGGCCGAGGTGGAGTTTGCCGGCGGTGACGGCAACTACGACCTCACGGCCCATGATCTGGCGTTTGTGGTGCGCGTCGCCGTTATCTTCACCGGTACGGTTGTGGCGGTAATGCTGCGGATCGTGCGGGGCAAGCTCTTCGAGCCACTGCTTGTAGTCGGCATGCAGGCCCGGTTCATCGTCATTGATGAAGACCGATGCTGTGATGTGCATGGCGTTGACAAGGCAGAGTCCCTCCCTGATGCCGCTTTCGACCAACGCACGCTCGACATCATGAGTGATGTTGACGAAATCCATCCTTGAAGGAACATTCATCCAGAGCTCTTTGTGATATGATATCATTGCTGAATGGTTGACAGGTTTGGTTGAGGCCGTTATTATTCTGTTTAGAACAACGCATGAAAAGCCGTATTATTGACCTTAAAATAACAAGAAACTCTACAAGGTTAGCCCATGTCCGACCTCTTCCAGTACCCCATGTCGTTTCCCGGCTGGTGGCTTGATAATTACTACTATGCCACGTGGTGCCTGAGCATGCTTTTTCTCGGCGCAGTATGGGCCGTATTTTACAGGTATGGCAAGTTTTCGTACGGGGTCGATTTCGGATGCTTCTGGAAAACTACGCTTCTTGTTCTCATGACCACCATAGCTCTCGGTGGGCCCCAGTACTACAATACCAGGTTCAGTGCAGAGCATGGCAATGACGGCGATACTGTAAAACTTTCCAACGATCGCATTGAGTACCGTTTCCGCAAGGGCGACATGAAGATGTTCCTGCTCAAGGACATCGTGTCGATTTACCAGGAACAGGTTACCTACAACCCGCCGGCAAAAATTTTCATTGTCGCAAAGAATGCCGGCCTGAGGGACTCGGTTTTCGTCACTGACGGTGATCATGGGCTGCCGGGTTCCGCAAAGCTCATGACCGAGCTTTCGGCCAGGACCGGATTGACGGTTAAACGCCCGTAACTTCCGTTTTCCGGCATATCTTTTCCATGGAACGACCTCAAACCGGATCGACCGCTGAACAGTCAAGGCTGGTAGTTGTCATAGGCAATACGACTACTACGATGGCCGTGTTCCTCAACGGCCCGGAGCCTATGGTGGAGCGCATTCCCAGCAAACGCCTGGCTGATAATGACAGCATCGCAGATGCCATCAGGGCGCATGTGCTGCGGTACGGTGCACCTCAGGCAATCGCCATCTGCAGCGTAGTCCCTGACATTGCTGCACGTTGCGCAGCGTTATTCGAATCGATGCTTTCCTTGCCTGTCCTTGTTATCGGCACCAGTCTTCATCTTCCGTTCAGGCTCGAATACGGAAACAGCAACTCGTTCGGAGCGGACCGCGTCGCCTTGTGTGCATGGAGCCAGCAGCTTTTTTCGGGCCAGGCGCATATCGCAGTCGATATCGGGACAGCCATAACCTTCGATGTACTCGATTCGAACCGCAGCTATGTGGGTGGCCTGATCATGCCCGGGCTCGACATGATGGCCGGAGCCTTGCATACCAGGACAGCACAACTGCCGCTTGTCAACATAGACAGGACTGAAAACCTTCTGGGAAGATCGACGGGAGAGTGCATCAGGAGCGGCATTTTCTGGGGAGCGGTCAAGCAGATTGGCGGCCTTATCGACGAAATAAGCCGTTATCTGAACAGCGAGCTGGGTGAGGCTTCGGTCGGAGTCATCGCGACCGGCGGCAACAGCAGGCTCATTGCTGCCGAAATCGAAAGCATAGATGTCGTTGACGAACTTGCCGTGGCACGGGGAAGCCGACTATTGCTCGATCTCAATCTCTAAAGAAATTCATGGCGTCGTCGATGGCGCCCAAGACCTCCGCTTTTGCCACATCCTGCCCATGCAGGAACGCGTGGCCTATCCGGTCGAGGAGCACAAACCTCAGTTGCCGGTCGATTTTTTTCTTGTCTGAATACATGCTGTCGAACAGCTCGTTACGGTCAAGTGCGAGAAAACGTTTTGCGACTACACCTCTCGGGAACCTGAACCGGCCGATAAGCCCGATGCCTTTGGATAGCTCCGTTTCTGACAGGAAACCAAGCCGGTGCGACAGGAAGAGTGCGCAGGCCATTCCAAGCGTTACGGCTTCACCGTGCCTGAGGTTACGGTATTCAGCCAGCTTTTCGAGCCCGTGCCCGAACGTGTGCCCGAAGTTGAGCGTCGCCCGCAGCCCGGTGATCTCCCTGAAATCCTTTTCAACCACATCAGCCTTGATAAATGCGCTCCGGCTGACAGCTTCGGTCAGCCAGGGCTCCCGGAGGGCTGTAATATCGTCGAAGTGGTCGTCCAGAAGGTCGAAGAAGCCGCGGTCAGAGATGAAACCATATTTGACCACTTCAGCCATTCCGCCGTATATCTCCCTGGACGGCAGCGTTTTCAGGTAGACAGGATCGATGAGCACCAGTTCCGGCATATGGAAAAAGCCGATGAGGTTTTTGCCGAGCGGATGGTTGATCGCGACCTTGCCGCCGATTGAGCTGTCGGTCATGGCGAGAAGGGTTGTCGGAAGCTGTACGACCGGAATGCCCCGGTAGTAGCTTGCCGCGATGAATCCTCCGAGGTCGCCTACCACGCCGCCGCCTACGGCCAGCAGGTTCCAGCTCCTGTCAACTTCGTCTTCGATCATTTTTCCGTAGAGTTTCCAGGCTGAAGAGAAGCTTTTGGAGGTTTCCCGGGCAGGTACGACAAGTTCCCTGGTCTGGAATCCCTGTCGGTTCATCGATTCGAGGATGCCATCACCATAAAGTTTTCTGGTGTTTTCGTCGAAAAGAAGCACGCTTTTCATGCTGAGCCCCCTTGTTGCGAAGAGTTCCGCGATCGAGTCTACGACAGGTGTTCTGACGATGATATGGCTTGTCGGGGTTTGCATGTACCTACTTCTCCTTTTTGAAATTCCTCGATGCACGCCTGACGTGCCTTTCTATTCTCCTTGTCAGCTCTTCGACGGTAGATCCTATCTTTTTCGAGTCGGTCGGGACGACCAGATCTGCCTTCTGGTAGCGAGGTTCCCGTTTGGCCAGGAGGGCTGCGATCTTCTGTTCGATCTCTTCCCTGGTAAGCTTTTCACCATCATCACTTTTCAGAAGAGGTCGATCGGTTTTATGCTGGAGCCTGAATGTCAGGATTTCCGGACTCGATTTCAGGTACACAAGGGTGCCATGCTGCCTGATCAGGCTGAAACAGCTGTCGTTCTCCAGGACTCCTCCTCCGAGCGACACGACCAGATCCCTGCGGTTGACGATCCCTTCAAGGGTTTTGAGCTCCAGGTTCCTGAAGAACGGTTCTCCATCCTCGGTGAAAATCCTGTTGATGCTTTTGCCGGCAGACAGTTCGATCTCCCTGTCGAGGTCGATGAATTCGAAACCGAGCGAATTGGCCAGCAACGGCCCTATGGTCGACTTTCCTGAGCCGCTGAATCCAGTGAGAAATATGAGAGAATGATGTTTCATCCTGCGTAACGTAGAGCTGCTGTGTGGCGCGGTTAAACTTCTCTGGAAGAAAGTCTGAAGGCAAGCGGCAAAGCGCGCCATGGTTTGCGGCAAATATACGAAAAAGCCGGTACATCGGTTATGCCGGGTTGTCTGGAATCAGTAAAGATGATACTTTCTGAGCGGAATCTCAAAGCCGCAATCATAACCTGCGGCACCGGGGTTCAGGTCTGCATCCACGAAACTGCAGAAAGTCATGAAGAAGTTTGTCATTATAAAGGCAGGACGCACCTTTGACACGTTGCTCGAATCTCTGGGTGATTTCGAGGAGTGGGTTGAGGCAGGCCTGTGCCTGAAGGGAATGACGGTACAGGTGATCGATGCGGCGGGAGGCGAGCCGCTGCCAACAGTTGAAGCCTGCGGAGGGGTTGTGGTTACAGGGTCGCATGCCATGGTGACTGACGATCTGTCCTGGAGCCTCGGAATCGAATACTGGATCCGGTCGCTTATTGAGGCCTCGGTGCCGTTTCTCGGTATCTGCTACGGTCATCAACTGCTTGGGCGGGCGGCAGGAGGTACTGTCGGATACCATCCGCTTGGCAGGGAGGTCGGTACTGTGACTATCGACCTGACTGCCGAAGCATTATGTGACAGGCTCTTCCATGGGATTTCGCCACGTTTCCGGGCCCATGCGACACACGCTCAGAGTGTATTGCGCCTTGCTCAGGGAGCTGTGCTTCTCGCAGGCAATGGCCACGAAGCCCACCATGCATTCAGGATCGGCAAGTGTGCATGGGGAGTGCAGTTCCATCCGGAGTACACCATCAGGATCATGAAAGGTTATATCGAGGAGCAGCGGAAAAGCATCGAGGCGGAACGGAAGGATGTCGAAGCGATGATCGCCGCGGTAGTTGATACTCCTGAGGCAGGGAAGGTACTTACGAATTTTGCCAATCTTGTATATCGAGAGTCTTGAGCCTCGATACCAGACCTGTCAGCCGGAGTTTCGACTTGCAGTTCTGCACAGCCGTGTGAAGAGCTTTGGGTTCCGCTACAATCACCACCAGCTTCTTGCCGCGTGTGACAGCCGTATAGACGAGGTTCCGTTCCAGGAGCGTGAAGTGCTGCATGGCGAGCGGGATGACCACTGCGGGGTACTCGGAGCCCTGGCTCTTGTGGATGCTTGTCGCATAGGCGAGCGAAATCTCGTCGAGCTCCCCAAAAGCGTATTCCACAAGAAGCCTGTCGAAAAGTACCGTCAGCAGACTCTCTTCGGAGTTGACGGTTTCTACCATTCCTATATCTCCGTTGAAAACATCCTTGTCGTAGTTGTTGACCATCTGGATCACCTTGTCGCCAGGAGCGAAAACGGTGCCGAACCGGTTGACTTTAGGTTCCGCAAGACCGTTGAGTGCCTGCTGCAATTCAGCATTCAGGGATCTGGCACCCAGCCCGCCCCTGTTCATCGGTGTCAATACCTGGATATCCCGGACCGGATGAAGCCCGTATCGTTTCGGGATCCGTTCAGTCACAAGCTGCATTACCTTGGCCAGGATCTCATCCGGCGATTTAGCCGACACGAAATAGAAATCGGAAAGGGCCTTGCCCTGAGTACTTAGGGGCATTAACCCCTGGTTGATTCGGTGCGCGTTGACGATGATCATAGATTCGGCCGCCTGCCGGAATATTTCGGTCAGACGGACGGTCGGGATGGTCCCTGAGGAGATCAGGTCGGAAAGGACAGCGCCGGGACCGACCGACGGGAGCTGATCGACATCGCCAACGAACACGATTGCCGCCCTGTCCGGTACGGCCGCTATAAGCTTCTGCATCAGCATTACGTCTACCATCGATGTTTCGTCAACGACAACGAGTGATGTGTCGAGCGGATTTCCCCTGCCTCGCCTGAAATCAAAAGCTTTCGGGTCAAATTCAAGCAGTCGATGAATCGTTTTGGCCTCTATCCCGGTCGATTCGGTCAACCGCTTGGCCGCCCTGCCGGTTGGGGCACAGAGCGTCACAGCGACATGCTCACGGCGCAGCACGGAAAGGATTGCCCTGAGCAGCGTGGTTTTGCCCACCCCAGGACCGCCTGTTATAACTGAGACCTTGCTTGCCAGTACCAGAGTGACGGCGCTTCGCTGTGATGGAGAGAGTTCGAGCCCTGTTTCCTGTTCGATCCATGGGAGGATGTCATGAGGATCCATGAAGCCCCATGGGAGGATTCCCTGCTTCAAGCGTCGGATTCCCGCTGCAAGCGCCTTCTCGGCCTGGTAAAGCGGTGCAAGGAAAATGCATTCCACACCTTCGATATATTCGGCGATGATGTTTTCCCGCGCCTTCTCGGCCGCCACGGCTTCGACGACGATAGGCCTGTCGATACCGAGCAGGTTTGAAGCTTCCTGGATAAGCGTCTCCTTCTGCACAGCGCAGTGGCCATCGAGCGACATGGTGGAGAGTACGTGTCGGATTCCGGCTTCGGCCCGGATCAACGAATTTTTTTCTATACCGAGACTTTCCGCAATGGTGTCGGCCGTCTGGAATCCGATTCCTTCGATATCAAGCGACAGACGGTAAGGGTTTTGTGTGACTACCGCGATGGCCCGTTCCCTGTAGAGGCGGTAGATGCGCCACGCCCGTGCCGTGCCGACGCCATGGGACTGAAGGAAGAGCATGATGTCCCTTACCGCTTTCTGTTCAGCCCACGAAGCGGTGATCAGCTCAAGCCGTTTTTCGCCGATCCCTGGGATCTCGCGTAATCTTTCAGGTTGGGTCTCGATGATGTCGAAAACAGAGTCCCCGAAAGTCTTGACCATTTTTTTCGCAAAGAAGGGTCCGAGTCCCTTCACCAGGCCCGATCCAAGGTACCGTTCGATGCCGTCCAGCGTGGTCGGCGGTACCGGAATGATCTGCGTCGCCTTGAACTGCATGCCGTGCGTGCGATCGTTATGCCATGAACCGACGCACTCCATGAACTCTCCGGGGCTTGGGGCGGCGGCTGTGCCGACGACCGTCACCGGCTCGCGGCGTCCCCTGACCCTCAGGCGCAGCACAGAAAATCCCGATTCCTCACTGTGAAAGGTCACCCGTTCAACAGAGCCGGCAATACGTTCTTCCTGGTTATCGGGACTTTTTTCGATCATTGAGACAGATTGTTCTGTTAGCGGACTGAACGTATGGGGCACTCAGCTATTGGCTGCAATCTGGACCCTTTCGGAGAAATGGATTCTGGTGTGGCTTGTCACGAACCGCTGCGGGCAGCACCTGCCTCAAGTGTCTGCAACGATTTCAGCGTACGGTCGCACTCGGCTTCGGCAAGGCGTTTTTTTCCGAGAGAGAGTTCGACAGCGCTCCTGTTGGTGTTCAGGTGCGACAGCCTGACTATCTCTTCGTTGACTCGCATGAACTCACCGAAGTCGGCAATGGCCTCCTTGATGTAAGGCCGGCTTTTTCCTCCGGTCATACGATCGAGCGTCTTCAGGGCGGTATCGGCCTTGAGCCCTTCCGGCGGCATTGATGCTTCGATTCCTTTTTTGTCGGTGTCTGCAGCAGCGTTGATGTGGCGCGACTGGGCTATGGCGATATTCCGGACGGCGATGATCACCTCTGAGGAGAGTTTTTCCATCTGAGACCGGCGTGCAGGAGGCGTGACCTTTGCTGTCAGTTTAACGAGATTATCATCGATTTTCCTGAGAAGATCTGCACCGATCGTGTTCGACAGTTCGACGGCCTTGATGTTGGTATTCTGCACAGCCGATTCAAGCAATACCGCATCGATCTGGTGCACATTGTTCCAGGAGGTCTCAAATTTCTTCACCATGTCGTGCTCTTTATCCGAGCCGCCTTGAGCTATGATGCGCTGGAGGTTTTTCAGGTCCCGGTCAACCTGGGCAGATGAGCTCTTGGACTGTTCGGCATAATTTCGGGACTGTTCATCGTTGGGGGCCATGACGGAGCTTTTTTCCTTTTCGACCGAACGGACAAGGTTGATCCGCATGTCGGCCAGCAGGGCCTGCTTCTGCAACGACAGGCTGTTTGCATCACGGTGCCATGACCTGATGTAGCAAGACGATGCAAACAGGGTTATCAGCGCGGTCGCCACAAGGCTTGCCGCCCATATGACTCCAATTTTCCTGCCTGCTCCTTTCTTGCCGCCCTCCATATTGTCTGCTCCTGAAAAATCGATGATTGAAGTATGTTCTGAAGAATATACAAAAGGGCATTTTTTATCATCCTGATTTTATGGGGCAGGGTATCAAAAAGCAATGCCCGTTTTTTTACGGGAAAAGTGAACATGATGTGATCCCCATCGTGTAAAGCATATTTTTGTCATTTCAGTTAAGTGTTTATACGGAAAACATATACCATTATGGGCAGTCAAGGGCGCTGCGATCCTGTTACTTTCAGGGTTGATGTGGCTTTGACAGGGCATGATGCACTGCCATCAGGAAGTCATTGAGTTCGAACGGTTTCTGGATGAAGTTTTTCGTTTTCGTGGACATGCCTTGCTGGCTGAGAATTTCCACGGTGAAGCCAGACATAAACAGGGATCCCAGATCTGGATTACTCGCCTGCAACTTCTCGCTCAGTGCGATACCTGTCATTTTTGGCAGGACAATATCTGTTATCAGGAGATCGATCCTGCCTTCGTAATTTTCTGCAATAATTGAGGCGGTTTCTCCATCCAAGGCAGAAAGTACCAGGAACCCCTTATCCTCAAGGGTGTTTTTCAGGATTTTGAGAATATTGGGTTCGTCTTCAACCAGGAGTACCGTGTCGCTCGATGTTTCAGGGATATTTCCTGCCGGTGCAGCAGGATCTTTTTCTTCACACTGTAGATGCCGGGGGAGATAGATGTTGAATTTTGTTCCTTTGCCGGGTTCTGTCTGACAATCAATGCGTCCGTTGTTCTGGCTGACGATTCCATAGACAGTCGAAAGACCGAGGCCAACCCCTTTATCGATGCCCTTGGTTGTAAAGAAAGGCTCGAAAATATGCGGAAGCGCTTTGCTGTCGATTCCACTTCCAGTATCACTGACGGAGAGCCTGACGCAGTCGCCGGAGTTTTCGCCATAAGGGCCGGGAATGCTTTCTGGCGGTGCGATATATCCGGTGGTATCTGTTGAGATGGAAATCGTTCCGGCGCCGGTTATGGCGTCCCTGGCATTGATGCAGAGGTTGCTGAGGATCTGGTCAAGTTGTGAGGGATCGATATAAACCAGGGGATTGTTCTTATCAGGTATCCATCTGAAGCTGATTTGTTCGCCGAGAAGCCGACTGAGCATAGGAATCAGGTTTTCCACTGCATTATTAAGGGAAAGTATTTTTGGCAGAGCCATCTGTTTTCGGGCGAACCCCAGAAGCTGTCTGGTCAGGTTGGCGGAGCGGATGGCCGTTTTTTGGATATCCCTGATGTTTTCGGCAATGGAAAGCGATGGGTCGATTTTGGAGAGAAGAATGTCCGCATTACCGATAATTGCTGTCAGGGCATTGTTGTAATCATGAGCGATGCCTCCCGCAAGCTGTCCTATCAAGTCCATTTTTTGAGCTTGCAGAAGCTGTGCCAGTAAACGTTCCCGATCAATTGCAGCAAGCTTTTGCTCCGTGATATCCTCTATGATACCAACAACGTAGCGCTTGTCACGATCTTTGCTGAATTTATAAGTGCAGACAAGATTAATCCATCGGGTTTCACCGTCCGCTCTCCGGATACGGCAATCAAGCTTGACGTCCGACTTGTCAGACATTGCATTGTTATATGTCTTTTTCACAATGTCAAGATCTTCATGGTATACGTGCTGAAAGAACGATTCGACAGTCCACTTTGGCAGAAGCGATTCATAGCCGAAAATGCGATCGTGCTCTTTTGTTCGGAGTACAATGTTTTTCTCCAAATCCAGCATCCAGACACCTACATGACTGCTTTCAAGGGCAAAATCCATTTTTGCCCGGAAATCCTCATGCTCTTTTTCTGCCTGCTTTTGCTCGGTGACATCAATAGAGATGACGAGCAGGCGAGCGATCTGACCATCGTCATTGCGTATCGGATAAACAGAGTTTCTCAAGACCCTGCCTTTTAATACGTCATCAAAAGTGACATACTTGCCGATGCGGAGGACCTCTTCAGCTCTTGCTTTTCGGTTGGCGGCTATTTCCGGTGGGTAATTTGCGGTTAAAAGAAGCGCAAATACATTGTTCCCAATGATTTCCACATTCAAATGGTCGAATCTTGACATGAAATACCTGTTGGCATCAAGGATCGTTCCGTCGGGGTCCATAACAAAGACCGGCTCCGGAAAGTCCTTGAATAACCCGAAGTCAGAGTTTTCAAATGACATGGAGAGTGTCGGAAAATATGGTTTCAAGGTCCCTTCTGCGAATAAACATGGGAAGATATGCAGGGTTGATTTGGCGGTACATTTTCTGTCCACACAATACAGGATCCTTAATTTCCATTCAAGGCATCAGAATCGGCCAAAAGAAATATGGTATAAGGGGCCTGTATTTCCCCAACACTCAATGAATATCAATGGTTCATCGTCGGTTTTTTTATGCCCAATCTTGGTCTGTTTCGTAAAAATCTCCGTACCTTTGCTTTTAGTGATATCTCGAACGGTTCCCCTGGCCGAACCCGGTTCAGATTTGACTACCCCCATTTGTCCCCGTTGCAGATCCTGAATTTGCCTTTTTCTGGCATTGTTGTTTTCCCCTGCAAATTACATGAAGTTCAAGATGTCTTTTCAACCATTGTGAAAACGGCGAGGAGCTCTGCGTAATGGATCGGATATACAATGAGAGAGTGGAGATGCGGGTAAGGATACTTCTGGAGATTGCTCACAGAGGCGTGATGAGGAACGGCATCATTGATATGTCGTGGTTTACGGATAGTCTGGTGCGGGAGAGCCATAAGAAGATCGATCTGTTTTTCGATGCTTTTTATACCATGGAGCGACAGGGGCTGATCATAAGCGATCCTCCTCATTTTCGGCTCTCAGATTCTGGTGAACGATTTCTGAACAGTTGATCAAGAACAGGAGATGTATGCACAATTTTAATGCGCTGGCTCAAAGGGCTCAGGCTGAATATCAAAGGCAACACGGATTGAAAAGTGTTGTCGTTGAGGGAACGCCGGCTATCGGTCTCCGGTACAGATTTGAAAACGAAGTCTCTGCTGATCGTTTTATCGCAATACGCGAGCTTCATAACAGCTATGAACCTGCAAACGCAAATACTTTAATAAAGGTGGGGCTTGACGTGGTTGAGATATGGAGCTGATGGAGTGGTATGCGAGCCCGAATAACATCTGCTGCGTCCCGTCCGGATTCATAAAGTATTCCCTGCCTGTATATTCGCCTCGGAAGCCTGTGTTTTATTCCGGGTTTTGTGCCGGGTTTGTCCCATGGTTTTGTCGATAACCTGTAAAACATTGTAAGAGATGACAAAAATCCTTGTACTCTACTACAGCATGTACGGCCATACGGAAACAATGTCCAGGGCCGTTGCGGAAGGCGCTGTAAGTGTCAGTGGAACGGAGGTGACGATCAAGCGTGTCCAGGAGCTCATGCCGCACGATCTGGCCGTCAAGTCAGGAGTGAAACTTGAGCAGGAGGCGCCGTTTGCAACCGTGGAAGAGCTGGCGGACTATGACGGCATCATTTTCGGAACCCCGACCCGTTACGGCAACATGTGTTCACAGATGAGGAATTTCCTGGACCAGACGGGAGCGTTGTGGACGAAGGGCAGCCTGGTCGGCAAGGTGGGCAGTGTTTTCACCTCCACGGCCACCCAGCACGGCGGCCATGAAACCACGGTCACCTCGTTCCATACCACACTTTTGCATCTCGGCATGGTCATTGCAGGCGTGCCGTACAGTTGCCAGGAGCTGGTCGACATGCAGCAGATCACGGGCGGATCGCCTTACGGGGCAGGCACACTGGCCGGAGTCGACGGCAAGCGCCAGCCCACGGAGAACGAACTTGCCATCG